>Ga0172367_10001791_pt1 | contig 30557 bp, 14 predicted proteins | sample Lak10m_FD_114542 | JGI IMG/M metagenome (GOLD analysis project Ga0172367, IMG submission 114542) | Freshwater microbial communities from Kabuno Bay, South-Kivu, Congo - kab_022012_10m | ecosystem: Environmental > Aquatic > Freshwater > Lake | place: Democratic Republic of the Congo: South-Kivu...
AAAATCGTTTTATTATATTATCTAATCATTTTAATTTTAGAAATTCGCTTTATTTCCCTTAAAAATATTATTTTTATTTTATACAAAATCGTTTTATTATATTATCTAATCATTTTAATTTTAAAATAATCCTTTTTGGATTTTAGTATTCTGTTATTTATTTATAATTTATTAATAATCTTAAAATATATCTATTTATTTTAATTACGGAACCGATTTTCTAATTTATACCATATGTTTGTATTAAAATTCACCAAATGGTTGGATGTTATTTTGTTAAATATTGGCTTTATAATTTATTTTTGCTTTAATATTACAATTTTTTACTATTTCGTTTTAATTGTCATCTTTGATATTTGTAATATTTTTATTATGATTTTTTTTTACACTAGGGTACATATTTTTTAACGACTAAGATTATCGTCTTACGCCGTCTATTTAATAAACATTTTTATTATTACTTTTTTTATAATATTTGGCATTATTAATTTTGTTATTTTCGCATTTTTTACAATCCATATTTATTTATTGATTATTATATCTCGCTGATTTTGAAATTCTATTATTATTCTTATTTTTTTCTTCCTGATTTTGTTTTGAATTATCTATTTGTTAAATTTATTATTTTAATGATTATTTATTTACATTATTTCTTTTATTTTTGCTTATATTTTCTTCTATTTAATTATTCAACTGAAACGTAACTGTTTTATTTTTTTATCTTTTAATATTCATATTTTACATATTCATTGGAATAATATCTTCATTTTACTTTTAAAAGGCAATCATTCTATTCGTAAATAACACATTTCGTTTTGAATTATCTTTTCCAGCAAAATGAGCTTATGTTCTTATACGTTTATCTTTGTGTTAAATATCATTAGTTTATTATATTCTTATTAAATTTTAATCTATGCCAGAACTTTTTAATTATTTAGGAGCTTCGATATTCAATTTTGGGCCTTCTTATTGATAAATGTTTCTTTGTGATAGACCGAAAATTTATTTTATGTTTTCCTAATCTTTTAAATTTATTTTTTAAATATCTAAGACTTTTGTCTAATATTATTTTTTAACATCATCACATCTTAGAGCATTTAACATTTGATTTTATTCATGTATATTATACATTTATTTAAAAGCTTTCTTTTATTATTACAATTTTTATTTCATTTATAAATTCTGATTTTTTATTTTTTTTTTTAATCTATTTTTTTTCTTTTTAAAAAGCTCTTATGTATTATTAAACACTTCGTCATTTTATTATATATTTTTTAAAGTTTAAATATATTTTTACTATATATCTAAATAATTATCTTAGTTTTAAATTCCACATTATATTTAATTCATTATATATATTTTATTTAATTAAATATTTTAAATAAAAATTGAACATTTTTTATCTTTAAATACATAAAGTATATATATGGAATAAATAGCTAATTAACTATTAAATATAAACCATAAAGAAATAATAGAATATTTCCAGAAAATATAAAGTTAATAAATTTTTTACACGGGTTTATAAATTATTACATTTTATCATTTTTTTGGATTAGATTTGGTTTCAGAATAATAAGAAAAACAAATAATAAAAACATATATTTAAAAATTTGGAAAATTACCTAATATTTTAGATGTATTAGTTTCGGAATTATCATAGGACGAAAAATATAATTTATTGCAATATTATAAAAATATAAAAGGTGATATACAACCTTAAAGCTTCAATATAGAGTAATTTTAAATATAATTACCTTTCTAAATGCCTAGTTTGGAAAAATATTATTTAAACGAACAAGATGAATAATAAAAGTTTTCAAAATGGATTTCTGATAAAAAGGATTTGAATATGAGTATTAAATTAGATGGTGTATCTTTATTGTTATATATAAAGAAAGATGATTTTAGATTATTTACGAGAGGAAATGGATAATATGGAAGGGATATAACCTTTTTGTCTAAATTTCTAAATATAGATATAAGAACAGTATTAAAAGTTTAGAATGTAATAAAAAATGCTGTTGGTTTTAGAGGTGAAATAGTTATCAAGAAAAATAAATTTAATGAGAAATATAAAAACTAATTTGCCAGTCCGAGACAAATTTCTACTTAAATAAATAAAAAGTTTATAAACAGTATTTTTGATATTTAAGTTTTAAATGATCTTGACGTTGTTTTTTATTAAATATATACATAATAAGAGGAAAATATAAATATTAATTTTATGAAGAATATAGTACATAATAAATAATTTGAAAATATCCAAGAAATGTAAAATTTTTATGAATAGTATATAAAATTAAACGATTCTTATCCTTGTGATGGCATTGTTTTAAATAATAAAATTTAATGTATTTAAAATAATGAATTTACTGAATATGCAAGAGCCGTAAAATTCAAAGACGAATGTTAAGAAACTAAAGTTTTAAATGTTATCTGGTAATAATCTAGAAGAGGCAAACTATAACCTATTTTAGAAGTTGAACCAGTAAACATATAAGGTGTTAATATTTAAAAATGTACAGCTTTTAATGCAAAATATATTAAAGATAATCATATAGGCAAAAATACAATAATTTTAATTTGTAGAAGAGGATAAGTTATACCTTAAATCGAAGAAATAATTAAAAGTTCATAAAGTGATTTTCCAGAAGTTGAATATTTTTGGGAAGGTGTGGACATATACATAAATTAGGAATCTGATGACATAATATCTAAAAAAATATATTATGTTTTTGAATAATTTGAGATAAAAGGAATAGGATTCAAAACTGTTTTAAAAATCGTTTAAAATGTAAATATTTAAAATATTTTTGATTTTTTTTTTATAAAGGATAAAAATTTATAATAAATAGAAGGTTTCTAAAATAAAAAGATAGAAAATACAATGGAATAAATATAATTATTAATATAAAAAATATATAAAAATTAAGTTTTATTTTGTTCTTCTTTGTCGATATAAAACAATATAGGATTTAAATTGTTTAAAATAATAATAGACAAATTAAACATAACAATAAAAAAATTTATATTTCTAGATGATCAAACATTAGAAGAACTTTTATCTTTTATAGAAGGATTTTAAAATATACGGATACAATAATCAATAATGTTCAAAAATAAACTTTATTGTTTATATAAAAAATATCAGTTCGCGAAAGATGTTATCGATTCACATTAGATAATTATTTAAAAAAAATAGATAATAAAAAATTGTTCTGATGATATTTACGGAAAAACATTTTCGATAACTGGTTCGAGAGAGTAATGGATTATTAATATTATTTTGAAAAACGGAGGTTTGTATATTGAATAATTTTCGAAAAAAAAAACTGATATTTTAATAGTAGTTGGAAAGTCGATTTCTGAATAGACATAAAAAGTTTCTGATGCGATTAAATATCAAAAACTTATTTATATTATAATAGATAATTAAAAAATTTCTAAAAATTTATAAGATTATTAAAATAAAAAAATTTTTACGATCGAAGAATTCAATTTAAAATGATATTTATTACCTTTTATAAAATAATATTTATTCAAAAGTTGAAAATCAACAATTTCTAATCGATATATGCTGTATTTTTAATTATTTGTTTTATAACATTTTTTATTTTCTTTACAGTACATATGTGATTTTTTATATATATAAATAAATAATTTTAATTATATAAAAATATTTATTTTATAAATAATGCTTACGAGAATTCTTTACACACCGATGCAATTTCTTATATATAAAAATAACGTTAAAATTTATAAATTTAGTTTAAAAAAAATATTTATATATGTAACAAGATTTTTCATTAAAAGATAAAATTTTATAATTTTGTTAGCGTTTTAATAATGTTAAAAAAAAAAAAAAAAAAAACGAGAAACAATTTTAAAGAATTATATAGTGTTTATAAAATCTAGATATAGACTTTAAAGAAATATTAGATATTAAAAACGAAAACATTACAGATGATGAACTTTTATAACTAATATTTTAATTTTTTGAATTGGAATTTTATTCCGGCCAAGATATTGTACAAGAAACAAGAGATTTAAAAAGAAAAATAAATTTTTATAAAATCAAGGGGAAAAAAACGGTATAAACTAGAAAAAAAATACAAGAAATGCAGGATATTTGTTATGAATAATAATACTAATTCGTAAATAATATATTTTAAATAAAAGATGAAAATATAAAAAAAACACTAATTTAAATTTATTATACTTTATAAAAAATAAATAAACATGAACCTGAATATATGAAATATTATGAAAATCTAAGCGCAAATTTAATAATATAACAATGTAACGAATCGAACTAATAAAATGAAATTTTGTAATAAGACAGATAATAAATTTTAAATGACGCAATTTAAAAATTCGATCAAGAACTTTATAAATTAGAAAACGTAAAATAACAAATTTTATAAATTATAAATTAAAAATTAAATTAATGGTAATATGGATCCAATTTATTATTATAAGGCGTTCCTGGCTGTGGTAAAACTACTATTTGTAAATTAATTTCTTAAATATTTAATATACCATTTATTTTTATTTCGTTGGCCGGGTTATAAGAAAATTCAGTTATAAAAGGATCATGTTTTACTTTTGTGGGTTCATAACCCGGATTAATAGTATAAAATATTTTAAAAATTTAAAAAACATCTTGTTTTTTTCTATTTGACGAATTGGATAAATGTTCTTTGAATATATAACAAATATTTATGTCATTAACTGATTAATAACAAAATGATAAATTTCAAGATGATTATATTTAAATACCAATAAATTTATCAAGCTCAATATTTGCATTCACAGCAAATAATCAAGAAAATATAGATCCTATATTACTTAATAGATTAACTGTAATAAAAGTTTAAGATTATGATTTCAAAGATAAAATTATAATTCTAAAATAATACTCAAATCCAAGAATAGCTAAAAAATTACAAAGACAATAGCTTTAATTCGACGACGATGTATTTAGAAAAATTTTAAATTCTTAATAATCACAAGGCATGCGATAATATGAAAAAAATTTAGAAAATATCTATTTATCTTTATATTTTGATATAGATTTTAATAAAAAATAAATAAAATAAAATTATTAACTGAATGATATAACTAAAATATATAAATTTTAATAATAAGAAAGCCTTCCATTTGGAATGTATATTTGATATAAAAAATATATATTTGGACTGAAATATATATATGGAATAATGTTTTTGTTTAAAAAAATAAGAAATAAATACAACGACATAATAAGAAAAATCTACTAAAAAATAAAAAAATATACGTTCTAAACAATCAAGTATAAATATTCATAGAAAAAAATACACAGTTATAGATTTGGATGGAAAACCATTTTAACAAGAATTACTACTTATATATAAATTTTATTATAAAAATAATTATAATTAATTTTTTAATGAAATGAAATGTTACGAATTTATATAAAAAATAGAAGAATTAAAATTTATAACTGTTTTGTATTATGGTTATTAATATAGTTGTATTATTTTATAATATTGTAAATATCAAGACCTATTCGACCTAGTAAAATATAGTTATTTTGAAATGTAAATGTTAAAAGAATATATTTGTTAAATGATAGATATAATAGATTTATTACATAATTACAATATAGCTCATTTAGATATTAAATTAGAAAATTTTATAATAGACGATAATTTTTAATTAAAGATAATAGATTTCGGATATTCTAAAAATATAAAAAAAGGAAGTACTATTAATAGTTATCAGGGCACTATTGGTTATACATCTTATTAGATAAATAATAAAATGGATTACGATCCTTATATTGCTGATATTTTTGCACTTTTTGTATCAATACATAATTTCGTGTTTTTATAATAACCATTCGCAAAAGCAGAAAAGGACGATTTAAGTTACAAATATATTTTTAGTGCTGATTTTGACAATTTTTTTATGTCTACGTTTACACCTTACGATGAAAATGACAGTTAATACATTTTAGAATTAAAAAAACTTTGTTTTTAATGTTTTAATTACGATCAATAAAAAATACCATCAATGTAACAAATAAAAAAATCTTTTATATATTAAAATACATAAAGAATTCAGGTAGAAGAATATCAAAAATATCTAAAAAAAACACATAATTAATATTTAAATTAATGTATTTTAAAATCATTAGAAATTTGATTTTTATGTCATTACTTTTGTTTTTGCATTTGGACAAATTCCTCCTCCCATTATTATCTTTATTCTTTTTTAAAGTTTAAAAAATCTTAAAACGATTAGATATACGAACAAGACTTTAATAATTACTACGTCGGTAAATTTTATATTTCATTTTCCATGTTCGAAAATATCTATCTATATATATTATTTATTTAGTTACCTAATTCAGTTTCATCTTTGCAGTTTTATATTTATTCAGAAATTTAAATATATTTTTTAGTTATATCTCTGTATTATAAAATTTAAGGATCTCTTTTTTCATTATACCATTTTTATTATTAAAAATTATTTTCCAAACCGTCCTCGAACATTTATTTTTCTTTTAATTATTTTTCATAAACATCTAATTTTTATGATATTTATCTTAATTATAAATCATATTGAATTTATTAAGCTTATAAATTAAATAATATTGATTATTCTTAAAGAAGTTTTTTCAATTACTCACATAAATCACAATTTTTATCTGAAATTGGAAAAAAATTTTTTACATTATATATTTATTATTTTAAATCACTATATTTCGAAATAAAATATTCCATATTTTATGATAAAAATTCCTTGTCTTAGTTTAACAAAACAATTTCTTGTTTTTGTTTTTCAGCTCTATATTTATATTTATTAGTTTCATTCGAAACCTAAGCAGCATTGTCTTAAACCTTTAATAATTCTTTTCTTAATCCATCGCATGTATTTCTTAAATCAGATATTTATTATTGATATTTCGAAACTATTATTTTTATTTCAAAAGGCATATTTTAATCATTATTTTATTTTTAATCATTATTTTATTTTTAATCATTATTTTATTTTTAATCATTATTTTATTTTTAATCATTATCTTATGATTATTTCCATGATTCCATAATACCGCCTTATTTTTAATTTTAAGTTTAATTTTAAGTTTAATTTAAATCTTAAGTTTAATTTTAAGTTTAAGTTTAATTTTAAGTTTAATTTAAATCTTAATTTTAATTTTAATTTAAATCTTAATTTTAATCTTTTTATTTTCTTATATTTTCTATGTTTTATTTAGCTTTTTCTATAGCCTTATCATTTAATTCTTTATTTTTATTTTGATATTCTTCTTTTTTCTTTTCTATCAAATCAACATATTCCTTTTTCATATCTGTTTTTTCCAATAATTTATCAACATATTATTAATAAGCGTCATTATTATTTATATCTGACAACATTTCTACTGGTTCATCTTCCATTCTTTATCTCATTTTTTTCAAAAAATCTTCACAATCAACTTACTTTTATGTTAAATTATATTCAAGATTATCTAATAACAATTATTTAACTCTCTGATCATATGTTAAATTTTTTTCACCTTAAACATTTGTCGTTGGAATAATATACCATTCATCCACTGTACCTAAAACTACCGGAATATCATAATGATCTAATTTTTATTTTATTTTAGGCAAAGCCAATTTACATTCTTCTTCTGAATCATATGTTCCATGGATTTTTATCATAGGATTCTTGTCTTATTTAGTAATAACCAATGATATTAAAAAAGATTTTTTATGTTGCATATATTAAAAATGATTTCCTAAATAATATTAAAATATAAAAAATAAAAATATTTATTCTGTATAAAAATAAAAAGAGTTTTTATATATATGATTTCTGAGTAAATATTAAAGAAAAAAATTTTATAGGATCTTTCACTTAATAAAAAATAAAAATATTAAGAGATAATAAATCTTATTGAATATTTTTATAATATTTTTCAAGAAAATGATAAATTACCAAAAACAAACTCGCTTGTATAAAAAATTTTAAATATTTAGCAATTATTTCATATAAATTATTAAGAATTATTTGATTAACCAATAAGTATATTATATCTTTATTTTAAAAAAACTGGATATTTGTTTATATAGGAAAAATAAAAATAAGAATATTTCAATAAAATCGATGCGCTTTATTAATATGTAAAAAAATAATATTTGAGTTTGGAAAATCCTATGTCTTGGTTGTGGAGTAATTAGATAGAATAAATGTTATAAGAATAAGAAGAATTACATAAAGACTTTAAATTTTTAGGTATCACATTTTTAGATTTCCATAGATTTTAAAAACTTTAACAAGACATAGTCGATATAAAAAAATATTTAAAATAAAAAAAAAAAAAATTCGCATTGGTGTAAAATTTATGTTCGTTATATTCATAGGGTGTGCATTGGGTGTCTATTTATATAGATTTTTAAAACAAAATAATATTTTATTTTGACAGTAATGGCAATGAACCTTCTAAAAATATTTATAATGGAATTTTTTTAAGAAATGTCGAATAAAAAGAATAAGAGATCATATAAAAAAACATATAAGATAATAAAATTTAATCAGAAAGCTAACAAATGATAACATATTAACTAATTGTATAAAACGAAAAAAAAAATTTTAAAGATTTTGTTGTTGAATAAAATCCAATTTATAATCTGTTTTAGGAAATTTCAAATTAATGGGAAAATTTTGATCCATAAAAAATTTTTAATTAATAAAATTATACAGTAGATAATTTTTTTAAAAATTCCACTATGAAAAAAAACTATATTACGTTTCAAAATGTATATATTAATACATAATAAATTTAAAAAGAGGATGGACAGTGTGGTATGTATGCTATCTTCAGTATATGTTTTTTGTTATAATGTAAACATATTTATGAAATGGAAACATTAAATGAAAAATATATGAATGATGAATTTATGAGAAAATTAAGAAAATAGATTTTTAATCAAATAGACCAAGAATATTAAAAGAAAATTCAAAGGAAAATATAAGAATTTGTATGATAAATTAAATCAAATAGATGAAAATTAAATATTGAAATCATCATAATCATATTAATGGATCTAAAATGGTAAATTTTATGTTGTTTTAAATTAAAAGTTTTTTCCCAAAAGATCTTTTTTATTTATTATTAACAAATTTCCTTATTCTGATATTAAAATGAGCCCAGATGTCAACACTTAATTAATATTTTATAATCCTATTAAAAAATTTATTTATTTTACGACCGGATGTATATAAAATCCAACGATATTTTCTTATATTTTTAATTAACAATTCTTTAAAATTTATATCATAATTTGGTTACGTTATTCATAATTATAATTTTAATTTTATGATTATATCAAATCTATTGCATGTAACTATAATTAATTATCCACGGTCGCTAGTTTACAATCAATTAAAATAAGTTAATCATTTTATTATTAATTCAATAATTAAACTTATATTATATCATTTGGTGATTAATTTTTTATCATTATAGGTTTTTTTTATTACAAATTATTTAAACTCTTTTATAAAATTTCTCTTCTGATTATGTAAGAATGCATTTGACCTTCGAAATTATACAAGCAAAAAATATAATTTTAAGAATTTTTTTAATCTTTTAAATTCGAGTGATTGTAAAATTAAGGTTGCACGTATTTGTATTCAGAAAAATTATTAATATTTTCCTACTTTTAAAAAATTTTATAAGAAGAAATTTTACAAAAATTGTTTATTTTAAAAATTTATTGGATAATATTTTCTATTTACATATATTATTTATTAATCCTAAAATATATTATATATGATTAATTAAAGATTAAAAAAAATTAGTTAAATTTTCGTCTAATATAGATATTTGAATATTTTAGAGGAAAAAAAAACGGATCTTAAAAAATTTAAGATTCATTAATAATTTATTTCGCTTCTTTTTAAAAACAGTGATATGAAAAATCTATTATTATTTCACGGTTTGGGAACTGGTAAAACTGCTACTGGGATAGCGATTTGCAATGTTTTATTGGAATTATTAAATTATAATGTGAAAATATACTTAATAATACCAAAAGCTTAAAAGGATGATACATGGATAAAAGAAATGAAATAATTTTTAAACAATTTTGATTAAACATTAGAAAAAAATATTTTTTTCTGTGAATATGATACAAAAGAAGGATTTTATAATTTATTGGTAAATTATGAAAAAAATAAACATTTATAATAATAGAATATATTTATCGTGGACGAAGTTCATAATTTAATTTAATCGATGTTAAAAGTTACTATTTAGAGTCAATAGTTTACATAATTAACTGCAAAAGGAAAAGAAAAATTATAAAAAATTGGCGAAACTAAAATAAAAAATACGGTAAAACTTTATAATTTCTTAAAAGAAGTTTCAAAACCACAATTTAATAGATTAATAATTTTAACAGCCACACCAATAATTAAAAATCCGTTTGAAATTTCACTATATTGTAATTTATTATAAGAAGATATCTTACCTTAGAGTATTTAAGATTTTAATTCACTGTATATAGATTAGGTTAGAGGATAATTACAAGAGGGTGTTGAAAATTCTTTAATTAGACGTCTTTAATATTTAATATCATATTATTAAATTCCTGATAATTAAATAGATTTTGCAAAAAAAACTGAATAAATGGTTTTTTTATCTCCTTCGGAAACATAATTTTAATTATATAAATAATACAGAGAATCTGAAAATATCGTTATCAAAGGAAAAACATAAAGAACCTTTAGAGGAATCACACAACTAGCATGTTTAATGACAATACCATAAACATAGATTTTAAGTTTTAAAAATAGAGAAGTGAAAGAGTATGAATAATATTTATTTTAATATTTTTTAAAACACAAAGATGAAAATTTTATATAAGATATATCTAATTTGTAAAAAAATGAAAAATTAGACTTGAGTGATTTTGTTAAATAATCTTCGTAATTATTTAAGATTTTATACAATCATTCGGTTAAATATATTAATGTTATTTATAAAATTTTACATTCTCCTGGATTGGTTTTGGTCTATAGTGATTTTTATATGGTTGAAGGGTTATAGACTTTCTAAATATATTTATAATTATTTAATTTTAATCTTTATAAAAAATAAAAATAAGATAAAAACAGCTTTGCTTTTTATAGCGGTAAGTAATCTCTCGAAGAAAGATCGGAAATATTAAATGTTTTTAATAATAAAGAAAATGCATATGGAAATATTATAAAAATTATACTTCTTTCGAAAGTCGCGTAAGAAGGTATTTCGTTTCATAATATAAGACAAATCCATATTCTAAATCCATAAAACTATGAATTCAAAACACAACAAATAGAAGGTAGGGGTATAAGATATTAAAAACATTTTGATTTACCGGAAGATTAAAGAAATGTTTCTATATTCAGATATATTTTAAGATTTTCCGAACCTTAATATAAATCGATAAAGGAAAATACTACAGACGATGATATGTATACAAAATCATAAAAAATATTTAAAATAAATTAATATATAATAGAAATAATGAAAAAATCAGCAATAGATTGTTAAATATTTTAAAAATTATAAATAAACTAATAATACATAAATTGTTTTTAATTACTTCCATAATAATATCTTGACGACGACGATACATTATATTTTGATGATTATTATTTAGACACTTAAATATAATTAGGAAATTCACAAAATTCGTATTTAAAAAAATAAACTTTGTATTTGATAGATTTTGTAAATTTAAATGGAGATTTAGATAGCGGATATTTAGATATTGAAGATAACACGGTATATCATAAAAAATTATTAATACCATATGCCATTTTGAAATCAGTAAACAATATAAGATTTAAAAATTAACAAGGAAATTATGTAGCTGAAAAATAAATTTCATTTTGAGGTTATATATATATGATAAAAAAATCAAAAAAATACTAAAGTATATTTTAAAAATTATAAGTAGACATCAAATAAATATAATCAAATATTGGAGTTTAATAATTGTTTATTTTCGAAATAGATAAAATATTAAGTTAAAATTTGAAATATGCTTTTTAAAATGGTGTTTCGTACAATAATAAAGAAGAAACATAAACAGAAATAAAATAATTAGATCTTGGATATTAAAAAATCGTATAATAAATAAATGGTAAATAAACTATAGAAGAAGTATCAAAATTATCCAAAAATCCCAATCAATTTTATGAATGTATAAGTGATGCATATTTCCATCTATTATTTTAAACATAAACATAAATTCCAGTAAGAAGATTTTATAATTATTTAATCGATACTTCTAAAATGCCGGAATTAGATGGTTTTAAAATAGATAAAAATTATGATACATGTTTGATTGTTATCGAAGAGTAACAAAGAAATTTTTCATAATTTTAAGAATTCGTGAGAAATAATTTTAAAAGAAATATCAATCTTATTCATTAAAAATGTGTATAATATATAGATTTTGTTTTTAAGATATATGAATTATGTTAATAAGAAATTCAATTAAATATATAAAAAGGATAAATTTTAATAGACAGTTTACAAAATATAAGAATAAAAAATTTCTTTAATACGTCATTTATTTAATAATATGGGTTGAAAAAAGATATATAGCCACTATCATAAATATTGAAAGATTAATGTGATATTCAAGTAGAAACATTTGATATTTATTAAAATTAAATAACCGAATTAAATAGAAAATTAGGTATATCATGTGATAATCTAATAAAATATGAAAGTGATTATGAAGAATTAAATGTCGATTTACAAAAAAAAGGCGCTAAATACGTAAAAAAAAAAATTTCCAATAAAACAAAAAACAAATTTTTAATATAACCTCGAGAAAAAAAAGATTAAGAATAATAAGATATAAAGGAATAAAAAGATTTAAATGAATAAAAAGATTTAAAGGAATAAAAAGATTTAAAGGAATAAAAAGATTTAAAGGAATAAAAAGATTTAAATTAAAAAGAATAAAAATAAAAAGAATAAAAAGAAGATTCTGAATCTTCCGAAAGTGATGATTCGGAATAATAATATACTTTAAAATTAAAAGATTTCGGTAATATATAATTAGACGCTGAAATGATCCACTAAAAACGACTATAAAAATTGCCGCTTTTCTTAAGAAGTGAAAAATATGATTTAACGAATATAGAAGATAAGAAAAAATTAAAATTATTCTTCGATGATTTTTTCAGTTGTATTTATTAAAAATAATTTGACGAAAATGTATTTAAAAATCAGGATTTAATAAAAACATACAGTATGGCATTTTATAATTTTACAAATAAACATCAACAAAACAAATTCCATGGGATTGAAAAAAAAACAATTCAACAATATATTTATAAAATAGATTTTTAACTACAATATCCAATTTTAAATGCTTTTCAAACTCTTACATTGAATGTTTATTAATCAGAAAGTTACAACGATCTAAAACATTTTTATAATTATAAAAAATAGATTTATAATACAGAATTATATTTTATTTCTAATATTTTTGCGATTTCTAATATAATAGATAGTCAAAAATTTTATACGTTGGAGGAAATAGGACATTGTATTTCAAATCTAATGCCATAAAATAACTATGATAAAATATAAGAGCTTATTTAATAATTTGGAAATACTTAATATCCGAATTTTACTTTAAAAGACATTATTAAAAATGTACAAGATTTGAATTAAGATATAAAACTCGGAGACTACTAATAAAAGATACTGGAACTTTTTTAAAATTTTAATGTATAAAAACACGATATAAATATTTACATTTTAAAAAGTTATTAGGACGAATCTAAAAAAATTATGTTTAAAACTTTCAATAAGATAGACTATATAGATACGGAAATATTATATCCGTTTGTATAAAACGACTTTTTTTTTATTAATAAAAAGACAGAATTTTTCGAATATTAAACATCAACGTAATGTCAAATAGGCGAAGCTTTTAGATTAGTAGTTAATTAGAGGACTTAAACATAATATTAAAAAAATAGATATATCCCAGTACAACTTTCTTAAGTTTTAAATTTAAAAAATTAATTTAGTACTTTGTTTGGTGGATGTTTTATAATACAAATATAAGAAATAGAATCAGATATATTTCAGTAAAAATATGATAATTTATTTGTACTAGCCATAAAAGCGTTTAAATGTACAACTAAAGATAAAAATGATATTTAGGATTTTACAGATTTATAAAAAGCATATTAAGATTATGACAACGACCACGAAAACAATAAACCTGAAATAGCCTATATTTAATAAAACAATAGAATATTTTACATATAATTATAAAATTTAATACAATAATAAAATTTATATTTATAAACATTAAAAGATTTATAAAATTCTAAAGTTTATAATATTAAATTTATATCTAAAAACGGTGTTTATTTAGAAAGGATAGAATCTATAGAAAATATACTAAGTAGTCAATTGATTGATAATGATCTGATATAGGGTATTTTCGACATATAAACAATATAGGATATTTTACATAAATATAATTAAAAATCAGATCGAAAATCAGATCTAAAAAATATTTGAAAACATCTCTTTGCAATTTCCATTAGAGCATTATTTTTCCAAAATATTAAAAGTAATAGGAACCTCACCATATTTTGTCGGATACTATCTATAATTTTAATATTAATAAAATTTAAAAAGTATGGCATAATATAACATTCTTTTATTAATTTACCTGAATAATTTACCGTGACCATATTCAGGACATATTATATGTGATAATTCATGAACTACTACATAAGTTATCAAATTTTAATCATATATTTCTTATCCATTTTTAATCGTTATATCCATTTTTATTCCTTTATTTTAAACGAATGTTTATTTTCTATTTTCATATATTTTTATATTTTTCCATCTTTATATCGCGAAAGGAATTCTTTTTAAAATATATTGATCTATAATATCTAATTTTTACTTCGTAATAAAAAAATTTTATATGTTATATAATAAAGAAAGCATATTATCGTGTATTAGTTTCAATTATTTAATTTTCTATGAAAAATTGTCATCATAATATGTAGTTATTTACAAATTTTCTTTTTTTAAATATAATTGAATCAATGAAAATAATAAAATTATATATAATAAATATATCATCTATATATAAATATTTTTAAACTTAAATTTATATATGTAAGTATTTTAATTTTTATAGGTATTCTAATAAATTATGAGTGAAATAAAATCTTTCTTGACAGATTAAAAAGATTATGTTTTGATTTAAAATGGATAACATAAAATGAAAATTATCACTTAATAAAATTTATATACATAATAGACTGATAGAGATGGTGTAATTCAAATGAATATTTCTAAATATTTAAACTAATAATAGAATATTTATAATATTATTTAAATTAATGGAGAATATTGCATATAATTTTTAAAATAAGGATATTATGGATTTTATATTGATATATTATACGATCTTGATATAATAAAAGATCAAGATTTTATTAGATTATATAACATATCAGGACTAGAATATTTATCGTTGTTGTGTTAGAAATAAATATATATCCCTATATATAATAAACCAGAATACATTAATATAAGAGAAGGTGATATATTTTAATTAAATATATGTTTGTAATAAAATTAAATAGTTCCTGAAAATTATATAAAATAATTAGATTTTTTAATATGGAAATAATGATTTATATCATAATATTTCAATTAGAAATTGCGCTATATAAATATTTTAAGGATATTGACAAATTTATAAATAATCATCTGGTTCTACATAAAATGTAAAATATCTTTATATTGGCTGATTATTCGAAACATAATATTCAATATATTTATCATAAAAATAATAATTGTCTTCTTCTAAAAATATTTAATTTTTTGATAGCTTTCTATAATGATTTATTTATATAAAATTTTAATTATCGGGTCCTTAAGTAGTATCTTGGATTTTTATATTCAATTTTACATTGCATTATTTTTTCAATTGAAAAAAAAATCCAGTTTCTGTTATTAAATCTTTAAAATTAAACCAATCATTATAAAATTAAAGTTATAATTAGAAAACACATTAATTTTAATTCATAAATGTTTGTAATTATTATTGATAATTTTAATAAATAAAATATAACAAATCTTTTTATATTTTAAATAAATTAAAAACTAATTATAACCCATTTTATTATTATTATTAATTTATAGAAATTTTGGCTTGAATTTGATCAAAAATTTTTTATTAACATTAAATGAAATATGTTTAAATGTTCTGTTATTATTTGTTTTTTTGTTATTGAAAAGACATTTGTTGGTTAAATTGTTATAACTCGTTTTCATTTTATATTTTTATTATATCATCGTTTATAATTTAATTTTAAAAATGATTCTGTTGCCAATCAAATATTTACGTAATTAGTTATAAATTATACAAATCATTAAAATTATATTTAAAGCTCATATATGTATTATATTTTTTTTTAAACGTATTTTTATAAAATATTTTTTTTTATTTTATTAAAAAAAAAAATAAAAAATTATTTCATTTAAGAGAATTTCATACATTTTTATATTTTTTTATACCTTCAACCATATCCAATATTTAATTTGAATTTTTAAATTTATGTAAATTTTTCCTGAATATTAATAATTATAATATAATTTGATTTATGTTTGGATTTTGAATGAATTTTATTATACCCAATTTTATATTATTATATTTTTTTACGATATTTTTTCCAGCTTTTAATTCCAAATCAGAATCGCCCAAAATCAATAATCTCGAACATTTATTATTTCTTATTATATCTAAAAATGTATTTTTTTTCCAATCATTGAAATCAAAATTTATATATCTGCTTCTAGCCGATATTATTTAAATATTATTTTTAATTATATAGTTTAATAAAGATGGCATAAAGATTTCACAACATTATTCTACCCAAAATTCTAACGCGTTTGTAACAATAAAAACTTTTCCTTCTTTTAAACATTATTAGAAAGTTATAATTATGGACATCTATAAAACGTTAAATTATTACGAGGGATATATTTTTACTATGTCTTTAAAAATAAGTTCTTAAACTTCTTAATTTTTTCCCAATACATAAAAAGTTGGAAATAATGTATCATCCCAATCAAAAATAAAAATTTTTTCGCTCATATATATTTTTAAAATAAAAAAAAAAATAATATGTATATATATATATGGATTATAGTTATTATCTAAAGTTAAGAAATTCATCCCTATTAAAATTTTCAGATATATTAGATGCAAATTATAAAGTATCGTCATTAAGTTCTTATATATTTGATAAAACGAAAGAAGCTACATATTCTGTTACAGACGCATCAAGATTTAATTCAAATTATTTACCTTATTAATCCTAACTTTCAAATTATTATAATAGTTCGTCTAGTGCTTTAGGAGATTCTTTGAGGGGTTTAGGTTTGATTGTAAATGCGTTTGATGATTCTTTTTGTTCATCTGGATATAGATTATCAAATGTATTAGATTAATTTGTACAAGGAAATTCAACATATTCCGGAAAAATAACATATACAACATTAACATCGTCCGGAAATTCAATTTTTATGGATCAATAGAACACTGACGGAAATAGTACAACCGGCGATAATATGATTTCTGGTGATGGTACAACTGGAAATTTAGAAGGGCTAGGAAAAGTTTTATTTGGAGGTCTTACGTATGATATTAAAAATTGTACCATGGAGGGAATGATATCTTTTACTTTAAATTCTTCTCAAACGCCATTAAATCCAATGGATAGAGTATTGTTAGTAGCAAGAAAAATGTATGAGTTCGATACTAAAAAATTCTAATTTTTATAAGAAGATGTAGTTCTTGATTATTCAGAATTTAAATAAGTAAAACCATTCAAATATTAAATATAATTAGGTAGAAAAGAAGTTCTAGGTTTTTATTTTATCGGAGCATTGTATTCTAGTGGATATTATATTTAAAAACCAGTAGGAAACGATACAGTCGAAGAAGATCAACCAACATTAACATTGAATAGTTATTAAGTCTATTTTACAGGTGTTTGATTTTTATATTTAAAAACTAATATTATATATGTTATCTATAGATGTAGGAGAAAAAAATCTTTCATATTGTTATGTTTCATATTAAATATAATAAAATATTATACATATAAAAATAAAATTATGGGCAATTTAAAATATAAATAGATGTTTTTCATGTGGCTATTTATTAATAATTATAAAAAATTAGAACAATATTATACTTTAATGTAAATGTCAAAATACAGATGTTAAAGGTACTGTATTAAATTAACAACAAAATTATTTTTTATATTCTATTCTTGTGTAAAATTTTTTACAATAATTTATTAAAAAATATAATATAGATCAAGTTTTGGTTGAAAATTAACCTTTTAAACATTCGTAATCAAATAGAAAAATGATTTTGATACAAGATTCTATTATATCATTTTTTTTATCCAACAATAAATAGATAGATATTATATAACCACATTAAAGATTTATGTTTTATAAATAATAAAAAAATAAAAAAAATTCATATAAAATAAATAAATAAAACAGTATTTAAAGCGTATATTATTTATTGGAAAATTCAAAATAATAAATTAAAAATTTCTTTTAAAAAATAAAAAAAAAAGACGATTTATCGGATTGTTTGTTATAGATATGTTCTTATATAATTTCATATAATAAAATATTCATAAAATTTTAACAAAGTGATTAAATAAATTATCAATTGTTAGATTTAATAAAAATATGATTTAAAAATTTTATTTATAATCAATAATATATGGACGAATTTGTTACATCATAAATAAAAAAAATAATTCTTAATTTCCTCCCAAGTTTAATTCTATTATATGTTCTTGTATTAAAAATATTGTAAATAAAATACATATATGATTTGGCTGTAGTTTTGTTTGACAAACAAAATACATACGTATATTAAAGGGTTAATAAAATATTTTTAAGACCTGAATCAGACCTATAAAATGTGAAAAAAATATTCCTATAAGGATTTATTTTTAACACCATAGTAAATTTGAGTATTTTTGATTATTAACATATAATGAGTTCAATATAAATTTTTTTTTAATAATATTAAATAGTAGCTGTTGAAAACCCAGGAGATATTGGAGGTTTCTAATATATTTTTTAGAATAAAGTGATAGATGAACACGTTATAGAAAAATAATTTAGTATATAATATCCAAAATTGATGTCAACATAGATATAAAGAATCCTAGATTATACTTACAGTGCTATTGAACCAGGTATTCAAATTTTAAATAAATATATTGGCGATGCTTTAAAACTTTTGGAGTGATCGTTTCACAAAATCCTAAATTGTTATTGTATGCCATCTTCTTTTATATAGCTTATGACTAATATTTCGTTTTCTTGTAGATTTGTTATTTATGAAAAAAAATCGAATTTTCCAATTTTCATAAACGCGTCTTACTATAAATTAAGATATTTTTATAATTAATCTTTTTTATATTTTTACATTTGATGAATTTTATAAAAACTATCTTTATTAAATACATCTAATAAAAGACTATTTTAAAAAATTAGAATATTATTGGTTTTATGTTGAAATTTTCCAGTTATGATATTTTTTATCAAATAAAAAGTTTATTTTTGTTGACTTTAAATGTCTTTTTCTTTTTCTATAAAAACAACTTTATAATCTTCATCTGGAAACTAAATTTGATTATCATGTGTTATGACCATATTTATTTTTTTATAATTTTCAAAATTTTTATCAGAATCATTATATTTATAATTATTTTTTCTTATATAAATAATCTATTTTAATAATTCTCCTATAGTTTATGAAAATTTTTTTTTTTCGTATTATAAACTTTCTTCATATTATTATTATTACTATACAAATTTTCTCATATATAATTGAATATGTATTTAAAAAAAAATTTTGCAATTTTTTAAAAATATTTCAAAATAAAAGTTTTATTATGATTATATTTAAAATATCAGAATAAATATATAATTAGTATTGACTATTAAAATTTTAAATTTATTTATTTAAATAATTGAAAATTTAATTTTAAAACATTTATTAATTTTAAAACATTTATTAATCTAAAACTTTTTCCTATATCTATAATGTTAATTACGGATTTATAAATTACGATATTATTCCTTATTAAATATTTTTTATATTATCTAATTTTATCAAAAGTGTATCTTATATGATTATATAATCTTCGAATATTTAAATTTTATTTCCTATATTGTAAAAAATAAATTTTTTGATTTATATATTATTAAGTTCTATAGAGTTATTTTTCTAATATTTAATTTCTATATTAAAATCTTATTTTTATTTTACATAAAATAAAAAAAAAATCTGCTGATCAGAAAAACAACATTATATTTTTTAAGATTCTTGATCATCGCAGAAATCTAATTATATTTCCTGTCTAAAAATTTAAATATTTCTTAAATTTTAATAATTAATTCCAAAAATTTAATTTACTGACAAATTTTGTTACTAAAAACATTAAATTTAATTTTCTATTTCAGAAGACATATTTTATAATAATTTTTTTATTATAGAATAAAATTAATCATTGTCTATTATATTTTTTTTTTAAATATTTTAATTTTAAATATTTTAATTTTAAATATTTTAATTTTATTATTTTTTCTGATTATCTTATTCCTAAAAATAAGTTCCGATTTCATTCTGTTCTATCTTATCTATTGTTTATAAAATTTGATCGGAAAATTCTTTATTTTAATATTATTATTTAATTTATTTTTACAATTACATATTTTGTTATTCTAATTATATCTAATTCTCTTATAATATTTAAATAAAATCTTATAAATACCTTTTTTCTTATTTGAACTAATTAATTTAAAAACTAAACTTTTTAAGACATTGACCCAATTATATAGGATCGTAAACTTAAACCGGTCCTTCTATGTTATTTTTTAATTATCTAAGATATGAAATAGAATTTTCTATTTAAGTATCTGGAAAATAATATTTAGCTATATATAATTAAAAACATTTAAAAATAAAAACGTTAAAGCATATAACGTTATCTATTTTAATAATAAAAAAACTATATTCTGGTTTTTATATTTTTGTTAAAATTTAAAATTCTTATTATTAATCTTCTTTTATTTAAATTTAAAAATCATCTTTATCTTCGGATCTTAAATTTTATAAAATTTATAAGTCTTAAGAAAGTTATTTTTTTATTTCATTATATTCAATAAAATCTTTTTTGAACGTTTTCTAAAAATCTATGATCATACATGAAATTTTTATTAAATTTTTTTAAGAAGCTCTTTATAAAATCAATGAATCACCTATTTCTTAAAAGATCATATCAGATAAAATTTATAAAATTTATTCCATTGGAAAATAAATTTAAATATATTAAAATATACACATATAAGTTTCTTCTATTTTATTTTATAAAAGTTCATTAATTATCATTTTTTAATTTATTTAACATTGTGTTTTATTATTTTCGATTTCTTGATTTATAAAATGTAACATTTCTTATATTTTTTATGTATAATTACTAAATTATAAATATATTTATTATTATTCTTAATCACTCATATATATTTAAAAAAAAAATATTGCGATATTATTTAGAGAATTTATGTATATATGGAAAATCAATGGATTATTTTATAAGAAAAAAGTAATTATATAGACCCAAATTTATTTATTACGAAATTAAAATTTTAGAACCTCGATTAAATACCTGAAACATTTAATCCCAAAAAACACATTCATAATATTACAGATTTAATATCTGAATAACATACCAATGCTATAATAACACAAGATTAATCTGGTCAAATATTAGCAAGATCGGACATTTAAAATCATATATAAGATTTCTCAATACCAATAACAAAGATCAAAGATCTATATTTAATAGACCCAAATAATTTCTATTACAAATATAATTTCGAAAATATTTAAAATATACCTAAATTTTTTTAACCAGATAGTCATTAACATTAAATCGAAGATATAATATTATAATAAAAAAACAAAATTTTATATGTTGATGATGACTAAAAAATTGATTTTACAAACAATATAAATAATTTGTTATAAAACAAAAGTATAGATATGATAAAAATATTTAATTTAGATGAATTTGATCCAAATAATTTCAAATAAAAAATGAAATACGAAAATATTTTAGATTAGCCATAAATAATAAAATAATTATAATCTTAAAATGAAGGATTTTTGTATATCGATCAAAATCAGTAAATTAAAACTTTAAATATATAAGAATTATAAACAAAATTATAATTAAAATTACAAAATATAATTGATTTAAAAGATTTTGATATTAATTAAATAAATAAAAAAATAGAAATAACATAAATTAAAGATTTATCATAATATTATTCATATAAAAAACATGTTCATAATATAAATATTTTAGAGTCTAATAGAGACGGTATTTTAATTTCTAAAAATAATAAGATATAAGCGATAGATTAATAAACTTTTGTGGAAAATTAATAATTTTAAAATTTTAAAGATGAAATCTTATAAAAAATTAAATAACCTTAGTAAATAATTTTGTAATAAGATAATAAAAAAGATTTTTAAGGATAAAGTGGATTTTTGAGAGTATAAAATGGATAAATGTATGTTTCGGATGATATTTAATCTCAAGTTTAAAATTCATAACTATCTATTTCTAAAATATAAGATATTTAATAAATAGATCCTAATTAATTTACTAAAAAACTTCTATATAAAAATATATTAGATAAACCGATCATAGATATTACTTAATTATAAGGTTTTCCAAATTATCCAGACAAAGGAGAAAAAATATTATGTTCTGATAGACAATGGAAAGATATAAATAATATCTTTTTTTCCAATGGAGTTTTTTTATCTTAAATTAATAATTAAGGAATAAAAAACAAAGATTGTTTATTGGTATTACAAGACGGATCTGTTGATTTTAAATCATAATTTTCAAATAAATAAATAAAATAATTTCTTCCTTATTAATCAATTTCACTCGATAAAATTATAATACCTGAAACTAACGGAATATACATACCAATGGTTAAAGACGGAACTTTCGATTATTTTAAAAATTTATAAACTATCGATTTGGAAAATATAATATCCGATAATACATTACCTGTTTAAAAGTTAAAAAATTTTAAATATTCAATGGGAAAAAATGGATAACTTCTTTATAATATTGGATAAATATATGAATAAAAAAAGGACGATAGAAAATATCTAGAAAAATTATAAAAGTTATAAGGATGGTAATATAAATAAAATAATCAAATAAATTTTACTATATTATAAGATTCCAATGAAACAATATAAGATTTAGTTTAAAATAACAAAATAGACTATTAATATTTAATTTATGTTATGATGATGAGTATTTAAGAATTAAATCAATAAGTTTAATAATAATAAAATATTATAAAAAATTTAGTAAAATAGTTAAACATTAACTGATAATATATATGGAAAAAAATATCGAATAACATATTTAATCAATATCTAAACACGAAGCTGAAAAAAAAACAAAAATTGTACAAAATCTTTTAGAATAAAAAATGGAAGATTTTTCATAGTAAATAGTAAATGAAGGATTTTTAGATAGTAGTATTTCTTTATAAAAAATTCAATAGCCTATAAATCAATCAGAAAATTAAGTAATATCATTCGATCATTAATCCAAAATAATATAATGGAGATATATAGACAATTTATATTTAAAAAATTTAGATTATAGTAAATTATTGAACGTAAATATCCTACCTACATAAATTTCAGATTATTCAATACCGTTAAAAAAATTAAATATATCATAGGGAATTGCAAATTAAACATTAACAATTTATAATGGCGTTTTACAATTTAAAACATTAAATGATGATAATATTTCATCCATTGACTATAGTAAAATAATAAATAAACCAGGATTATAAAATTTATAAATTCCAGATGATAATGAGAATAAAATTGTAGTTGTAAATTCTCTTAACCAACTTACATATTCAAATGATATAAATACAAATATTTCAGATTAAACAATTGAAATAATAAAACTCAAAGATTTAGAAACCTTTGACCCAAATTAATTCCAAACATAAATTTCGTATGATAACTTACAAAATATTCCAACATAATTTTAACCTTCTGTACATAAACACAATATAGTACAAGATCTTTTAGTTACCGGAAACGCTAATAGAATTGTAACTGTTACATATGATAATAGAATAAATTTGACGAATGATATAAAAAATTATATAACCGGTATATCGATTAGTAATATTACAGATTTAACATAATTTGATCCAAATCTGTTTGATATTAAATATAATTTCTAAAATTTAAAAACTTTTGGTGGATAAAAATAATTTATAGTTTCCGATAACCTTAATCAACCTTAATTAACAAGAAATATTAATGATTTTATACAAGATTACGAAATAGATATTAGTAAAATAAAAAAATATAGTTTATTTCCAGGATATAATATTCATTTGAATTAATAAGGATAATTAGAATTTGTATAAAAATTAAATAGAAATGATTTAGATTTTATTACAGAACTTCCACTTATTTAATATCAAAATAATTAATAATATCCATAAAATATTTTTTTCGGCACTGGTAATTACCAATTTTATAATACCGGATTTTCTATTGTTTTTGGTGGCATTAAATCACATCCATTGTCAATATCGAATGGCGATGAAATTGCATTTGAATTTTTTTCTGACGGATAATTACGTTCTTCTGTATTATAAGATGGTTCTTATGTAAAAACGTCATCTAAACATTATAAAAAATAAATTTAATATTTGAACGTGAATAGTTTAGAATATTTTTAAAGATGCATGAAATATAAAATATGCAAATTTAAATATAACAATTAACTAAATGATAAATATTAATACGGGATTATATATGAAGACGAAGAACATTTACATAATGAAGATAATATTTTAACAAATGTAAATAATAAAAAATAAGTATGTAGTGAATAAATACATTGGTAATTTTGTATAGGATTTTAATAATATGTTTAATAGAATGAAAAAATGGTAACAAATTTAAGATAATAAGTTTTTATATAATCTTAATAGATAATGAATTTATAAAAATAAATAGATCAATTATAAGATCTTATATTAAATTTAATTAAATGAATATTTTATAAAAAATATTTTATAAAAAAAAATATTTTATAAAAAAATATCTTAAATCTAATTAAATGAATATATTAAAAATATATTTTATAAAAAAAAAATATTTTATAAAAAAATATTTTATAAAAAAATATCTTAAATCTAATTAAATGAATATATTAAAAATATATTTTATAAAAAAAAAAATATTTTATAAAAAAAAAATATTTTATAAAAAAAATATTTTATAAAAAAAAAATATTTTATAAAAAAAAAATATTTTCAAAATTAAAATTTAATATTTTATATCAATTAATTTTATTTATCTTGTTGAACATTATAATGTAAAGATTTTCCGATTTATAAATCAATAATAGATATCGAATCTATAAGTTTTATATTTTATTAAATATATTATAATAAATTATCAATATTATTACCTTTTGTGAATTTTAAATGCATTTATTTGAATGGTTTTATATTATTACTTTCTAATGCTTATATTTACAGAATTTATAATAAAGGAGTATTAAATTACGGAATTTTTTATGAAAATATTTTTAATTCTTTTAATTTATTTCCTTAAATTTATTAAATGTCTAATTCTTAATTGATGATTAAGATTTGTATATCATCTACTTTTATATCTTAGAAATCTGTTATTTTCGAATTTTAAATTTACAATGCGTATGATTTTAAATTTTGTAACATTATTTCTTCAACATATTCTAATATTAAACAATTTTTTACTTATAATTTTATTTGGCCTATATTTAAATGTTAAATCCAAAGATTAAAAGGACATAATTCGTTTATTAAATATTGTAATGATTATGGTTCTATTTAACATTTTAGAATATGTATAGTATGAATTAATTATATTCTATCAACATTTTATATCTAATTTTAACTTGATAAAATTTTAAGATTGGAAAGTAAAATTTTTTTCGGTTTATATATTTTTATAATTTATACCAATAAATATACATCTATCTATAAAAAATCTTTAATAAAAATTTATTCAAAAAACTATAATCTTTATTAAGCATATTCTTTATAAGATTCTAATGATTTAACGTCATCTATTCTGCCAGTACATTAATGAATTTCATTTTAATTGTTACAAAAAGGACATCTAAGCTTTTTGAATTCATTACAATAATGATATAAATAAGTATCATAAGGCATTTATAATTAACATTCTTTACATTTAATATCAATACTATTGAACATTTATTTAAATACATTATTGGGATTATTTTATGATAATGGTTATCTACAACAAGGACAAGTATACACATTTAATATACATATTTTACAAAAATGTTGTTGACACAATCCGCATTAAATACAATCGGTTTATAATAATGACAAACAAACAGGACACTTTAAAAATTTTTCTAATATTTAATATTATTCTAAATTTAAAATATCAAAATTTTATCTTCTTTCCATATATCTTTACTATATAATTGTAAATTTTACTTTTTTCAATTTTCCAAAAATATTTTTTATTTTATTTTTTTATTTTATTATAATAATAAAAATAAAAAAAAAAAAATATCTTATTATATATGTCAACAGATAGATTTACATTTGAAGATTTTAACGCCGCATCAGGTCCTTATTTACATTTTCAAAATATACAAACAGAAGATTTACATTTATTCGGAATATTAATTGATACAAAAAAATGTAAAGTGAATAAGGATGTTCACAGAATTTTTAAATAAAGATATAGATTTATCTCAGTCTTTGCTATGGAAGAATGTTATACAGAAATTACTTAGTTAAAATTAGGAGATAATGGATCAGTAGATATTAAACTTTCAGGAGATGTATTATATTAACTAGCTGTCGTCTAAACATTTCCCTAAGTTGTATTGGATCAACTTTATGATTAAAATGATGATGGAACAAATTATACAATTAAAAAGTTTTCATATTGCACAAATTTAGGACCCGCTTGTATTTAATAATGTGTAGTTAATATTGAAAATACACCTTTTGATCAATGTAATACAAATAATATTATTATATTAAATAACTTATTTAAAAGATAAGATTAATTGGATTATTTCAATTAAATGTGTGGAAATACAGAAGAATTAACAACATTAAAAACTTAATAACCATTATTTAAAACTTTGACATAATTAAGAGTATTTTTCGCAGATTCAGCACAAAAATCATTCCCATATTTAAGAGCTGGATAACCAAATATCAGAATTCAAATAAAATTCAGATCACCTTAACAATTAGTAAATTATACTAGAAATTTAGCCAGTTTTCCATGGTAAACAGCAGTAAAACCAACTTAAATGGGATTCATTTCAACAGAAATTTTCTTATGTGAACATGAAAGAATTATTCATACAAATACAGACGCTAATTATTTAATAGAATAAAATATCAATTATAATTAAACTGGTTTTAATGGAGTTTCGTTTGAACCTAACTTTTTACATCCAGTTAAATTTTTATACTGGGCAGTCCAAAGATAAAAATATTAAGCAGGAAATTACTTTTTGTCAATGAAATCGTTCGTAGATCCAAATAAATATGAGCAGGATTTCTTATACGATGCTACTACAAGATTTATTTTGAAATTCGCAGGATATAAAGGATTTATAGATGTTACTGATTTATCAGCTTAAACTTAAGGACAACACGATAATTTAGTAGGGACAGATTTTGGATAAATTCAATTAAAATTCCGCACTGACTCACATGATGTTATTTAATCATGTTTTAGTAATTTAGATTCAATATCTTTAGGACAAGAATTAAACAATACGGTTGTAAATATTGATTCAATTTTTAAACGTTTAGGTGCATAGGAATTGATTATCGATTAAAAATAACGTTTTGGAGCAAATATTTCAATGGTTTTACCAAATTTATTAACACTTTCAGAAGCTTCATAAACTGTTTCCGATTTATTGACACATGTACCATCTGTAGGTTTACTATATAAAGATGCTGCATTAGTAAATGTTGGACCATAAGTAATTTCGTCATTTTTGTTTTCTTTGCATTCAAACGGTGCAATAACTATGAGATATTCAAATTCTAACACATTAACGTCGACAGTCCAACGCAACGCTAAAACATTTTTCAGCGCAGTTTTAAGAGATGATAATTTTAATTATGGTTTGGACGATTTTGATGTTTGTGTTTAATAATGGGATAATTATGGAAAATATTTAAACAGATCTGGTGATTCAGTTATTACTTCTGAATTTTTACTTGGATAAACACCAAGATTTAAAAAAGCTGGATTCTATACAAGTCAATATCACGTTTATTAATATTTCTGTGGAAAAGCACCTAAAGGAGTTCATGTTTATTCATTCTGTAATGAACCAAATTAAATTTAACCAACAGGATCATTGAATTTTTCAAGAGCTACCATGAAATTTAAATGTTATGCAGATTCAACAGATGTAGATGGAAACGATTAATTAGTTATTTCTGCACTAGTTTATAATATTTGCGAATTTAAAGAAAATACATTCTAATTGTAATTTGCTAGTCCATTTTAGAGTATTTGAAATTTTTATAAAATGTTTTTTTTATAAAATATTTTTTTTTTATGTTTTTTTTATAAAAAATATTTTTTTTTTATTTTTTTTTTATAAAAAAATATTTTTTTTTTTATAAAAAATATTTTTTTTTATGTTTTTTTAAAAAATATATAATAAAAAAAAAAAATATTATATATGTAGTAGGAATATTGTACACCCGGTAAAATAATTAATTATTATATATAAAATTTAGATAATTATAGTTTTTAACTTCTATGTAATTATATAAAAAAAATTCCATACGAAATGCAATTTAATATAGAAACATTAAATAGTAAATATTCTGTATATAAGTCCAAATAATTAGACAAAGCTTTTTGTACTGTATTATATATTGTTGATTATTACGAATATCTAATATATTCATTGTTATTTGCTTATAGTTTACGTAATGTAAATACGCAATGTTAGATTGTTTTATGTTTGATCGGAGAAAAGGCATAATAATTAAAAAAAACTATCGAATAATTTGATCTTTATGATGAAATTTGTATATTTCCTTTAGATGAAGGCTAATGTGATAAATATGAAAAGGAAAAATCTACTTATTATGGATATTATCATAATAAATTTAAAATACTTGAAACTAGATATAAAAAAATTGTATTTATAGATATAGATTCATAAATATTAAACAATATAGATTATATTTTTGAACATAAAGAAAAATATTGTTTTTATTATAAAAGTTATTTTGATAATAATTAACTTTTATCTAAATATATTTTAATACATTATCAAAGTTATCAAATATCTCAAAATAAAAACTTTTTCGAAACATTTACAAGATATTCAATTTTACCATACGGTCTTAAAGATGGATATAGACCATGGGGAGGTATTTTTTTTATAAATAAAGACGAACATATTACAAGAAAAATATAACAAAGTATTAAAAATTTAAATTAAAAAAAATATAATTGCACAGATGAATTAATTTTATAAAGTTTACATTAAGATGATGATAATTATTAAGAATTATAATATATTATAAATTCAAATTTTGATTATAGAATTCCATATTAAAGTAAAAAAATAGATATAAATATGTCATCCTATTTATTATCGATCAATTAAAACAGATATGATTACTTTAATTAATATAAAGAAGGGAAAAAATATTAAGAAATTTAAAAATCATACATTTTACATAACAAATTATATATGAAAAATATAAATACTAAAGATATAGTTACAAATTTTGGATTGGTTAAATTTTTTTTCACGAATTAAAATAAAGTTTTATAAAAAGAAAAAAAATTTATAAGAATAATAGAAGATAATTGTTTCAACTATAATAATTAAAGAATATAAATTCTGAAAGAATGTTTAGAATAAAGATTCAATTAGGAATAAATGTAAAAAACAAAAACAGCTATTAATGAAATGGCTAAAAATATGGAACTTCAAGATATGGAACATTATTTTATTTTTGGAAATATAACATAATATTTATAATATTATGAATTATACTTATAATATAAAAAATATATAGACGATATATAAAAAAACTTCAATTTGAATATCGTATAATAAATATAACAAGCAATAAAAATATATAGCGTTAATATAAAATATTTATAGACAATGTATCCTTTTATGTAATCAAAATATTAGATTATCAATTAGGAAAATCCGAAATATTTAAATTAATATTTCAAAAATATATTTACAGGATTTAATCTTGAAAATATAAAAAAAAAAGATTT
>Ga0172367_10001793_pt1 | contig 30542 bp, 23 predicted proteins | sample Lak10m_FD_114542 | JGI IMG/M metagenome (GOLD analysis project Ga0172367, IMG submission 114542) | Freshwater microbial communities from Kabuno Bay, South-Kivu, Congo - kab_022012_10m | ecosystem: Environmental > Aquatic > Freshwater > Lake | place: Democratic Republic of the Congo: South-Kivu...
CGCGGATGCACGAGGCCTGCGAGCTGGAACAGCGCGCCGTTGCGGCCGTCGAAGTAGGCCGGGCACGTCGCGGCGCCGGTCCGCAGCGCCATGCGCGCGACCGAGGCGCTCCACGGCGGATCCGTCACCTCGCGCGTGCTGAACTTGAGGCTGGAGACTTCGCCCGCCGGGAAGACCACCAGCAGTCCGCCTTGCTCCAGGTGCCGGATGGCTGCGCGCAGCGCGCGCGCGTTGCCCGCTCGTTCGTCGCCGGCGAACACGTCCACCGCCAGGAACAGCTCGCGCAGCTCGACGATGCGCTCGAGCAGGCTGTTGACGAGGATCTTCACGTCGGGCCGCAGCTTGCGCAGTTCGCGCGCGAGGATCAGGCCTTCGACTGCGCCGAAGGGATGGTTGGCGCACACGATGGTCGCGCCGTGCTTGGGCACGCCTTCGAGTTCCCCTTGCTCGACGCGCACGTCGACCTGCAACTCGGCCAGCGCGCGCTCGATGAACTCCAAGGCGTCGCGACAGGGGGGCAGCCGACCGTAGCGGCGTTCCAGTTCGTCGAGCGCGAGGATGCGTTCGATGGGGGCGAGCAAGGGGCGCAGTCGGGAACGAGCGGGAAGCAGGCGGAAGGGATGGCGAGCCTGATCCATGTGCGGGTTTTCCTTGTTCGGACGGAGCACTGCTGTCCGCGTCGCACGCGTGCATGGCTGGCGAGCCCGGCGCGGAACGACTCCAAGAGGGCGCTGCGCGCGTGGGGAACACGCAAGGCTAGCATCAAGGTCCTGCAAGTCTCGCTGCGGCGCGACTGGATGCGACGCTACCATGCCGCCCATGCACGATCCCCGAACCGGCCTTCCCGGCCTGGCGTGCGCAGCCCGCGTGCTGCCAGCCGGCCTGTGCGCCATCCTCGGCCTGCTTGCCGCTTGCGGCGCGGAAGAGCCTGCCGCCAAGCGCCCGGTGGTGGGGTTCTCCCAGATCGGCGCCGAGAGCGCGTGGCGAGTGGCCGAGACGGCTTCGATCGTGGCCGAGGCCGAGGCGCGCGGCATGGAGCTCATGCTCGTCGACGCGCAAGGCAGGATGGAGAAGCAGCTGGAGGCGCTGCGCGGCTTCGTGGCCCAGCGCGTCGACGCTGTGATCCTCGCTCCGCAGAAGGAGCAGGGCTTCGAGCCCGTGCTCAAGGAGCTCAAGGAGGCCGGTATCCCGGTCGTGCTCGTCGATCGAGGCGTGCAGGCCGATCCGTCGCTGTACGCCACCTTGATCGCTTCGGACTTCGTGGCCGAAGGGCGCATGGCGGCGCTATGGCTGGCCGCGGCCACGACCGGCGACGTGCGCATCGTCGAGCTCGAAGGCACCACCGGCTCCGCCCCGGCCATCGATCGCAAGCAGGGCTTCCACGCAGCGCTCGCCGCGCATCCGCGCTTGCGCGTCGTGCGCTCGCAGCCGGCGCAGTTCGCGCTGGCCGAGGGCAAGAAGCAGATGGAGGCCATCCTGCGCTCGGAGTCCGAGCCCTTCCAGGCGGTCTACGCCCACAACGACGACATGGCGCTGGGCGCGATCGAGGCGCTCAAGGCCGCGGGCCGCGCGCCGGGCACCGACGTGCTGGTCGTCTCCATCGACGCCACGCGTCCGGCCTTCGAGGCCATGGTGCGCGGCGAGCTTTCCGCCGCCGTCGAGTGCACGCCGCTGCTCGGCCCGCAGGCGCTCGACGCGGTGCAGTCGCTCTTGCGCGGCGAGCGCGTCGAACAGCGCGTCGTCGTCGCGGATCGACTGTTCGAAGCCTCCCAAGCCGCCGCGGAACTGCCCAACCGTCGCTACTGAAGTTCGCACGGATCGAAAGCCGAGACTACCCGCTCCCGGAACCACCAATCATGCAGATCCTCGCCTCCGCAAAGTTCCTCGCTTCCGCGAGGACGACCCTCGCGACCATCCTGTGCCTGCACGCCACCGCCTCTTCCGCGCCGGCCCAAGCCGTGCTGCGCGCGGATCCGCTGCGCGCAGTCCCGTTCCAGGATGTGGTGGTCAAGGACCCCTTCTTCGCGCCGCGCATCGAGGTCAACCGCACCTCCACCATCGACGCCGTGTGGAAGCAATGCGAGGAGACCGGACGCCTGCGCAACTTCGCCGTGGCGGCCGGCGAGGCGCAAGGCAAGCACGAGGGCTTCCTGTTCAACGACTCGGACGTCTACAAGCTGATCGAGGGCATCGCCAGCACGCTGCACCAGAAGAAGGCCCTGGGCGGTTCGGATCCCGCGCTGCAGGAGCGCACGCAAGCGCTGATCCGCACCATCGCCAAGGCGCAGGCGCCGGACGGCTACTTGAACACGTACTACCAGCTAGTCGCGCCGGGCGATCGCTGGAAGGACATCGCCCACGGCCACGAGTTGTATTGCGCCGGGCACTTGATCGAAGCGGCCATCGCTTGGAAGGCGGCGACCGCCGACTCGACCTTGATGGATGTCGCTGTCAAGTTCGCTGGACATATCGCCGCCGAGTTCGGGCCCGGCAAGCGCCTCGATCCTCCCGGCCATCCCGAACTCGAGCTGGCGCTGGCCAAGCTCCACGAGGCGACCGGCGATCAGCGCTGGCTCGAGCTCCTGCGCTTCTTCGTCGGCCAGCGCGGGGCCAAGCAGGGCCGCGCGGGCTTCGGCGAATACGCCCAGGACCACATGCCGCTGCGCGAACAGTCCCAGATCGTGGGCCACGCCGTGCGGGCTTGCTACCTCTACGCCGGCGCCGCGGATCTAGCGCGCCTCGATGGCGACGCGGGGCTGCTCGCGGGCCTCGGGAAGATCTGGGACGACCTCGTCGGCACCAAGATGTACGTCACCGGCGGCATCGGCAATTCGGCCGCGAACGAGGGCTTCACCAAGAGCTGGGACCTGCCCAACAAGAGCTCCTATTGCGAATCCTGCGCCTCGATCGCGCTGGGGCTGTGGAGTCAACGCATGTACCTCGCCACCGGCGACGCGCGCTACGCCGAGAACGTGGAACGGCAGATCTACAACAACATCCCGGCCAGCGTGTCGATGTCGGGCGACAGGTTCTTCTACGTGAACCCGCTGGAGACGGCCGGCGCCGCCCGCCAGCCGTGGTTCGATTGCGCTTGCTGCCCCACCAACATCGTCAGGTACATCCCGGCCATGGGGGAGCGCGTCTACGCCACGAGCGGCGAGGGTGTAGCCGACACGGTGTGGATCTCGCAGCACTTCGCCTCGAGCACCCAGGTCGTCGTCAAGGGCGTCGAGACGAAGATCGAGGTGCGCACGGACTACCCCGACACCGGCCGGCTCGAGATCCTCGTCGATCCGCGCGAGAACGTGACCTTCACGGTCAAGGTCCGCAAGCCCAGCTGGGCCAAGGAGGTCTGGTGGCGCATCCACTCCGAGCACGCGCCCACGCAGGTGCAGATCGCGCCGGACGCGGCCGACTGGATCGTGATGAACCGCGAGTTCAAGCCCAAGGACTCCTTCCAGGTGCACTTCCTCATGCCTGTGCGCCGCGAGACGAGCGACGAGCGCGTGGTGGGCAATCGCGGCCGCGTGGCCTTGGCGCGCGGACCGCAGATCTTGTGCCTCGAGGGCGTCGACGCGGAGGGAGCGGCCCGTTCGGTCGTGCTGCCCGACGATGCGCGCTTCGAGGTGGCGCCCGAGCGCACGCTGAAGCACACGCGCGTGGTCAAGTCGAAGGGGCTGATGGTCGAACGCGCGGATCGTCGCTTGTCCACGCGTTCCATTCCGATCAAGCTGGTGCCCTACGCCACCTGGGGCAACCGCGCGGCCGGCGACATGTTGGTGTGGCTGCCCACCAAGCCCGAACTCGCTGCGCCCAAGGGCGCGGGGTACGCGGGGCAGGTGGCCGGGCATTGGGTGTCGGCCAGCCACTGCTTCCAAGGCGACACGGTGGCGGGCGTGCTCGATGGCGCCATCCCCCGTGATTCCGGCGACCACGAGGTGCCGCGCACCTGCTTCTGGCCCCACAAGGGCGGAGAAGCATGGGTGGAAGTCGAGCTGCCCAAGCAGCAGGCCGTCTCCAAGCTGAAGGTGTATTGGTTCGACGACACCGGGCGTGGCGAGTGCCGCGTGCCGAAGGCATGGAGCCTGCTCGTCCGCCGGGGCGAATCGTGGACGAGCGTGCAGCCTGTCGCGGGTGGCTTCGGCGTGGCGAAGGACGCGTGGCAGGAGGTCGGCTTCGCGCCGCTCGAGTGCGATGGCTTCAAGCTCGTGATCGAGCAGCAGGACGGCTGGTCCTCCGGCGTGCTGGAGCTCGCCTACGAATGAGCGGGCGCCGCGCGGTGCACGCGAGCTCGGCTCGCGCGCACCGCGGATGCTAGGCTCGGGGGCATGGCCGACGCAGGGCAGGCAGCGCCATCCTCCGCGGCCTCGGCCGGGTTGCGCCTCGTGGCGGCGTCCAAGCGCTACGGATCGACGCATGCGCTGCGTGGCGTGGATCTGGATGTGCGGCCGGGACGCATCGTGGCATGGCTGGGCCAGAACGGCGCCGGCAAGTCGACTGCCGTTCGCCTCGCCACTGGCGTGGAAGCCCCCGACGATGGTCGCGTGGAGTTGGATGGCCGCGTCGTCGCGTGGCGTTCGGCGCGCGAGGCGCGCGCAGCGGGCGTGCAGGCGGTGGCGCAAGAGCTGGCGCAGTTGCCCGATCTGCCGGTCGAGGAGGCCTTGCACTTGGGGTGCTTGCCGTGCCGCGGTCCGTTCGTCGATCGAGGCCGTCTCGCCCGCGAGGCGCGCGCCGCCTTGGCGCGGGTCGGACTCGACCTCGATCCGCGCTCGCGCCTGGGCGTCCACTCGCCCGCGACCAGGGCCTTGATCGCGATCGCCGGCGCGCTCAAGGACGAGCCGCGCGTGTTGATCTTCGACGAGCCGACGGCCAGCCTCGATCGCGCGCAGGCCGGCATGTTGCTGGAGCGCCTGCGAGCGCTGCGCGCGAGCGGAGTCGCCATGGCCTTCATCGGCCATCGCCTCGAGGAGGTGCTGTCGGTGGCCGACGAGGTCGTCGTGCTGCGCGATGGCCTCGTGGCGTTGCGCGCCGGCGTGGCGGAGTCCTCGCCCAGTCGCATCGCGCAGGCGCTCGTCGGTGCTCCCGCGCACGCCCAGGCGGCTTGGCCCCGGCGCGATGCGCGCGCGCCCGAGGGGGTGGAGCGTCTGCAAGCGCGGTCGTTGGCCTCCGACGCGCCGCTCCGTCCTTCGAGCTTCGCGTTGCGGGGCGGACGCGTGGCCGGAGTCGCGGGACTCCTGGGATCCGGCCGCAGCGAGCTGTGCTTGACCCTCGCCGGTCTCGTCAAGCGCACTGGACATGTGTGGCTGGATGGGCGGCCGCTCGCCGACGGAGTGGGCGCGACCATGGATCGCGGCCTCTTGTTCGCTCCCGAGGAGCGTCGGCAAGACGGCTTGTGGCTGGAACTGACCGTCGAGGAGACGATCGCGCTGGGGCTTGCGCGGCGCGGCGGCGCGCGCGATCGCGCTCGCTCGCGCGCGGTGGCCGAGGCGCTGGTCGCGCGCCTTCGCGTCAAGTGCCGTTCCATCGACGATCCCGTGCGCGCGTTGTCCGGCGGGAACCAGCAGAAGGTGCTGTTGGCGCGCCTCTTCGCCGCCCAGCCCGTGGTCTTGGTGCTGGACGAGCCTACGCGCGGAGTCGACCTCGCGGCCCGCGCCGATATCGCGGCGCGCGTGCGCGAAGTCGCCGGCGAGGGCGCCGCGGTGCTGTGGACCACGAGCCACCTCGAGGAGCTGCTGGAGGTCTCGGACGACGTGCTGGTCGTGCGCGACCACGCCGTGGTAGCCAGCGCCGCGCGCGCCGCGCTGGACCTTGACGCGTTGGTGGCGCGGTTGGCGGAGGGCGCGGGGTGAGCGCGCGCCGTGCCTGGTTCCCGTGGGCGCTCTTGGCGCTGCTATTGGCTTGGAACTCCCTGTCCACGCCGGGCTTCTTCGCGCTTGCGCTCCACGATGGACGCCTGGTGGGCGCGTTGGCGGATCTGTGCCTGCACGGAGCGGGAGCCGTGTTGCTGGCGGTGGCGTGCGTGCCGCTGGTCGCCGCCGGTGGCGTCGACTTGTCGGTCGGCTCGACCATGGCTTTGTGCTCGTCGGTGTTCGTCGTGGCGGCGACGCGCTTTGGCGTCCCCGTCGCGCTGCTGTGCGCGCTCGCCACGGGTGTTGCGACCGGACTCGCCACCGGCGCGTGCGTGGGATGGTTGCGCTTGCCGGCCTTGCTGGCGACCTTGGTGGGGCTGTCGGCTTGGCGCGGAGCGGCGCAGCTCGTCTCCGGTGGAGGCGTCCACCACGCGCAGGATCCCGAGGTGCGCGCGCTCGGCCAATGGTCGCTGCTCGGCTTGCCGGCGATCGCGTGGCTGGCGCTCGGTTTTGCCGCCGCGTTGCACTGGTGGTGGACGCGCCGCATGGTCGGTCTGCAGTCCGCGGCGATCGGGCTGGGTCCGCGCGCCGCGCTCCATGCCGGCTTGCCGATCAAGCGCTTGGCGTTGGTCGCCTTCGCGGCGTCGGGCTGCGCCGCGGCGCTGGTGGGCATCGCCAGCGCCTGCGAGTTGGGCGCAGCCGACGCCTCGTCGATCGGTGCCTGGCGCGAACTGGATGTGCTCGTGGCGTTGGTGTTGTCGGGTGCCGGCTTGTCGGGCGGACGCGTGAGCGTCCCGGCGGTCGCGGGTGGAGCCTTGGCGGCCGAGGCGTTGGTCTTGACCTTGGCGTGGCAAGGTGCTTCCACCGCATCCGGCCTGTGCGTGCGCGCGGCGGTGCTGGTCGGCGTGCTCGCTTGGCGCGAACGACGCGGCGCGCCAGAGGGAGCGACGGCGTGAAGGACCTTGGCGCGCGGGTCGGTCTCCTCGTAGGCGGCGTGCGAGTGCGCTTGCGGAACGAGTCTGCGTGGCGCCTGTTGGCGCTCCTGTGCGTCTTCGTGGTGGCTTGCGGGATGCTCTTGCCCAACTACTTGGGCCTGCGCCTCTTGCCGGATCTGTGCGCGGACGCGGCGCTCCCCGGCATCGCCGCCGTGGGCGTCGCCTTCGTCCTTGCCTGTGGTTCGATCGACTTGTCGATCGGGAGCTTGGCTGCCTGCTCGAGCCTCGTCGTGGCTTCGTCGGTGCGCGCCGGGGCGCCGCCGGGCTTGGCGATCCTCGCCGGTTTCGCGAGCGGCTTGGCGAGCGGCTTGGCGCTGGGTTGGCTCGTGCGGGCGTCGCGCGTGCCGGCCTTCGTGGCGAGTCTCGGCGCCATGTTCGCCTTGCGCGCGTCGGCGCTCGCCATGGCCGAGGAGTCCATCGCCATCGACGAGGCGCGCTTCGCTGCGTGGAGCGGCGCAGCGTTGGATCTTGGCGGAGGACGCTGGCGTCCCGCGGCCGGCTTGTTCGTGTTGGTGGTCGTCGCCGGCCACCTGCTCTTGTCGCGTTGGCGCGCGGCGCGCGAGGCGCTGGTCGTGGGCGCGGACGAGCAAGCGGCGCGCCAGGCCGGCGTGGACCCCGGTGCCACGCGACTCGCGATGCACGCCGTCTCGGGAGCCTGTGGGGGCCTCGCGGGCGTGGCGTTGGCGTTGTCCTCGTCCGCAGGCAGTTCCATCGGCGGCGTGGCGTTGGAGCTCGACGCCATCGCCTGCGCCGTCGTGGGCGGCGCGTCCTTGTCGGGTGGACGCGCGAGCGTGCTGGGGGCGGCGCTGGCGGCCTTGTTCTTCGCCGCCTTGGCCCGAGCCTTGCAGTTCGCCGGCCTGTCGGAGGCTGGCCTCGGCCGCCTGTGCGCGGCGGCGTTGTTCTTCGGCTTCCTGGTCTTCGACCACGCTGTGGCGCGGAGGCGCGCATGACGGATTGGCGCATCGGGACTTCGAGCTGGTCCGAGACGGATTGGATCGGTTCGTTCTACCCGCCTGGCACCAAGGCGGGAGACATGCTGCGCGTCTACGCCACGGCCTTCGACGCGGTGGAGTGCGACGCGACCTACTACCGCGCGCCCTCCACCGCCATGGTCCGCGGCTGGGTCGCGAAGACGCCCGAGTCGTTCCGATTGTGCGCGAAGTTCCCGCGCTCGATCGTGCATGGCGGCTCCGGACCCGCCCCCGACGCGTCAAGCATCCTTGACAGCCCGAAGGCGCGCGCGGATTGCTCGGCCTTCCTCGAGGCGCTGGCTGCGCTGGGGCCGCGACTGGGCCCGTTGCTGCTGCAGTTCCCGTACTTCAACCGCTCCGCCTTTGTTTCGCCCGAGCCTTTCCTCGCGAGGCTGGACGCCTTCCTATCGGGGTTGCCGCAAGGGCTCGCCATCGCGGTCGAGGTGCGCAACAAGGCCTGGGTGGGGGAGCCGTTGCTCGCGATCTTGCGCGCGCACCGCGCCGCGTTCGCATTGGCCGAGCTCGCCTACATGCCGCCGCCGTGGGAACTCGCCACGCGCTTCGACCTCGTCACGACGGACTTCCTGTACGCGCGCCTGATCGGCGATCGACAGGCCACGGAGGCCGCCTGCGAGCGCTTCGACCGCGTCGCCTTGGACAAGACGGAGAGCATCGAACGGCATGCGGCGCTCCTCGTCGAGCTCGCCTCGCGCGTGCGCGAGGTCCACGCCTTCGCCAACAACCACTACCAAGGCCATGGACCGGCCACGGCGCGCGCCTTGCGTTCCGCGCTGGAGGCCCGGCTTGCAAGGGAGCCCTGAACGGGTACCTTGTCAGGCCATGGGACTCTTCTCCTTCTTCGGCGGCGGCAAGTCCGCGGCCAAGGTCGACCTCTCCGGTCCGCTGGCGCAACTCAAGAGTGCGGACCCCAAGGTACGCCTTGCGGGCTGCCAAGCCCTCGGCAACCTCGGCAAGGGCGGAGAGGGCGCGATCCCGCATCTGCGCGAGCTCTTGGCCGACGACGACGGCGATGTCTGCACCGCCGCCGCGGCGGCGCTCTCGGACATCGAACGCGGCCTGCCGCGGGCCTGAGCACCAGTCCACGCCGCGGCGCCGACTTGCTGATCTCCCTGCCGTGTTTGGCGCGGCAAGTGGTGTAGGTCTTCGGTCGGTGCACTTGCTTTGCGCATCGGGACCACTTGATCCTGCGTAGGGCGAATTGCACTCTAGATGCACGCCGAAGAGGTCGTCGCCGCGTGCGATGGCACGACCGGACCGCGGGCGCGTCCCGTTGGCACCAGTCCCTCCTGCGCGTGCGTCTGGGCGCACCCTCCAAGGTGCCGAGGCGCGCCCGACTTCCCCTTCCCAGCAACGATCGTCTCGCACGACCGCCCCGCACGACCGTCCCGCAACCCGGGACCCGACCACCTCAGATCACCATGCCGGAACTCAAGGGCTCCAAGACCCACGCCAACCTGAAGGCCGCCTTCGCCGGTGAGAGCCAAGCGAACCGCCGCTACCTTTACTTCGCCAAGCAGGCCGACGTGGAAGGTTATCCCGAGATCGCGGGCAACTTCCGCGACACCGCCGAAGGTGAGACTGGCCACGCCCACGGCCATCTCGACTATCTCAAGCGCGCCGGCGACCCGGCCACGGACCTGCCGATCGGCACGACCGACAAGAACCTCGCCGCGGCGGTCAAGGGCGAGACGCACGAGTACACCGACATGTACCCGGGCATGGCCAAGACCGCCCGCGAGGAGGGCTTCGCCGAGATCGCCGATTGGTTCGAGACGCTGGCGAAGGCCGAGAAGAGCCACGCGGGCAAGTTCGAAGCCCTGCTCAAGTCGATCAGCTGACACGGCTGCGCCGACTCGAATCCTCGCGATTCCAGTCGGCGCGACCACGATCGTCACGATCCAGCAAGGCCCGCCCGCGCGCCCTCGAGGCGGCGTGCGGGTCTTTTGTGCTCAGGCGATCGCCACAGGTGCCGTCTTCGCGTCCTGGGCGCGCGGTTTACCATCCACTCCGCCAGGCGAGCCAGTCCATGACGATCTCCGCGCAACCGACGAACGGCCTTTCCTACGACCCGTCCGAGGCGAAGTACTGGGATGAGGCTGGGCTGCGCGCGGAGGTCGAGCGCGCCTTCGAGCTGTGCAACAGCTGTCGCATGTGCTTCAAGTACTGCGACTCGTTCCCGGACCTCTTCAAGCTGCTCGACGAGAAGCACGCTGGCGACCCGCGCAAGGTGTCCGTCGAGGAGACCGACCGCGTGATGGACCAGTGCTTCCAGTGCAAGCTGTGCGAGGTCGAATGTCCCTACACGCCGCGCATCGGGCACGCCTTCAACCTCGACTTCCCCGAGCTGGTGCATCGCTACAAGGCGGTGCGCGCGAAGAAGCGCGGCATCAAGCTGCGCGAGCGCGTCCTCGGCGATCCGGACCTCGCCGGCCGCCTGGCGCGCATGAGCTTCGGGATGGCGAACACCATGAACCGCGTGGCGGCGCATCGTTGGTTCATGGAGAAGGTGCTCGGGGTGCACCGCGACAAGTTGCTGCCTGATTTCGCCAGCGAGACCTTCGAGGCCTGGGCCGCGTCCACGGGCCGCGTGCGCGCGGCGGGCGCAGGCGACGAGGCGGTGTTGTTCCCTACCTGCTACGTGCAGAACAACGAGCCGCAGATCGGGCGGGACGCCTTGGAAGTGCTCGATCGGAACTCCGTGCCCACGGCTTGCGCCAAGGGCTTGGCCTGCTGCGGCATGCCGGCTTGGGAGAGCGGCAACCTCGACGAGGCGCGCCGACGCGCGGAGCACAATCTCGACATCCTCGAGCCCTATGTCGACGCTGGCGCCAAGGTGCTGGCGATCAACCCCACTTGCTCGATGACGATGCGCGAGAAGTGGCCCAAGTGGTTCGAGGGCGCCTTGCGCACGCGCGCCCGGAAGGTCGCCGACGCGGTGAAGGATCCGTGCGATCACTTGTGGTCGATCCGCGAGGAACCGCGCTTCCAGAAGGAGGTCGCCAGCAAGCCCGCCTCGATCGCCTACCACGCACCGTGCCACTTGCGCGTGCAGCGCACGGGCTTGCGCGCGCGCGACTTGTTCCGGCGCATCTTCGGCGCGCCCATCACGCCGGTGATGGAGTGCTGCGGACACGATGGCACCTACGCCATGAAGGTCGAGGGCTTCGAGCCCAGCCAGCGCGCGGGCGCGAACTCCTTCCGCGACATGCGCGCCGCCGACGCGCAGACTTGGTCGACCGATTGCCCGCTCGCGGCCATCCAGTTCCAGCAGCACGCCGGCGCCAAGCCCATGCACCCCCTGACCATCCTTGCCAAGGCCTACCGCGGCGAGTCCTTCGACGGTTCCGTCAAGCCCACCTGACATGAAACGCGTCCTGCGCGAAGAGATCCTCGACTACGTCACCTACGGCGAGCGCCGCACCGAGCTGCGCGCGGACGCGATGGCCGCCAAGGGCCTGCGCCGCGCCAACGTGGGGGGCGTCTTGACCTTCCTGTTCGAGAACCACGAGACGATCCGCTACCAAGTGCACGAGATGGTGCGCGCCGAGCGCATCGTCAAGGAGTCCGACATCCGCCACGAGCTCGACACCTACAACGAGTTGATCGGCCAAGGCGGGGACCTCGGGTGCACGCTGCTGGTCGAGCTCGATGATCCGCTCGAACGCGCGCAGAAGCTCGTGTGTTGGATCGACCTGCCGGAGCGCTTGTACGCGCGCCTCGCCGATGGCCGGCTCGTGCGCGCCGCGATCGACGAGCGCCAGCGCACCGAGGGCAAGCTCTCGACCGTCCAGTACCTGAAATTCCCCGTGGGAGGCGCCGTGCCCGTGGCGGTTGGTTGCGACCATCCCGAGTTGCGCGGCGAGACGCTCCTTGCCCAGGCTACGCAGGCCGCGCTGGCAGGCGACCTGGCGGGTGCTTGAGGTTCGTCGCCCGCACCGCTTGCGCAGTGGGGGTGGCATGGACGAGGATCCTCGCACGATGCCGAGCCAGATTGGATTGCGATGGGGCAGCGCGTGCTTGCACGCGAGCCTCGCCGCGTTCGCCTGGGCTTGCGGACCCGGAACGCGCGAGCCGGAGGTCGTCGACGAGTCGGGCGTTTCCAGCGTGGCGTCCTCCACGGCGAATGGAGCTTCCTCCACCGCCAGCGCCTACGACTTGGCGGGTGGCGGGGCGGTTGTCGCATCGCCACCGGTGGCACCGGCGCGCGCTTGGCCGACACTGCCGGATGTAGCGCGTCCAATCGCGCTCGCGGTACCGGACATGGAACTGCCGGCGCGGGGCGGCGTGTTCCCCGACATCCAGCCCACCAGCCCCTTGGTCGAGCACGAAGGTCGCGCGGTGCGGCTCGAGCGCGTCGATTACGTGGATGGCAGTCCCGAGCGCATCGGCTACAGCGCGCTCGCCGACGACGGCCGCCGCGTCGATCATGGTCCCGACCTGCGTTGGCACGACAATGGCGTGCTGGCCGTGCGACGCACTTGGCGCGTGGGCGCGCTCGATGGCCCGAGCGAGTCCTGGCACAAGAGCGGACAAGCGTGGCAGCGCGGCGAGATGCGCGGAGACTTGAAGGTCGGCCGATGGTCGACTTGGTACGAGACGGGAGCGCCGCGCGCCGAGCAGGAATGGCGCGACGGCGTGCAGGACGGCTTGTCGCGCGAGTGGCACGTGGAAGGCGCGCGCAAGTCGACCACCATGTGGAGGGAAGGCGTGCTGCACGGTCCTTACCGCGTGTGGCACCGGGACGGCGGGCTCGCCAAGGACGGCTCGATGTACGCAGGTCGGCGCGATGGGCCTTGGCGCGAGTGGGCGCCCGACGGTTCGATCGAGGAGGTCGGCAGCTGGTCGCAGGGCCGACGCCACGGCGAGTTCCTGCGTGTCGAACCCGACGGCTCCGTGGTCGAGGAGGCCTACGACATGGATGTGCCCGCGCTCGTGCGGCGCGTGCTCGCGAAGGATGGTTCGCTCTTGTCCGAGCAGCCGCTCGTCGACGGCAAGGTGCACGGCCTCGTGCTGGAGTGGCACGCCGGTGGCGCTCGCAAGAGCCGCATCGCCTTCGAGCAAGGCGTGCGCCAAGGGCCCGCCGAGTGGTTCCACGCCGATGGTTCGATCTGGATCGTCGGCGCGCACGAGGACGGCAAGCGCTCCGGCCGCTTCACCTACACCAACCCAGACGGTTCGATCGACTCCGCCTGGAGCGGCGAGTACAGCGACGATCGCCGCGTCGGGCCCTAGGCGCCGCGTCGCAGCGAGGCAAGCGATGTTCGTCGTGCTCAAGGACGCCGCCGGCAGGAAGCGCGCGCAGGGCTTGCTCGACGGCGACTCGAAGGAGGGGGCGTGGACCTACTTCAACGAGCATGGCCGCCGTCGCGCCGTGCTCGAGCACCAGCGTGGCGTCCTGCATGGCCGCGAAGCGCGCTACCACGCCTTCGACGACAGCTTGCGCGGCGAAGGTCTCGTGGTCGCCGGCTTGCGCGAAGGCGAATGGCGCTGGTGGTGGCGCCGCGGCGCGTTGCGCGCGCAAGGCGTCTATCGTGCCGGTCGTCCCGAGGGCGCGTGGTGCTTGTGGCATGCGGGCGGCGCGCAATCGGCGAGCGTCTCGTTCCTAGCGGGGCGCAAGGATGGCGCGTGGGAGTCGTGGCATCCATCCGGCGCGCGCTACGCCCGTGGCGCCCATCTCGACGACCTGCGCCACGGGTTGTGGTCGACTTGGCATGCGGATGGTGGACCTGCCACGCGTGGCGAGTGGGCGCGCGGAGAGCGCGAAGGCCCGTGGACGACCTGGCATCACAACGGCGCACGCGCCACGCAAGGCCTGTGGAGCGCTGGGCGGCGCGAAGGCTTGTGGACGAGCTGGCACGAGGACGGACGCATCGCCTCCAGCGGGAGCTTCGTCGACGGGGTGATGGAGGGCTGGTGGGAGCACTGGTGGGAGAACGGTCAGAGGCGAGCCGCGGGCGAACGCCGCGATGGCTTGCGCCAAGGACCTTGGAAGGAGTGGCACTCCGACGGCTCGCCCCACCGGGAGCGCACCGGGATGTACGACGACGACGCGCTGGTGCAGCGCTTGCGGCTCGAGGGTGGCGCGTGACGGGCGAGAGGCCCAGGTCGGAGTTCGAACTCCACATCGAACTCAAACTCGCGCGGAGCTTGGTCGAGCGCGCGCGCGCCCACGAGCCGCGCGAAGCCTGTGGTCTGCTGCTGGGACGCGCTGCATGCGCGACGCGGGTCGTGGAGGTGGAGAACCTCGCCGCGGAGATCGGTCGCTTCGAAGCCCATCCCGGCCAGTGGCGCGCTGCGTTGGACGCGGCCGTTCGCGAGGGTGAGGTCGCCTTGGCTGCTTGGCACAGCCATGTCGGTGGAGCCGCGCTGCCGGGCTTGCGCGACGTCGACACTCGTTGGAAGGAACTTCCCATCCTGGTCGTGGCGCCGGCTGGGCGACCGCGACTGCGGGCTTGGCGGCTGGTCGAGGGGGCGTGGCGCGAGCTGGCGCTCCAGATCGGAGCCCCTCCTTCCGAAGAGGCGCCCACGCCCAGCATGTTCCGTCCGTAGAATCTCGGTCCCGCGGACGCGCGTCCGCTCCTGCAAGCCTCCCCACGACGATGCACACAGCCGCACTGCTGCTAGCGCTCCTTCCAAGCCCCTCGGCGCTGCAGGAAAAGCCTGCGTCCGCCAACTCGACGCCTGCGCAGGCCGCTACCCTCGTCGAGGAGCGCGCGCCGATCCCCGGCGCGGTCGTGTTCCTGCACGACAACGGGCTCAGGGCGCGCGAAGGCTTGCTCGTCGACGGTCGTCGCAGCGGCTTGTGGCGCGGCTGGCACAAGAACGGCAAGCTCGCCTACGAAGGTTCCTTCCGCGACTACCAGCGCGTCGGTCATTGGACCTATTGGTCCGAGTCGGGCAACAAGCTGGAGGAAGGCGAGTGGAAGGACGGCCTGCGACACGGGCCTTGGACCTTCCATCACCCTGACGGCAGTGTGAGGGGGCGCGGCTCGTTCGAACGCGGCTTGCGCCAAGGACGCTTCGAGTTCTTCTCGCCCGATGGCGTCATGACCAGCGCGGGCGACTATTGCTTCGAGACCAAGTGCGGCGAGTGGACCAACTACGAGGCCGGGCGCGTGCTGGCCAAGGGGCCGATGGACCGCGACACCGAACACGGCGTGTGGACGCGCTTCCATCCCGACGGCGCCAAGTTGTTCGAAGGACGCTTCGACCGCGGTCGCGAGGACGGCCAGTGGACGCGGTGGCACAAGAATGGTCGCGAGCAAGCCAAGGGCGAGTACCGGCTCGGTCGCATGATCGGCGATTGGACGGGCTGGCACGACAACGGCCAGCGCGACTACGCGGGACGCTTCGAGGACGGACAGGAGACCGGCATGTGGACCTACTGGTGGCCCAACGGGCAGAAGAAGTCCGAAGGTTCCTTCGTCGCAGGCCAGCGCGAGGGACCTTGGCGCGTGTGGAACGAGGACGGCTCCCTCAACGCGGAATTGTCGGGCGTGTACCAGAAGGGCCGCAAGCAATGACCATGCGCTGCGCCTTCCATCTCGCCTTGGCGACGTGCCTCGCGGCGCCGCTCGCGGGCCAACCGCGGCACTTCGGCGCGCGGCAGGCCCCCGAGGCGACCGCAGTGTCGCTCGCGTGGCGGCCAGCCGCCGGGGCCAAGCTCGTCAAGCGCGTCGAGCTCGCGCAGGAACTCGGCCTCGCGCGCCTCGCCATCGTCCTTGGCGGAGTCGAACAGCTCGGCCAGCACTCCATGTCGGTCAAGAGCAACCTGCAGGTGCTGTTGCGCGACGATCTGCGCGAACTGGATGCCGCCGGGCCGCTGAGCCTGCAGCGTCGCCACGACGACTGGCTCTTCGCGGCCACGCTTGCCGCCAAGGCGCCGGGCGCCGAGGAGCGCCGCACGCAGTTCGAGGCCAATTCGCCCTTGACCGGCGCCAGCGTCCTGCATGTGCGTGGCGCGGATGGTTCGTTCGGACGCCACTACGACGAGCGCGAGTCGCCCGAGGAGTTCCTCGCGCGCCTCGAGGAGGATTGCGACTTGCGCGGCTTCCTGCCCGGACGCGAGGTTCGTCCCGGCGAGCAGTGGGATGTCGCGCCGCGCGCCTTGGCGTTGGCCTTGTGTCCCGGTGGCGCCGTGCCGATCCGCTTCCAGAAGGGCGAAGAAGACCTGTACCTGCGCCAGCTGGGCGCGGGGCTCGGGGGACCGTTGCACGAGCTGCTGCTCGCCGCCACCTGGGAGGGTGGTGCGCGCGCGCGCTTCGTGCGCATCGAAGAGGTCGATGGCGCGCGCGAGGCGGTCGTCGAGATCGAAGTCGACGCCAAGGCCGAATGCGACCAGACCCGCTACGCCAACGACCAGTTGTCCGTGGGCGATCGCCTCGATGGTCGCCAGGTCGTCGAGGCGCGCGGCTCGTTCGCCTTGGTCGGCAAGGGCGAGTTGCGGCACTCGATCGACGCGGGCCACGTCAAGTCGCTCGCGCTCGAAGGGCGCCAGAAGCTCGGCGCGGCCGTGCGAGCAGAACTGCTCGGCAAGGCGGACCTGAGCCAGTCGATCGAGCTGGATGGCGCGCTCAAGCTCAAGTGGAGCATCACCACGCCGAAGGCGCGTCGCGCGGTCCCGCCGCCCGCGCCGAAGTAGCGGCGCCGCGCGGCGCTCAGGGCCCGTGCACCACCAGCACGGCGTCGGACAAGCCGGCGCCGAAGCTCGCTGCTCCGTCCGCGTACCACGCTTGGTAGCGGCGAGTGGTGCCGAGCATCGGGATCGTCGTCGGCAAGGCCAGGTAGGCCGCACCGCCGAAGTCGACGCGGAAGCTCGCTTCGCGGCGCAGCGGGCGCGCGGTCCAGAGCGTGCCGCCGAGGCTCGGCGTGGCCGCCGCCGTGGTGCCGAAGAACAGGATGCCGCGCGCGCCGGGCACCGCGTCCACGAGTTCCAACGCGAAGTCGCCGGTCGAGACGCGTGGACGCCCGTGCACGACGAGACGCGGCACCAGACCGAGCGAATTGGGCTTGCCGACGCCATAGATGAGCGGTTCCGGCAGCGGCGCCTGCGTGGGATCGAAGGGGAAGGCGTTCGACAGCGCGTCGCCGCCGCCGCCGGGCGCCTTGAGCAGCAAGTCGCCCGGACCGGCGAGCGCGGGCACCACGATGTCCACATGCCCGCCCTGCGGATCCGAGGCGAGGCCCAGCACCTTGACGGGCTCGCCATCCACGCTGCCGTCGCGACGCGTGAACCAGGCCTCGATGCCGAGTGAAGGCAACGCCGCGGCGTGCACGCGCACGACTCCACCGCCGAGCAGTTCGTAGCCCGAGATGCGCGGCTTGGTCGCGGCCGCGAGGCCGTAGAGCGCGCGCACGCCGTTCTGGTCGTCGCTTTCGATGGAACGGAAGTGGTTGGCCGTGCCGCTGGCCGAGGGGAACATGGTCGAGCTGGCGTCCGAGCCATCGTGGTCCAGGCCGAGCGCGTGGCCGTACTCGTGCGTCAAGACTCCTTGCAGGTCCTTGCGTCCGGGAAGCTGCGGCGCGCCTTGCGCATCGTCGTGCCAGATGGCCGCGTCGCGGTAGACGCGGATGCGCCAACCATCGGCGATGGGCGTCTCGCAGAACGCCAGCACTCCGCCGGCGGCTCCGTCGAGCTGCGAGATGACATTGTCGCTCGGGCCGCCCACGCTGGGCGCCAGGCCTTGCCATGTGGCGTCGAAGTTGGCGCCGCCGGAGCCGATGCCGACGAGTGGCGCGCCGCTTGGAAGTTGGGTGGGATCGCCATGCCCGTCGCCGCGGCGCGTCGAGCCCCATTCGGCGACCGCCTTCCAGGCGCACAACGCCACGCTGGTGGCGCCTGGGAAGTTGGGGTCGACGCGCGTGTCGTCGAGCACCTCGGGGTCGGTGAAGTTGAGGTGCACGCGCACATCGCGCTGCGCCAGATCGAGCGAGCCTCCGAGGAAGGTGTAGGCGCGTCCCGGCAGCGCCGCCCAGAGGGCTGCGGTCGCGACGGCGAACAGGGGCAGGAGGCGCAACTGCATGTGGAGGCGAGGCCAAGGCCCGGTGGCGAGCCAAGTGGAGTCTACTCGGCCCGCTCGCGCCGGCTTGGCCGGGTGCGAACGGCTCTCGTGCCCGGCACGCGATCAGAGCCGCATCGGGGATGGAGCCGAACCGTCTCCTGTTCCATACTTTCGGCCCGCCCTGAATGTCTTTCCACCACCCCGCCCGTCAGGCGAGGGAGGGCGGGCCCCACGCATGAGCCAGACCACCGAGACCGCATCCGCCGGCGCACCCGAGACGCTCGGCTTCCAAGCCGAGGTCAAGGACCTGCTGTCCCTCGTCGTCCACTCGCTCTACAAGACGCGCGAGGTCTTCTTGCGCGAGCTGATCTCCAACGCCTCCGATGCGATCGACAAGCGCCGCCACGAGGCGTTGACGAGGCCGGAGCTGGGTTGGGGCGAGGCCGAGGGTGGAGGCATCGAACTGGTCCCCGACGCGGCGGCGCGCACCTTGACCGTGAGGGACGACGGCATCGGCATGAACCGCGAGGATCTGGTGTCGAGCCTCGGCACCATCGCTCGCTCGGGCACCAAGGCCTTCCTGCAGCGCCTGGCCGAGGCGGGTTCGAACCAGCCGGAGCTGATCGGCCAGTTCGGCGTCGGTTTCTATTCGAGCTTCATCGTGGCCGACAAGGTCGTGGTCGAGACGAAGAAGTGCGGCGAGGCGCAGGGGTGGCGTTGGAGTTCCGACGGCCGGAGCGGCTACGCGATCGAGGCCATCGAGCGCGCGCAGTGCGGCACGGATGTCGTGCTGCACCTGCGCGAGCGCCAAGGCGGCGAGGACGAGGACGATCCCGCCGACTTCCTGCGCGAGTTCGAGCTGCGCGACACGGTGCGGCGCTGGTCGGACTTCGTCGCCCATCCGATCCGCATGGAGATCGAGCAGCGCGAGGAGGGCGACGAAGGCGAGGATGTCGTCAAGCGTCAATGGGTGGTGCTCAACTCGCGTCGTCCGCTGTGGTCGCGTTCCAAGGACGAGATCAAGAAGGAGGAGTACGACGAGTTCTACCGCCGGCTGGCGCACGACTGGACGCCGCCCTTCGAGACGATCCACTTCAAGGCCGAGGGCGGGCTCGAGTACGCGGCCTTGTTGTTCGTGCCGGATCGCCGCCCGACGGGGCTGTTCGACGGCACGCAGGGCAGCTCGAAGATCGCGTTGTACGTGCGGCGCGTCCTGATCATGCAGGAGTGCGCGGATCTGCTGCCTTCGTGGCTGCGCTTCGTGCGCGGCGTCGTGGATTCGAACGACCTGCCGCTGAACGTGTCGCGCGAGGTGCTGCAGAGCGACGCCAAGGTGCGCGCCATCGGCAAGCGGCTCGTCAAGCGCGTGCTCGACGCCCTCGACGGCGTGCGGTCGTCCGATCGCGAACGCTACGCGCGCTTCTGGCGGGCCTTCGGAGTGTGCCTCAAGGAAGGCATCTGGTTCGGCGCCGACGACGACGGTCGCATCGCCAAGCTGTGCTTGTGGGAATCCTCGCGCGGCGAGGCTGGCAAGGACTCCGATCTCGTCTCGCTCGACGAGTACGTCGCGCGCATGCAGCCGGGGCAGGAGTCCATCTGGTACTTGTCCGGCAACGACCGGCTGGCGTTGTCGAGCTCGCCGCACCTCGAAGGCCCGAAGAAGCGCGGCGAAGAGGTGCTGTTCCTCGTCGATCCGATCGACGAGTGGGTGGTCCAGCGCCTGACCGAGTGGAGCGGCAAGCCGCTCGTGGCGCTCGATAGGCGCGCCGACGACGAGGAGACAGCGGACAAGGAGGCGCGCGAAGCGCTCGAACGCGAACACCGCGCGGCCTTGTCCGCCATGGAAGAGCGCTTGAAGGACAGCGTCAAGCAAGTGCGCTTCACCTCGCGCCTCGAGGAGTCGCCGGCCGTGCTCGTGTCCGACGCGAACACCGTGTCGCCGCACATGCAGCGCATCCTGCGCGCCTCTCACCAGGAAGTGGCGCAGGAGAAGCGCATCCTCGAGTTGAACGCGGCCCATCCGCTGGTGCGGCGCCTGCTCGAGTGTTCCAAGGACCAAGCCCAGAGCGAGCGCACTGGAGAGTTGACCGAGGTGCTGCACGGCCAAGCCGTGCTGGCCGAGGGCGGCGTGCTGGAGGACCCCGGTCGCTTCGCCAAGCTGCTCGCGCGCCTCCTGTCCTGAACTCCGCGAGATTCGGCCCGAACAGGCAGGACTTCGCGATTCTTGCAGTCGGCGCGCCCCGCGCACCGATCTCCTTCCTGCGCTGGCCGCGCAGGTTGGCGCGGCGGGCTGGCTTCACCTTGTGGGAGCTGTAGATCGCGTCGTCGGTGTTCCTGCTGGGCGTGCTCGGCCACGCGCGCACCATGGTGTCGCTAGAGCATGCGCAGCAACGCGCCAGGGAAGCGGGACGCGCCTTGCAGGCCGCGCGCGCTGGCGACATCGATGGACTGCCGGGCCAAGTCGTCTTTCCCACGCATCCCAGCCAGCCGGGCTGCTTGTGGGAGGGTTTGGACGACCAGCGCCTCGGCATGCCGTGCTTCTTGAATGCGGACGGCGACCAAGGCGACTTGCTGGCGACCGACTACCAGATCCTGCCGGTGCTCGTCGGCGTGCTCGGTTCGGTGGGCATGTTCCAACTGCACGGCAACAGCGCGGCGCGCCTTGGATCGCGCGGTCGACGAGTTGATGGGCGCCGCCCAAAGCCGCCTCGATCCCGATCCCACCGACTCGTTCGCGGTCGCGAACATCGCCTTCCAACGACCAGTTTCCGTGTCCGAAGAGGGCGAAGTCGGGTGGAGCTAGCGCATGAACTTCGTGCTGGAGCTGGAACCACGCGAGCTGGCCAATGGACGCGACGACGACGGAGATGAACTCGTGGACGAACTCCGTCTCGTCCTGGTGCGCCGCGCAGGCGAAGCCGAGGGAGCCAAGGTGCGTCTTGCCGCGGGCTGCGCGTGCCAAGCGAGCTTGGCTGCGTCGGTGCAGAACCTGCAACGCGCCGTCGATCCGGCCTTGGGGCTGGGTTCGGCCATGCAACTCGCGAGCTTCGGCGGCTGGTCGACTAGGGGCGAGGCCTCGGATCTCGAGTTCGAGGATGGTGCCGGCGCGCAGCCCGACTACAGGGACGGCCTCGTCGAGCTCGTCGCCACGGCGCGTGGTTCGCGCGGGGGCGCGCGACAGGTCCTCGTGCTGCGCGCGGCACCGAACACGATCTGGCGCTTTGGAGCCTCCGGCAAGGAGTTCCTGCACCTCGATTCGAACGCGCGCGTCGACAGCTACGACTCGCGTTTCGGCACGTACGAGTCCCAGCTCGCCAGTCCCAGAGGATCGAACGCCCACGCCAGGCAGAACGGCGATGTCGGATCGAACGGCGGTGTGAGCCTGGACCAGAACGCCAAGGTCCGTGGCGATGCCATCGCAGGCGTGGACCACGCGACCATCGTGCTGGGCAACGCCGTCGTGTCCGGTGCGCGCACCACGAACACCGCCGAGGTCGAGCTGCCGCCGATCAGCGTGCCGACCTATGTCAACTACGGCAACTTGACCGTCCACACCTCGACCATCTTCAACGCCGGCAACCGCACCTACGGCACGCTGCGCGTGGGCTCGAACACGACTCTCACCATCCAAGGCCCGGCGAACAGCTACCTTGGCGCCGTGTTGCGGCCGCTCCATTCGGCCCGCGTGGGACGCGGAGTTCGCGCAGTGGGCCATGGAGCGGGCCGAGGCTTCGCCCTCGGAGGACATCGGCGCCTTCCTCGGGGCTGTGGGCGCCTTCGACGAGGGAGCGCTCGCGCCACGCTTGTGCGCTCTGCTCGACGATCCCGACCGGCGCGTGGCGGCCGCGGCTTTGGGGGCGCTGCGCCATGGTTGGACTTGGCCTTCTCGAGTTCAGCCTAGTGGAGAGCGTGGCTCGAGGGAAAAGCGCGTTGGAACAAGCAGGTGCGGCCCATGCTCGCCCGCGCCGTGTTGGAGGCTGACGGGGCAGGCCCTGCGCGCGCGCTGCAGGCCTACGCCGGGCGACGGATCAGCTCCTCGCGGCGAGCAGCGACGAGGATTCGACGGTGCGCGCCTGCGCGCGTGCCGCCTTGCGCGCCATCCACGGCGAGCAGTTGCCGGACGATCTCGGTCTCCTGCTGGCGCAACCCTGGCCGTAGGCGGACCTGGGCGTCCACGTCGGCGTTGTCGCGTGCATGTTGGTCTGGTCGCGGCCACCGTTCCCTCCTTCGGTTTCATGGCGAGACGCGAGCTGCTCGAACTTGATCTCGCCCGGAAATCACGCATTGGCTTCCACGGCGCCCGCCGTCGTCGCCTGAGGTGCAGGTCGGAGCATCCCGCTCCGTGTGACTCCCACTGCCTAGAGGACCAGCAACCATGCGCCCGCTCCACTCGATCTCCGCCATCTCGGCCATCTCCGCCGCCACCGTCTTGTGTGTCGCTCCGCTCGGCGCCCAAGGCGTGCCCCAACTGACCGTCTTCGGCCTCGACTACAAGGGCAAGAGCATCTCGCTCCCCGACTCGTTCAGCGCGGTGCCCATCACCGAGGCCGATCTGCTCGTGCCTCAGACCTTGCTGCCGCAACTCGGACCGTTGCAGCCGCCGGGCATCGTCGAGACCGGTGGTGCCTGGCCACAGGGCGGACTCTCGCTCGCCTTGCATCCGTTCCAGGTCGGACACGCGCCGCTGGATCCCGGGGCGATCGAGGTGGACGCCATCAGCCATGGACTCGATCGTCGCATCACGCGCCAGAACTCCGGCCCACAGGGTCCGATCCCGCGCTTCGCCTTCTCCGTGGGCCGCGCTTCGCTCGGCATCGCTGGCCTGCCGTCTGCTCCCAACTTGGAGAGCGAGAGGGCCTGCCAAGCGGCCGCCGCGGATGTGTACCGCGACCTGGGCTTCGCCTTGCTGCCCGTCGGGCCCGGCTCCGCATCGGCAGGCAACACCTTGCTCGCCGATGGCAACGGCATGGCGAGCGGCAACCCGCTCGGGTGCTTGAGCGCCAACTTCGTGGGTCTCGGGCTGATCGAGAACAGTCCCAACCCGGCGAGCGGCCTCGTCGACAACCTCGATGCGCTCGACCGCGATGTCCCCGACGAGTGGTTGCCGCGCGCGACTCGCACGTACTTCTCGCTCGACTCGGGCTTCATCGATCCCGACGGCATGCAACCCAACACGGGGTCCGCCGCCCTGCATGGCTGGCGCGGCGGCGACATCCTCTACACCGAGCCCAGCGGCTTCATCGGCATCTACGCGCTCGCGGACCAGTTGGGGCTGGACAACTTGGGGGCCGATACCGACGACGTGGATGCGCTGGCGATCTGCGAGAACGGCAATGGGGGCTTCCAGCGCAACAATGCGCCCTTCGACTGGTTGACGGGCGCTTCGGACATGCTGCTCTTCAGCGTGCGCCGCGGTTCCAAGGTCATCGGCAGCATCGATTGCCTGCAGGGCTTGCCCATCGAACCGGGCGACATCCTGATTCCTCCGCTCCCAGGTTATGCCGTGCCGGGCATCCTCGTGGCGGCCGAAGCGCTTGGCTTGCACACCTTGCGCAGCGGGGCCTTGATCAACGTGGACGACCTCGACGCGTTGGACACCTTGCACGACGCGCCGATGGTGCAGGAGTACTGCGGCTCGACCAGCAGCGTGGCCCTGCCGTGTCCGTGCGGCAACAGCGGAGCGCCAGGACGCGGTTGCGGCAACTCGTTCAACCCGCTGGGCGCCAAGTGCTGGGCCAATGGCACGCCGTCGATCTCCGGAGACACCTTGCTCGTCTCGGGTTCCGGCATGCCGTTCTCGTCGACCACCACGCTCGTGCAAGGCACCAGCGCCATTGCTCCCGCGCCTTTCGGCGACGGCCTGCGCTGCGTGTCGGGGACGCAGCGTCGCCTGTATACGAGGAACTGCTACGCCGGCAACATCCAATACGGCGCCGGCGTGCCGGGGATGGCCACCATCTCCGCGACGGGCGGCGTGGTGGCGCCGGGCACGCGCTACTACCAGCTCTTCTACCGCAACACGCCGGTCTTCTGCACGAGCGCCACGACCAACACCACCAATGCGCTGGCCGTGACGTGGGTGCCGTGATCGCGGTGGCTCCCGGCGAGCTGCCTGCGCCGTGGCCTGTCAAATTGATTTGACAGACCGGTCAAGGTCGGAGGCGGTCGTCGCGGGACGGCCGCCTCCGACCTCGTCGGGTGGGAGTCGGGTGGCCTGCGCAGCGATGCGGGCCGGGCCAGCTCAAGGCTTGGTGCCCGTGGCGCTCGAGCGCGGGCGCGGGCCGCCTGTCGAGATCGTCTCCCAAGTTGTTTGCTTGAAATACTTTGCGCTCGTTCCACGGATTTCGTTCCACGCCGCGCCCGGGCTGCTCCTGAGCAGCCATCGAGGCCGCGCGCCTCACTTCCAACCTGCCCACGAAAGCCACTTCCATGCAACTCCGCATCGCCACCCCCGTCGCCTCCCTGTTGCTCGCCTCGGCCGCGCAAGCCCAGGGCGTGCCCCAACTGACCGTCTTCGGCATCGATTGGCTCAGCCCGACCGTGGGCGTGCCGGATTCCTTCGGCGGCGTCCCAATCACGGAAGGGGACTTGCTCCTGCCCCAGACCTTGGTGCCCGCCTTCGGCCCCCTGGCCCAGCCGGGGATCACCGAGTCCGCCGGTGCGTTCGTGCCCTTCGGCTTGAATCTCGCGCAGCACGCGGTGTCGGTGGGCCATCCGGGTGGCACGCCGGGCCGCGTCGAGGTGGACGCGATCAGCCATGGTCTCGATCGACGCATCGAACGCATCGTGCCCGGCGTCGTGCCGCCGGCGGCGCGCTACTCGTTCTCGGTGGACAAGTGGTCGCGCGGCAACATCGCGGCGCCCGCCTTCCCGAGCGTGAGCACCGAATCGACTTGCATGGACGCGGCCGCCGATGTGTTCCGCGACCTCGGCGTGCCGATGGTGCCGGCCGGTCCGGGCAGCCCGATCGTCGGCAACCAGGGCTTCCACGATGGCAATGGTCTCGCCAGCTGCACGGGCGCGGTCTACCCGGGCTTGGGCCTGCAGGAACCGGGAACCGCCAGCGACAACCTCGACGCGCTCGATGCAGACGTGCCCGACCAGTGGCTGCCGCGCGCGACGCGCACCTACTTCTCGCTCGACGCCGCCTTCGTCAACCCGCTCACGGGCGTGCCGAACAGCGGCTCGGCGCCGGCGCACGGCTTCCGTGGCGGCGATGTGCTCTACACCGAACCCACGGGTGCAATCGGCATGTACGCGCCCGCTGGCGTGCTCGGGCTCGACCTGGGTGGCATCGGCACCGACGATCTCGACGCGCTCGTGATCTGTGAGAACGGCTTGCCCGGCTTCCAGCGCAACACCGGCTTGTTCGACTGGATGTTCGGCCAGACCGACATGTTGCTCTTCAGCGTGCGCCGCGGCTCGGCCGTCATCGGCCAACTGGACTCGATCTTCGGGCAACCGATCGAGCCGGGCGACATCCTGATCCCGCCGTTCGTCACCGGCGGCCGTCCTGGCATCTTCGTCTCGGCTGAGAGCTTGGGGCTCGTCACCTTGCGCTCGGGCCTCGCCAACATCTCCGACGACATCGACGCGCTCGATACCCTGCACGATGCGCCCAAGGCCGACGAGTACTGCTCGAGCGGCACGACGAGCGGCGCGCCGTGCCCGTGCGGCAACAACGGAGCGCCTGGTCGTGGGTGCGGCAACTCGGTCAACCCGCTGGGCGCCAAGCTGTGGACCAACGGCACCCCGTCGATCAGCGCCGACACGGTGATCATGTCGGGTTCGGGCATGCCCGGCAGCGCCAGCGCGGTGCTGGTGCAAGGCACGATCGGCACCGCACCGGTGCCCTTCGGCGACGGCTTGCGCTGCATCGCCGGTGTCCAGACGCGACTCTTCACCCGCAACTGCCTGGCCGGCAACATCCAGTACGGCTGGACCGTGCCGGGCACGGGTTCGATCGCGGCGGCTGGCGGCGTGGTCCTGCCCGGCACGCGCTTCTACCAGATCTTCTACCGCAACACCGCGCCGTTCTGCACGCCGGCGGTGCTCAACACCACCAACGCGTTGGCCATGACTTGGGTGCCTTGACCCAGATGCGCCTAACTGTCAAGTAAAATTGACAGATGGCGTCTCGACGGGGGCCGGTCGCCGGGGAGGCGGCCGGCCCCCGCGCCTTGTCCGAAGTCGGGGGGAGGCCCCTCCTGCGCGGTGGCGCTCGGTGGTAACCTGCCGCCATGAGCTCCCCCTGCGCCCCGTGCGACCCGCGGGCCGAACCGCGCTGGCCGCGCCTTGGCTTCGCGCTCCTCGCCCTCGCCTGCGCCGCTCCAGCCTCCTTGGCCCGGCCTCTTGCGCCCGGCGAAGACGCGCGGGGATCGGCCTCCACCCAAGCGCCCGCCGGCCGATCCGGCGACCCGCGCGCCAAGCAGCTCTACGACCTGCACTGCGTCCAGTGCCATGGCGACACAGGTGATGGCCGCGGCACGACCAAGCTCGACCGGCCGGCTCGCAGCTTCCGCGACGGAGGCTTCTCGTTCGGCAACACGCGCGATGCCTTGGTGAAGACCATCGCCCACGGCATCCCGGGTTCGCAGATGCCCGCCTTCGAAGGGGCCCTCGAGCAAGAGGAGCGGGCGCTGCTGGCGGATTACGTGTTGGGCTTCGCGCCCGAGTCGGCGCGCGCGCCGACTGCCAAGGGCACGGAGCTCGTCGTGCTCGAGCGGCCCGTGGTCGTGCGCGGCAAGTTGCCGGCCATCGAGGGGCATGCGGCCCAACGCGTGCGCGGCCTGCTGTTGGGCGACCCCAGTGGTTTGAGCTTCGAACTCGACACCTCGGACCTGCGCTTGCTCGCCGTGCGGCGTGGCGCCTTCGTCGACCGCGGGGACTGGGAGAACCGCGGTGGCGACGCGTTGCGGCCGCTCGGTCGGGTCGTTTCCGCGCGTGGATTGGCGGGCTCGGCTTGGCTGCGGCGCGAGCGCGAAGGGACGCCCGCGGCCTTGCGCGCCCGCCTCGTCGCCACGCGCATCGACGGCGCCCATCCCAAGCTCGAGTACGAACTGCGCGATGCGCTCGGCGCCACGGTCGCGCACGTCGTCGAGGCGCTGGGGACGGCGAACAGCAAGGCCGGCGCGGGCTTCGCGCGACGACTGTGGATCGAGGCGCGCGAGTCGGTGGAACTCTCCTTGGACATCGCTCCCCATGGCTTGGCCGCGCTGGTTGAGGCGCGCGTGCACGCCGCCTTGTGGCGGCTCGACGCGGGCGCCGAGCTGTGCGTGGTGCGCGGACTCGACTCTTCCGAGCACCTGCAGTCCGGCGTCGGCGAAGCCCGCATCTCCTTCGTCGCGCGACCCGGGCGGCCGCGTTGGTTGGCGGTGGAGTCCTATCCGCTCGCCGTGCTCGACGCGGCCGCGCACGCCGCCTTGCAGGAGGAGTCCCGATGAACGCCGTCTTCCTCGTGCTCGCCTCGCTCGTGCAGGATCCCGCCGTCGAGGCGCGCTACTACCAGGTCGACCACCTGAAGCTGCCAGACGATGTCGTGCTGGAAGTGGGGGGCATGGGCCTCATGCCCGATGGCGACTTGATGGTCTCGACGCGACGCGGCCAGGTGTGGCGCATCGAAGGCGCCCTGGCGGACGATCCCGCCGGCGCCAAGGCGAGCTTGTACGCCGAAGGCTTGTGGGAAGGCATGGGGCTCGCCGTGGTCGATGGGCGAGTGCATGTGCTGCAGCGCACGGAGCTCTCCGAGCTGGTCGACACCGATGGCGACGGACGCTGCGACCTCGTGCGCACCGTGTGCGACGACTGGGGTGCCTCGGACAACTACCACGAGTTCGCCTTCGGCTTGCCGGTCGATGCGAATGGCGACTTCTGGATCTCGTTGAACTTGGGCTTCGCGGATCCGCAGTGGTGGCATGGCCGGGCGCTGGCCCCTTGGCGCGGTTGGGTCGCGCGCATCGGCAAGGACGGTTCGTTCGAGCCGTGGGCCACCGGCTTCCGCAGCCCAGCCGGCATCGGACTCGGGCCGCGCGGCACGTTGCTCGTCACGGACAACCAAGGTGATTGGGTGCCTGTCTGCCCGTTGATCGTGGTCGAGAAGGGCGGCTTTCACGGCGCGCCCGCAGGACTCGAATGGCGCGAGGACTTCCAACGCTCGCGCACGGTGCCGAGCATCACGGCGCCGGTCGACGTGCCGCGCACCCGTCCGGCCTTGTGGATGCCGTACAAATGGACGCGCTCCACCGGGAACATGGTCATGGCGCCACGCGGCTTTGCGCCGTTCGGCGAGCAAGTCGTGCTGGCGGAGCTCACCAACGGCATGGTGCTGCGCGCCGACCTCGAAGAGGTGCAAGGGGCGTGGCAAGGCGCGGTCTTCGTGCTGCGCACGAACGTCGGCTCGGCCGTGCGCGCCTTGTTCGCCGACGAGCGCACCTTGCTGCTCGGCTTGACCAATCGCGGCTGGGGCGGGTTGCCGCCCGGGCATGGCATCGCGCGCGTGCGTCGCACCAACGAGACGCCGCTCGAGATCGTCAAGGTCTCCGCGCGTGGCGATGGCTTCGAGCTCGCCTTCAACGCGCCGCTCGCCAACGCGTTGGAGCCGGCCCAGGTGTCGATCGAGCTGTACCGCTACGACTGGTTCTGGGAGTACGGTTCGCCCGAGCGCGACACGCACAAGATCGAGGTCGCGCGCGTCGAGTGCTCCGAAGACTTGACGCGCGCGCGGCTCGTCGCGCCCGAGATCGAGCCGGGCTGGGTGGCGCGCGTCGTGCTCTCCGGCGTCGTGGCCGCGGACGGACGCCCGCTCCTGCACGACGAGTTCGCCTACACGATCAACGAGCTGCCGGATCGACCGAAGTCGGGCGCGCACGTGGCGCGCGTCGCTCCGCCGCCCGCGCCCAAGGAGTCGCGCGACGAAGGTTGGCTGCGACTGACTTGGAACGACGCCACGCAGTTGTTCGACGCTGGCGGCTTCGAGCTGGCGCAGGCCGATCTATCCACCGAGGATCCCGCGCGTTTCGACCTCAAGCCCGGCTGGAACGCGCTGGTGAACACCAAGGATCCCAAGCTCGCGCCCTTCGCCTCCAAGGCGAGCTTCGGCGACGGGGTCTACAAGGTCGATGTGATGCTGCCCAAGGACGGCGCCGTGCAAGTGCGCGCCATGGGGCGCTACGCCGTCGAACTGCGGGCACCCGTCGACGGGGCTCGTGCATCGCAGTGGAGCTTCGGCCTCCTGCCGCCGCATGGCGCGTCCGCGGCGCGCAAGCCGCTGCTCGGGGTCTGGCGCGGCTTGGGGCAGATGCACGAAGTCACGCTCGACTTCCGCGCGCCGCGCTTCGACGCGGCTGGGATCAAGGTGCAGAACGCCAAGTTCGCGCGAGTGCTCGTCGACGACGTCCTGATCCATGAAGACGTGGAGCTCTCCGCTCCAGTCGCTGGCGCGCCGAGCGTGGAGGTCGCGCGCGCACCCTTCGAGATCGTGCCGTCGACTTCGCCCGTGGGGATCGGGGATCTTCGCGTGCAGTCGCTCTCGATCGAGCGTCCCGCTGGGCGCGACTTGCTCGCCGACCACGAAGGGCTGGCGAACGAGGGCGCCACGCAGTGGAGCTGCGAGGACGGCGTGCTGCGCTCGAAGGGCGCCAATGGCCTCCATGTCGTGGCGCGCACGACGCCGCGCGAACTGCGGCTGCGCGCGAAGCTGAACCAAGGTGGCTGGGGCAACCTGTGGCTGCGGCGGCGCGTGGATGGCGCGGCGATCGCGGGGGGGCGCGCCATTCGCCTCGCCAACTCGCATCCCGATCCCGCCCGCACCGGCACGATCGTGGGCCGTTCGACCATCAAGGTGGATCTGCTGCCCGACGACACGTGGTTCGACCTGCGCGTCGCGCTATCCGACGAGAACGGCGGCTTGCGCACGAAGGTGTGGGTCAACGACGCGCTCGTGCAGGACGACTTCGATCCCGCGCCCATGCTGGATGGCGAGCTGGTCGTCGAACACGGGTTCGAGGGAGCCTTGCTGGAGATCCAAGATCTGCGGGCCTTGGACTAGATTTTCGATCCAAGGTCGCCGACGTAAACCACCCAATCCGCGCCTTGTCTTAGAAAGCCGCAAAATGATGGAGGCGATGAACGGTCTCTTTCCTTGTAATTTGTAGCAGGTTGCTAATCATTGACGCGTCTCCTGAGCCCAGTCGAATGTAATCAAGGCCACTCCTTCGCTTCCGCAGGAAGCGGTGTCCGTCATTCGAGCAGCTCCGGAATCCCCGCCTCCACTCGATCAGCATCATGATGAAGCTTCTTTCCACTGCCGCCGTCGGCCTCGCGCTGGCTGCGACCGCCCAAGCCAACTCCATCGACAAGGCCGGCAGCCTGCTGGTGTTCCCGTACTTCAACAACACCTCGGGCAGCACCACCTTCCTGACGGTCACCAACTCGAACGCCGACGCCGCCGGCACCATCGACGTCGAGTTCGTCTACATCAACGGCGACGACTGCCTCGAGTTCAATCGCACGCGCCGCCTGACGCCCAACGACACGATCACCGTGTCTTCGTTCCTCGACAACCCGAACGACCGCCGCGGCTACGTCTACGCGTTCGCCAAGAGCACGACGACCGGCGCGCCGGTGTCGTTCAACTTCCTCGAGGGCAACTCGATCGTCTTTTCCCCCACCGATTTGCTCTCGACGAACATCGCCCCCGTGGTCTAC
>Ga0172367_10001794_pt1 | contig 30532 bp, 26 predicted proteins | sample Lak10m_FD_114542 | JGI IMG/M metagenome (GOLD analysis project Ga0172367, IMG submission 114542) | Freshwater microbial communities from Kabuno Bay, South-Kivu, Congo - kab_022012_10m | ecosystem: Environmental > Aquatic > Freshwater > Lake | place: Democratic Republic of the Congo: South-Kivu...
CCAGGAACAATGACATCGGTCAAAAACTGAACAAACTTCACCAAGACCTTGCCGCGAAGGAGCGGCGAGAGTCTATGATCGTCCGCCTGCGGGCAACTGTCGGAGAGCCAGTCTGCAAATTCACCCGCCGCCTGGCGGGGAGAGCAAAGAACAAGCCAATCGCGGCGCAGTTCGACATGCTCGTTTCGGAAAGCTACCGACTGATTCCGGATCCCAAGGCGTGGTCGATCTTCCTCGACTGGGTCCACCACCACAAACTCGTGGGGGCCATGCGCGGCATGGACCTCAAGGGCGACGCCACCCGTCCGCCTACCGACTGGCTTCCCGACCATCCGATCGTCGATGCGGCCAAGAGGAAGAACGTCCGTAACATCGACGGGTCGAGGTTCTTCGAGCCCTACCCTGTCGACCGGGACGGGGTCGTGACGATCCAACGCTACGACGAGGTGATCAAGATGCCGACGGCGGCGCTGATGCCCTACCTCGACCAACTCGAGGATGTGCGGAGGCAACTGTCGTTGGAACTGTCCCTCACGAAGGTGACGACGCTCAAGACCCGCGCGGCAGCCAAGGAGGTTGGGGTGTCTCTGCCATTTGCCCCGGAGCAAGTGATCAGACGCAAACGACCGGAAGCGATCGAGTGGAAGAATACCACGAAGGTGGTGACTCTTCCCGCAGGTTCGGATCTGTCCCAGCTGAAGGTGTTCACCATCACCATTTGCAAGGATGGGTCGATGTGCCACCACGTGCGGCAGCCTGAGGTGTTCCTGGGGTCCAAGAGAGTTCAACCGGAACGCACAGTAACGTGCAAACCGGGGCTGCCGATGATGACACATCAACCTCAGAAAACCTTGGCGTGGATGGACCTGTTCTTCGCAGGCCTGGAAACCGCTGAGGCGCCCCTGTTCCCCCGGGACTACCAGGGGACATACTGCAGTCACATTTTAAACCCCCTCGGGGTCTCGACGGAGATGCGCCTGGGGATGATCGAGGATCCGAAGGTCCGCCGGGTCGTGGGGAGAATGATCCCATCGCCGTCGGCGAAGGAACTTCGGAACACCCTGGGTCAGGCCTTCGCGAACGCGGGCTGAGAAGGAGAAGCTGGGGCGGTCCTTCGGGGCCGCCCTGGCGGCTCTTTTTTAGCTATCATGTCTTTCGTTGACTCTTCGGGAAGTTCACCGCAATATCGAGGGACAGTATGGAGTTTTCGCCCGTTAAATCTGCTTCGAGCAAACAGGTGACGGCACACATCATCGAGCAGATTCGTCGGGAGGATCCCTCGTTCTGGCCGTATGGGGTGTCCATCGGCCACCATGATGGTGGACTGTTCCTGGTCCGGGAGGCCAGTACCAAGGAGCCGGTAGGGTTCACCGGGTGGCAGCGGCGGAACGACGGTCTGAAGAAGGTCGCCTACTACTCGATCGGGATCCTTCCTCAGCACCGGTCCAAGGGTTATGCCAAGCAGGCGGTGGCAATGCTGAGGGACAGCCTCAAGGATGAGGTGGACGAGATCCGGGCGTTCATCATGCCGCACAACCAGGCTTCGATCGGGCTGGCCAGATCCCTGGACATCCCGATCGAGCTGGACGCCCCGAGCACCAAATACGCGCACACCAAGGAGGCCGGTCCTCTCAAGTTCCTGACAGGACCCGCTGCCCGGTCGATCTACGGTATGGGGATCGGTGGAAGTGTCGGGACGGCGATGTATGGGAAGCCAGAACAGTGGGAGTCCAATCCTCTTGCGTCGATTGCCGGCATTGGAACGAATGCTCTACTGGGCGCTCACATCGGCAGGCTCCCCATCGGCACTCCATCCGGCCTGAAACGTCTCATGGCCGCTCTGGGGGTGGGTATGGGCGCCAACACGGTGCCTCACATGAATAAGGCGCTGGACGTCAACAACCGTTTCATGGGAGACCTGCGGGACGCCACCGCGGATATGCGGGAGGGATTCGATAACATCCGGACGAACCCCACCCTTCTCCGCGTCAACAACTTTGTCGAGAAGCACCCTAAGGGGGTTGCACTGGGGGCATTGGGGGTGCTCGGTGCAATTCCTTTGGTTGTGGCCATGAACAACTACACCGAGGGGGCCAGAACCAGAGCCATCACGAACCTGAGCGAGGATCTAAAGCGGCTGCAACGAGGGGAGTCTGAACCTATCGAGGGAGAGGAAATGGCCAAAGAGGCCATGATGAAAGCCCTCTTGTCCAAGCTCCCAACCCTCGCAGGAACGGGCGCTGGGATGGGGGGAGCTCACATGGTGAACCAATACATGTACCCTCCGGGATACAGCGACCACTCCATGCTGGGGGAGATCGCAAACTACGCCGCCGGCGCGTTCGGTGGCGCAAACCTTGGCGCGTCGCTGAAGAAGGGTATTCGCCCTTCTTTGAGGTCGCAGATGCAGAGCAGAGCCCTGATCGCAGCTCCCGGCGGGGCGGTACTTGGCAACTTTGCAACCAAGATGCGGGATCTTGCCGGGGACATGGGGAATGCCTACATGGAAGAGCTTCCCGCGATGTCTCAGTCGATTCATAATCTCACGTCCCCGCTGAGCGGAGTAGCAGCTCTGTCAAAATACATGAAGGACAATCAGAGCTGGCTTGTCCCCGCGGCGGTTGCTTCTCATGTGATCCCGATCGGTATATGGGCTCACTCCGCGTATCAGAAGGACAAGGGAATCAGCGACATGACCAACCACTTCATCGAGAACCAGAACCGCTACCTGGACGCGCACGCTCCTCGACCTCCCCAGGGGGTGAGAGATGAGCCCTACGAAGAGCCGGTAGAGGAGGAGCTGGAGAAGGCAGCTATGCCGAAAGCACTAGGAGGTATACTGGGCGCTATTGGAAACACGGCTCTCTGGGACCAATACGTTTACCCCGGAATGCCCTTGAGCGAAATGCCGGCGGACCGTCTTCTGGGTGGAGGTATCTCCCTGGCTACTGGGGGTCTGATGGGAAATTATCTACAGAACAGGCAATGGAAGCCGGCGGCTCTGTATTTCTTGGCGACGCCGGCGGAACGGGCGATTACCGTGGGCGCCAAGACTTTGGCCAAGAAAAATGAGGTCCTGGATCTGGAGAAGAAACGACTCATGGAAGGTCTCCCTGATGTCCCTACTTCGGTCGGGGAGCTGATCAAAAACAATCCGATCGCCTCGGCTCTCATCGCGCTCGCCGGCGCCGGCGGAGTCGGATACCTGGGCCACCGCGCAGTGAAGGCCCTCGAGAAGCCCCAAGAGATCAAGATCGATCAGGCCCCCAGTCAGGGGCACTTGAAAATCACGCTCCCGACCAAGGATCCGAACGACAACGAGACCCAGGTGGTGCTCCCTCTTGACGCTGCAGCCACGGTGAACCTGTCCAAGTCTCTACAGCATTCCATTGGTCGGGACGCCCGTCGTAAGATTCGCGGAGAATCCACCGAAAGAATTCGTCGCCGAAGATACGACGATGACGACGATGTCTTCGACAAGGCCGCGTCGATCGTCGTCATCGGAGAACTTCTCGAAACTTTGCCGGCATGAACCCTTCCCAGATCAAACGCGTGACCCCGTTCACGATCGGAGACTCCGCCCAGGCGAACGGAAACTCTGGAAACAGTACCGCCGGATCCACGAACTCGTCCGATCCCAACGCCGCGCTTCCCGCCGGCGCTCCTCCTCCAGAACTGATGGAGGCGGAGCAAGCCAGGACTACGGCAGAGATGGAACTGAACGCCACCAAGAACGAGGCGGCTCAGAAGGACAGGCTGAGCCGGGAGCAGGTGGCTCTTTCGACAGCCATTCGCCCGGTGCAGCGACAGACGGAGCATCAGATCGAGAAGGTGACGGAGCTTCGAGATCGAATCAAAGGCGATACCAGGAAGCCCAGGGGGAGAGTTTTCGCTCTCGATAAGATCGCGGGGGTTCTTGAGAAGCTAGCGGTCGATAATCCCTACCAACCGTCGGAATCGGTGGTGGCCTCTACGAAGCCGCCAAGATTCAATCCCAAAACACCAGCCTACACACCTCCCGCTATTCCGTCCTACTCAGGTTACGAACCTACCCCTCAAAACAACAGAGAGATGGCGCTAGATGAGGCGGACAGCATCTACGGCGACCAACTGACTCCTGTGACTTCTGGCACCGGCTGGGCGATGCGAGGGATACAGGGAAGGCAGCAGCGTAGGAATGAGCTGAAAACGTCCATCGGAGTCTCCCCGGATACGCCTACTTTTGGTGACACCTGGAATCGCTGGATGCTTGATCCCTGGCAATACGCTGCGGGGCAGGTGGCCGACTTCGGTCAGAACCTATGGCATGGCGCGGGAAAGAACGTCGGAGCAAACCACATGGCTGCGAAGGCCGGCCTCCGAGGCATGTATGATCAAGCCGTCGCCGGGGCAGCAGCGAGCAAGAGTCCCAATTGGGCAGGCAAGCTATGGGACGGTATTGGGAATCTTCAGTGGAACGACCTGTCGAACTACACCGGCGACACGCTGCGAACCGTCGCCAATGTGACTCCTTTCGGACTGGGGATGTTCCAGGATCCGAGGCAGCGCGAGAGGGATGCAGCGGCAGAGGGTGCCCTCAAAGCGCAGGAGGCGTCTGCGGAGGCTCAGGCTCAGGCCCAATCGAACATCGTGCCGGCCGTCCCGTCGGGCACTCCCACCAATTTCGGCGACTTGGTCCAGGCGATTCTTCCCTTCCTCGGGATGGGCAACCAGTTCGGAGGCTACGACGGCTACGGAGGAAATCGTCCGGATCACTCCGGAAATTTCGTCGAACTTATGCGCGTCCTAGGGAACATGCAGCGAGAACCTTTGAAATGACACCTCTTGAAATAGCGCTGTATTCTCCACTGGTGAAGGTTGCGGAGTCGTCCCCATACGAAATCCCGAAGCATCCGTTCTCCCATCTTCCCGACATGGGAAATCACACCACCATGATGCAGGCCAAAGGATACGCGATGCCCGGGGTGATGGATTTCGGCGCTGAATACATGCGCGGTCATTCTGTCGAGGGATTTCCGAGGTTCCTCGCTCAGGGTGTGCGTTGGCTCCTTCCTCCAAGGTCCAGGTCCGGTATGCGAGGAGCGAACCCATTTTCAGGGGTCGACATGAACAATCCTGTGAACCGATTCTACGCCGCCGGAGCACGGGGAGCCGGGCAGATGATTCAAAACTACTACGGGCAGCCGACGATGCTTGGACAGACGCCGAGCCTGTGGCAGGCTCTTCCGTCACTGCTCCAACTCCTCGGTTGAAATGGGCTACTACGGAATCAAAGACGGGACGATCTCTCAGATCGAGGATGACGAGGCTGAATACGAGTTCACTTCGCCTAACGCTTTCTTCGGATCCAATGTCAATTTGATCCCGATCCAGAACGCAGTTCAGGGACCTCGTCTTTTTTACGGAGCCCGATTCTTCAACCAGGCCCTGCCGTTGGCGAAGCCTCAGGCTCCTCTCGTTCAGAGCGCAGTTGACAACGATCCGGACGGGATGTCTTTCGATGATAAGTATGGTCGTCGAGCTGGTGCCAGGTTCGCCGATGAGGACGGTGTTGTTCTGTCCGTCAAGGATCGGAAGATCACCTATCGGAACGCCGCCGGAGAGAAGAAGGAGATTGAGCTCTATCACAATTTCCCATTCAACCGGAAGACGAACCTTCACCAGAGGGCCGTGGTCCAGCCAGGCGCGACTTTCACGAAGGGGCAGATCATGGCTGCTTCAAACTACACGGACGACGCCGGCACCCTGGCCTTGGGGACGAATGCCCGGGTGGGGGTGGTTCCCTTCCGAGGATTCTCGATGGATGACGCTATCGTGGTCTCTGAAAGCTTCCGTCACAAGTTGTCCTCCCAGCACAGTTACATGATGGAGCAGGAATTCGACAACGACGTGAAGGGTGGAAGATCCCACTTCCACTCGCTCTTCCCGACGGCTTTCACCAAGGAGCAGCTCGACCACATGGACGCCGACGGAGTGATCCAGGAAGGAATGACTGTTCGCCCGGGAGATCCGCTGGTTCTCGCCACCAAGCCTCGCGCCATCTCGAGCCAGTCGGCGCAGCTCGGCCGCCTCAGCAGGGCGATGCAGCAGACTCGCGCGGACGCCTCCCAGGTGTGGGAAGGGGAGAGCGAGGGTGTCGTGACCGACGTGGCGAGGACGAAAAACGGCGTCAAGGTCGTGGTGTCGACGACCTTGCCGGGACAGAAGGGGGACAAGATCGTGTTCCGATCAGGGCAGAAGGGTGTCATCTCCCAGATCATCCCAGACGACCACATGCCCAGGACCATGGATGGAAAGCCGCTCGAAGTCCTTCTCAACCCTCTGGGGATTCCGTCCCGAGCAAATGACTCGATCCTCTACGAGCTGCTCCTGGGAAAGGTGGCTGAGAAGTCAGGCAAGCCCTACAAGCTCCCCACTTTCAACGGTAAGGACGAGAACTGGTATGACTTCGTGGAGCAGCAGTTGATTGAGGCTGGCGTGGATCCGAAGGACGAGGTGTTCGACCCCATCCTGAACAAGAAGCTCGAGAACCCCATCACCGTGGGCGTTGGACACGTCCTGAAGCTCCACCACACGGCCGAGTCCAAGAGTTCTTCCCGAGGGCAGGGTGGATACTCCCTCGACGAGCAGCCCCTCAAGGGCGGCGGGGAGGGTGCCGCGGCGAAGCGTCTATCCGGGCTCGAGGTGCATGGTCTCCTCTCGGCCGGAGCCTACGGGACCCTTCGAGAGGGAGCCACGGTCCGGGGGCAGAGGAATGACGAATACTGGAGAGCCATCCGGCAGGGGCACACTCCGAAGGAGCCGGGCAAACCTTTCGTATGGGGCAAGTTCCAGGCGCTTCTGATGGGCGCCGGCATCGAAGCTCGTGACGTCGGGGACGGTAACCTGCGTCTCGGACCCTTCACGGATCGGAGCTTGGCGGCTCGTAATCCGATCGAGGTCCAGAACGGAGAGATCGTGAATCTGAAGACGCAGCAGTTGAAAGCCGGCGGACTATTCGACAAGAAGCTGACCGGGTCGAACCAGTGGGGACAGATCACGCTCGACGAGCCCATGCCGAATCCCGCCTTTGAGGACTCCATCCGTCATCTCCTCGGACTGAAGAGAAAAGATCTCATGGCGATCTTGGACGGGACCATGGAACTCCCTGAGCACTTGAGATGACCCTCAAAGCCTACACTCCGCCGGAGCCGCCAAAGCCGATTCCTCAGCCTGTAATCCCGCCACCGCCCGATGCGTTGGCGGTTCCTAGGGTTGCGTGGAATCCTCCTCGGAGGTTGTATGCGGGGACGGGGGACAAGGCTGATTACAAAGGACATTACCGTCCCTCTCAGTTCATGCCGAACTACGGCGACGAGCTGGAATCAGAGGTTGCGAAAGCAAGGTCGTATTATCAGCGTAATCTGGAAGGAAAGGACGGATACCCGCAGATCCAACACAACCGAATCCAACGGCCATTTCCTGTGCATGCTGGACCATTGAACAGATGGCAGACTATTCTTGGAGGGTCTGCCAACGGAGATTTCCTATATTCACCCACGCCTCCGAAGTTCGATGCGCGGGCTAACCTAAGAGATCCGCAGCACCAAGCGAACCGAGCGCTCGCCGGAAGTGCTCCCGGGATTGTGGCAATCCCCAGCATACCCTCATCGCCCGAGGAGTTGGAGAAGGATAGAGAAATGCCCAAGAGCCGCATGGAGGCTATAAACGCCATACGTCCAGGATCCACAGATTTCGTTAATCCAGACGACCCTGCGGGGTTGCAGCATGAGATGCGGCACGCCTGGACTGTAGACGACCCAGAGCAAATAGTGTTTGGGTCGGGTATTGGCAGCAGAGTATCGGACTACCACCCAGGAGCTTCGCACGGACTCAGCAAAGTCGAGCAGTTGGGATGGCTGAGCGGACTCCAGCATGAGCTATATGGGCAGAGGGGGAAACGCCTGGAGAGTCCGGAAGAGGCGGAGACCTACCTCAGAGAGATGATCAATCTGCCGGAGGAAGAATTCGAGGGGCGAGTGAAGGGATTCAAATCGGACGCAGATAGAGGTATGCGACACCTACGGTATCTACGGCACGGTATCCCTGATGCGTTGAAGGGATCTGGCGTAGGTCAAGTCGATCCATCTCCCACGGTAAAGCAGCGTGTTGACATGAAAAGATTTCCGGATTGGATGTGGCCTATTGGAGGAGAAGAGATCCCCTTCACGGGGAGGGATATTGAGTTCGAGTCTCCCTACTCTGAGGCGGAGAAACGCGCTCCAGATGTTCTGGAGCAATACATCCAGTGGCTTTCCAAACTTGCGCCGGCACTGGTTTCAACGCAGACTGGAGAACCGAACATCATGAAGACCGCATCCCACGAACCTACCGACATGACGAAGGAGGCCGACATCGGGCAACTTCTGTCCGGTCTCGGGAACCAGACCATGGGGTTCATCAACAACATGCCGAACAATCCTATGTGGCAGAACGGGTTGGCCGGCGGAGGTGGGGCTGCCCTGTTGATGCTGCTGCTCAACCTTATCACCGGCAACCGCCTGGGAAGAGGTCTTTTCCCGGCCACCCTGGCCGGGGGCGCCCTTGGGATGGGAATGCCGGCGTTCTACAATTACATGAACCGTCCCCACGTGGACGAAAACGCTCCGGTGGAGGTCCACGGGCCGCCGAAGCCAATCCCTCAGCACGGTCCGCCAGCGCCCAACCAAATGATCGACGCGACCGGACAGATCCGATACATGACGCCGCTGCAAATGAGGCAGAGAGAGAGGCACAAGAATGTCGCTCCAGGTACTCTCAAGGAAATGTTCCTGGGTACCGCAGACAAGCTGGATCAGTGGAACTGGGCCGCCGGAGCGCCAGCTCGGGGGATCAAAAACAGGATTGACGAAACCGCCGAAAATGTGAAGAAACTCGGATTGGTAGACGGGATCGGGATGATCCCGACTACCGACACGTTCAAGGATCCCTACGATGCAGAAAAGTATTCAGCCCCCGACTTCCGCTGATCCGTCGGTTCCGCTGACAGGCCCTGCGGCGATCCAGCACGCACTCAGCAAGATCAACCTCGACGAGGTGGAGAGGCGACAGAGGGAGTTGATCGCCTCGAAGAAGGTGTCCAAGAGATCCGACGCCGTATCGACCTTGAACGTGATCGAAGGGCTTCGTAGGAACAACCTACAGCCGTCGGACATGATGATCACGCGGGTGCCGGTGATCCCTCCTGCTTTCAGACCCTTCTCTCTGGTCGGAAACACCTTCGTGGCAGGAGACGCCAACGAGCTCTACGGGGAGATCTTCAAGATGCGGGAGGCCCACCGGGAGATGCGGGACACCTTCGGGGAAGGAGGGGCGCACGAGACCAGGGCAGCACTCTATAACGCGATCCGTTCCGCCTACGGATACGCAGAGCCTGAAAGCAGCAAGCTCCAGGCTCGGGGAGTCTCTGGGTTCCTCAAACAGGTGACAGGGTCCTCTCCGAAGTTCTCGTTCGTTCAGCGTAAGCTCTTGGCGAAGCCTCAGGACAACGTCGCCCGTGGGACAATCGCCGTGAACCCAGAGCTCACGATCAATGAGATCGAAGTCCCCTACGACATGGCCTGGAACATGTATGCCCCATACGTCCAAAGACGCCTCGTCCAGGCGGGCATTCCAGCGGCAGAGGCCGTGCGGGCCGTGCGGGAGAGGAATGATCACGCGAAGAAGATGCTCGAGAGGGAAGTTGAGGACCGCCTCGTCGTCTACAGTCGGGCGCCGGCATGGCACAAATACAACACGGTTTCCGGCCGCGTGAAGCTGACTGAAGGCAACACCATCTCGATCAACCCGTTCGTGACGACCGGCCTCAATGCTGACTTCGACGGCGACACAATCAACCTGCACGTACCCTCGACGCCTGATGCTGTGAGGGAGGCCAAGGAACTCCTACTACCGTCGAAGATGCTCTTCTCAATCCGGGACCAGGAGAAGGTGGTCCCCAAGTTGAAGCATGAGCAGGTTCTCGGATTGTTTACAGCAAACGCCCGGGAGGCCAAAGAGACTTTCGACTTCCCGACGAAGGAAGAAGCCATCAAAGCGGTGAAAAGTCGAAGGGTCCCCATGTCTGCCGAACTCACCGTGATGGGATCTCCAGTTTTTTAGTGGACAAAATTCCCAAACACCGAACAATTGAATCTATGACACCCTACGAATTGGCCGCCGGTTCGCTCTTCATGGCGAAAGAAGCAGGACTCCAGGAGATCCTGGGATCTCTTTCAAAAGCCACCGGAGCAGACCCTCGCAAATTGCAGGACTCTCTCGTCGGACTTCTTGCCGGCGGGAGTCTTGGGGCAGGTATCGGCGGTCTTACCGGAGGCGGGAAAGGAGCCCTCCTGGGAGGTTCCCTCGGAGGCGTCGGCGGTGCGGCGGCTGGGTATGCCGGCAGCGACTACGTTCGGGCGATGCTCGAGAAGTTGCTGAACAAGGGAGGCGACGAAGCCCCCGGCGGGGACGTGGCTCCCTCCGGACCTCCAGTGATGTCGATGCCCAACAGCCATCCGGACCTGGGACCTCTCACGATGACGGATTACCCTGAGCCGAATCCGATCGACCTCAACAGCCCAGCTCCTCAATTCCTTGACATGAATGGGCAGCTCCTCGGCCCAGGCAACGGTTTCGAAGGCGAACTGAATCTGTCAGGACCTTCCTTCGACCCGTCCGGTCCTCGATCGAACGGAGGAATCACCCGAGGTCCGGGAGACTTCAACAACCTCCCTCCCGATCCTTTCTCTCAAATTCAGGCCTTGGCGCAAGCAGCCCAGTAATTCGCCCCATGCAAGTAGCGGTAGCAGAAAAGTCTAGCCTGGACCTGCTGCTGGAGGGGCTGGAAAAGAAATCGTTTCAGGCCGCGCCTCCGGGTTCGGCGGTCCCTCCAGGAACACCTCCCAGCGCGATGATGCCTCCCCCGCACGGGGCGATGCCTCCTCAGGGGCCTCCCATGCCGCCAGGACCTCCTGGAATGCCCCCTGGAATGCCGACGGATCCTTCGATGATGCAGGGGGGTCCTCCTCCGGGAATGCCGATGGATCCTTCGATGATGGGGCAGGCGATGCCTCCTCAGGAAGATATGATCGCCCCACAGCTCGCCGAGATGCTGGATCAGCAAGCGATGCTGATCGCGGAAAATCAGCAGCTTCTTCAGGAGGTTGTTGGACAACTTGAGCAGGCCCAGGCCGAGAACGAACAACTGATGTCGAATCAGCAACAGCTGGCGCAAAAGATCATGAAGGTCGAAGCAGAGCTCGAGGCGCTTCGGGCAGGTCTGCAGTCGGCCATGACCCTTCCCGGTATGGTATGATCCGAGTTCGAGCAAGAGATGGAGCCTTGGTGGATCTGCCTCCTGCCGCTCATTTCGTAGAGATCACAGACCTTGATGGAAATCTCGCTGTGGTGGTCTACGCCGGTGGAGATGGTTCTGTCCATTCCTACACGTCAGCGGACCCTCAGTTCCAGTCCTACTGCAGGCTCATGAAAATTGACAAGGCTGTCAAAGTGCTTGCCGTCCCCTCGAATTGATTACAGGGTTTGCCATGGCTTTTGATGACGGTAGATACGATCTAGTCAGCGGACAGACCAGTTACACGATCGCTTTCGGTTCTGCGTTCGGGGCTGCTCCTGATGTCGTCGTCGCCCAGGTCGAAAATTCCGTGGATTCTCCGTTCCTGTCCATCGTGGCAATCATCACCGGCAGGACTGCTACCACGTTCGACGTCGAGCTCAGTGTGGCTCCAGATTCGAACAACTACGATCTCGTCTGGTTCGCCGGGAGTTCTGAGACAATCTTCGAGGTGGTGACCCAGTATCAGCAGCGGATGACCAAGATGCCGAAGACGCGGGTCATTCCGAAGGCTCAGGATCTGATCCCGTTCATTCAGATGTCTCCGATCCCGAAGACGCTGATGCTTCCTTGGGGTCTTCTCGAGGAGAACTTTACGAGATACAGGAAGACGCCTCCCACGTCTCCCACGGATCCAGGAGATCCAGGCGAGTGGGCGATGAACGCCAATTACGTCTTTTTCCACAACGGAACCTCCTGGGGGAGATTTCCGGTTCAATACGTATCGTCATGGGCGGACGATTTCACTTTCAACGAATCGAGGAAGGCCGAAGTGGCTCTTCCCCAGGCAGCGACTTTTTCGGTGGTGTTCGCTGATCCATTCCCCTCAGGAAATGTACCCACGGTGAAGGCGCTCTACGTGAAGAATACGACCGGAGGAGACACCCTTTACATCGGAACTCAGTTGACGGCGCTCTCGATCGAGGGATTCACCATCGGCCTTACCGGTATTCCGGACTCCGATGATTACATCCTGGTCTACGAATTCGAACAAGAACCGTAAGCATGGCCCTACTCTTTCCCATCAATAGCGGAGTTCTCCAATCCAGTTTGGAGTGTGCGGGATACCAGGTGAAAGACCTGGTCGTTGGGAGGACTGCCGTAGAACCATCCGGGAAGGCGGATGGCTACGTCTACTACAACACGTCTCTCGAGAAGTTCCAGTTCAAGGAGGCCGGCGCGTTTCGAGGGTTCCCTGTAATCCCGGAATCCCTAGGAGACATGGTCGGACCTGACGTCTCGGTGGCGGGAAGACTTCTTGCCTTCGAAGACACGGGAGGCAAGAACGTGGTCGACAGCGGTGTCGTGGCGGCGAATGTAGCGCTGGGGGCGGCGTCATCCACCAACAACAACATTGTGACCTTCTCCGGGGGAGGCGGTAAGGCTCTCTCTGACAGCGGAGTGTCCATCAATGATGTCGCCATTGTAGCCACCGAAACTCCCACGACTGGAAGGTTCGCAGCCTTCGGGTCGGGAACTCAGAACATCGTCGACTCGGGGTATTCCGCATCCAGCTTCCTGGCCCAAGGGGCTACCCTCACCCAGAACATCAACGCTGCCGGATTCCAGCTCACCAACCAGATCGCCCACACGCTGCCTACGGCGCCCTCGGGTCTTCCAAACGGGCACTACTACTACGATACCGGAGAGGCGAAGTTCAAGTTCAAGGAAAACGGAAACTACGTCGGTCTGGGCTCTGTCGGAGGAGGATCCGGAGACGTCGTAGGTCCGGGCTCTTCCGGACTGGACAACGTCGCCTATTTCTCCTCTACCACGGGCAAGGCGATCGGGGACACCGGTATCTCAAGGACTGCGCTGGTGGTGGCTACCGGAAACCCGGTGACCTCCAATATCCCGATCTTCAGCAACACGAGGACCATCGTGGACAGCGGTCTGTCTTTCGATGATGTGGTCACCCAGATCGATCCTGCTAACGGTTACATTCCGATGTGGAACGGGGCCGACGAGCTAGTCGATTCTGGCATCTTGGCCTCTGAGGTCATCAGCGCCCTTTCCGGAGGGACTCACACTCAAAACACGGACGTAGGGACCACCAGCGCCACGTTCTACCTCAACGGAGCCACCGGCCCCAAACTCAAAGGGGTGAGCACCACAACGATCCAGTTCCGGAACGCGGCCGACAACGCCTTCGCCGACGGCTCCGTAGGAAACCTCACCGTCAACGGTAACCTCACGATACTCGGGGCTGTCACCGAAGTTACCAGCAACGAGGTGAACATCGGCGACTCGATGCTTCTTCTCAATTCTGACGTGGCTCTTGCCAGCAGCAACTCGAACGGCGGGATCGGCGTGAAGCTTCTCGATTCGGACGACACCACAAGGAAAGACGCAGAGGTATACTACGATTTGGCTCTGGGGCGGTGGGTGAGCAAGTGGGGTCTTCCCACCGGAACTCAGCGGGTCGACAACGTCGCCATGGTCCGAGAATTCAACGTGGGCAACAACGTAGACTCGGACATCACCATCAACCACGGAGCCGGCACCCGGGGAGTGAAGGTCGACGTCTACTACGCCTCCGGAGACTACGCCGAAATTGGAGTTCCCATCACTCGACCTTCCGCGAATGAGATCACCCTCCACTTCTCCTCGGTGCCCACCACGAACCAGTTCAAGGCCGTAGTCGCCTGGTAAACCCATTTCCTGATCATGGCTTACGAATTTTTCGGCGACATCGACCTCAAGGGGAACGTGCTTTATAACGCCGTAGCCCACCAGGCCGCTTCTGATCCTGCGGGCAAGCCCGACGGATTCTGGTATTACAACACGGCCACGAACAAGTTCATGTTCCAGCAGGATGGCGTCTTCTCGGATTTCGGGATGTCGAGCCTGCAGGATGACACGACACCCATCCTGTCGGGTCCTCTGAACACGAACGCGCATCAGATCCGGGAGTCTCTGGGAACCAACGTGGCCAGCCAGACATCGCTACCCCTCCCCCCTAACGGCAATTATTTCAAGATCACGGGGAACAGCGACATCGAAGGGATCGATGCGATTTTTGTCGGTCTCGAGGTGGAGCTGGAGTTCGATTCGGTCCTGAACCTGGTCCACAACGCGACGTCTTTCATTCTTCCGACGGCCACCACCATCGTCACCGCGGCCGGCGACACGGCTCGTTTCCGTGAGATGAGCGCCGGCAATTGGAAATGCACCGGATACACTCGAGCCGCCGGTACGCCTCTGGTGGGTGGTGGTGGATTTTCCAACCCGATGACCACCCCTGGGGACCTCATTGTCGGGGGTACTGCAGGAGCGCCTCAGCGTCTCGCTAAGGGAACCTCTACTCAGGTCCTCAACGGAGACCTGGTGTGGGTCGAATCGTCCGGAGGGTGGGTTCAGGAGCGCTCCTATTTCGATGGGGTATCTCTGAGTACGTCCGGCCCTAACCTGTTCTTTGCAGCCAAACGTAGGCTGTACGTTAAAAGAATTGAGGCAGAGTGTCCCAATGCTGGGGATACGACCCCCTCCATTAACCTTTATAAGAACGGATCTTCCATAGGTGGCGCAAACATTTCAATCAACAACTCTTACGCGCATACAATCAACCGTGCGTGGGGCGCCGCTGACCTCGGGACCACTGCCGTGTTGGAGATAGGCGATGTGTTTCAAATACAGGTCGTGAGCGATGGCGCCGTGGCAAGCACGGCGTCGCCAGGAACACCTACCTATGGTCCTCTGGATGTTGCCGCTTTCTTAGAGCTGGCTCCTGAAGTGTGAGTAATGATCAGACGCAGACCCGAACCTTTCGATCCTCCCCCCAACGGAAACCCACCGTCGACCCGTCGTATTGCCGTGGATCCTGCTCCTCGTGAGGGTTCTATGAAAGCTATGCGGGTAGGGGCCATCACGACAGTTTGCGTGGGAGGGCTGTTACCGGAGCTTCGGGAATTCACACCGTCGACGAGAGTCGCTTTTCCCGGGATCCCGATCCGTATCTACACCGATCGAAAAGCCGAAGCTGCTGCGATCGTAGCGTCTTGTCGTGTCGATGGTGTAGAGATAAAGGAAGTGTCTTCGGACCCTGTCGAGGGGGTCAGCCTGGACAACGTCGCCAGGCACGCCGATTACTGGCAGGCGAATCCAATCTACTGGAAGATCAAGGGGCTTCAGGAATGTCTGGAGGAAGAGATCGCCCGCGGAGAAGGGGTGATGATCGTTGATTGCGATGTGACTTTCCGATTAGGTTTCGAGCGTTCGTTTTTCGGAGATGTGGCTATATCGCCTTTTTACTGGGGGCGTCGAGACATCATGGTGCAGGACGGGAGATTGCTCCAGCACAGAGACGGGGAGTTCAACGCAGGGATGGTGATCAGCCGCTCTGTGGACTTCTCTACCTGGTGGATGAAGGCTTACCTGTCGGGGGAGGGAGGGTTCTATGAGCAAGGGTGCTTGGACATGGTGCCCGAGCGATTCTACACCGACTACATATCACCGCTTCACAATTGGGGTAAGTGGAGATTCTCCTCTCCTCCTCCGGAGGCGAGGAGCTATCATCAGCATCTGAATGAGCCTAGCCGACGACTGGACGTGGGAGCGACTCGTATCGCCGCCCGCCGCACGGCGGCCGAGGCGAGGGCTGTTCTCAAGAAATCATGATCTCCCTGGACAAAAACTTTTGCTTCATTCACATCAACAAGGCTGGCGGGACTTCGGTGGTGGAGGCGCTATCACGCTGGGAGATGCCACAATCGTTGGTGCGGGATCACGATCAAGCGACGATCTACATGGATAGGCTTGGTCCCGCTCTCTGGTCTGAAATGTTCAGCTTTGCTTTTCTCAGGAACCCGTTCGACCGAATGGTATCAAGCTACGAATTCCGGAAACAATATCTACCGGACATAAGATCCCCCCACGTGCTCGCAGCTGCGAAGCTGTCGTTTCGCGACTGGATGCTTGGACCGGTTAAGGATGACCCTCTCGATCGTGAGTGGAGCAACCAGCTCTGGATGGTCTGCGGCGATGACGGAGAGGGCGAGATCATCGTCTCTCAACTCTACCTCTATGAGGATCTCGAGGGGGGATTTTTGGACGCCTGCAGTCGTATAGGTATCAGCGCCCCTCGCCTGGCAAGCTACAACAAGACGAAACGAAAGGACTGGAGGTCCTACTACGACGAAGACACGGCAGCTCTGGTAAAGGAGAGGTTCGCTCGAGATCTCGCCTGGTCGGAAGCCAACCACCCCGGAATGTGGGAAACACCATGAGTGGCTCAGTTACACCATACCCGTCCTGGGTTGAATCTTCGGAGATCACTTACACCGATAGCTTCTCGGGCCTGAGATTCTCAAAGCATTACTGCGAGTTTCTAAACTTTGAGGCGTGGATTTCGTTCGGGTGGCTGTCTCACAGCCTTCTGACCTTCGGGAAGTATGAGCGTCCCGTATTTGCAGCGCTGCGGAGATACCTCAAACGCGGACACGCATTCGTCGACGTCGGCGCCAACGTGGGCTTGATGAGCATGGTCGCCCATCGTATCACCGGAGGTCCGATCCTGGCACTGGAACCGGAGGACCGCATGAGATTCATCCTCTCGAAAAACTTCGGACTGGCCGGGATACCGGATGATGCGATATGCCCCGTCGCCGCCGGAGGGGCGTCTGGAGTCGGAGAGATCCATCTCACCAGCCCTCCTGGAATGACGTCGCTGGTGGGGAAATTCTCTCCCAATCAGCCCATTCAGCGGATTGATATCGAGCCTCTCGACAAAATCCTCCACTGGGTTCCTGACGCGATTAAGATCGACACCGAAGGTTACGAACTGGAAGTTATCGCCGGCTCGGAAGAGACCTTTGCGAAGATGAGATCCGGAAGTTTCGTGATATCCGAGCCCCATCCCACGCAGGGCACCCCCTCCGACTTGATCGCGGAGGAGCTCAGACGCCACGGTTTCGAGGTTCACGAATTGAACGAATTCGGCGATTTGATCCCTTTGAGGCAAGCTCACGCGCAGATCATAGGTTTCAAAAAGTAGAGAAACTTTGACAGAAACGCGATTTTGTGTTGTCCTTGACGGGGACTTAACCTCTAATGAAACCTCGGAAATAATCGAATACCGCAAATAACCATGAACATCGTCTTGAATCTACTCCGCCCGCTCATCGGGAAAAACGTGCAGTCGCTCGCTCGCGCTGCTTCCACGTTCATCGGAACCGCCCTTGTCAGTGTCGGAGCCCTCGAGGCCGCGCAGACTGCCGACGGCGTCCAAGTGGGAGAACTCTTCCAGATCCTGGGAGGCATCTCCTTGATCGCCATCTCTCGTCTCGCGAGTTGGTTGCGAGCCAAAGAGGGCATCAGTTCCAGCGTTCTCGCGCCGATCGCAGAGACCCTCGGCCCGATCGTCGGACGATCTATTCACAGTCTCACTCGGGCCGCCCTTACCGCAGCCTCGGCATGGTTGGCTACCACGGGACTCGTGAAACCCGGGACGGACGGCGCCGAGCTCGGGAACATGGACCTCGAGCATCTCCTTGGAGCGGTGTTCCTCTTCGTGCTCGCCCGGGTCTACTCGTATATCCAGGACCGCGGGAGGAAACCTTGAACCCGCTCCGCCCATAACTGTGAAAAGTATTCCGCAGCCATCCCGGAGATGCTGCGGAATTCTCATTTAACCCCACTGCGACATGTCCAAGATTTCACTCACTGACTCCCAGCAGGATATGATCAGCCGCTGGCTGAGCGCCGTCGAAACCGGAAATCCCGACGGGGACTACGGGAACGTATCCGTCCTTCCCGACAACCCCAAAGGAGGAAAGCAAGTCACCTACGGATTCCATCAGACCACCGAAGCCGGCGGCAACCTGAAGACCCTGCTGAAGACCTACCTTGCGAGGACGGACAAGGCTTCCACGTTCACCAGTGCTGACGCTGCCCTCCTGCAAAACTTCATCGGATCGGCCCAGTATCAGCACACCACCAACACGAAGTTTCTCAATCTCCTCCGTCGTCTGGGATCGGATCCGGCAATGCAGGACGTCCAGGAGAACTTTTTCCTGGAGAACTACATGAACCCCGCACTGAAGTGGGCCGAGGAAAACGGGTTCACGGAAGCGCTGTCCGTTCTCGTGATCTACGACTCTTTCATCCAGAGCGGAGGGATCCTTCAGCTTCTTCGGAAACGCTTCTCGGCTTACCCACCGGCCCACCCGGACGGGGACGAACGCGCCTGGATCCAGAGCTACGTCGACGTCCGTCACCAGTGGCTCAAATACTGGGGGAATGGGACGGACGCGAAGTCCAAACTTCTCCGGAATTCCTCCTATCGGACGTCCGCTCTTCTCTATGAGGTGAAGCGCGGGAATTGGGATCTCTCCCAAGTCCCGATGATCGTGAACGGGATCAAGGTCGACACCAGCAAGAAGATCAAACTTCCGAAGCTCGTGCAGTGCCCGACATGCGGAGGATCCGGACAGGTTGCTGGTTGACCCGATTCGGATTTCCTGCATGCTTTCGTATGAAGATCACGCACGGAACCAACAAACTTCTGGACGCCAGCACCACTTCCGGAGAAACCTCGGACAAGGCGAACGTGGCGGCCTTCCAGCGAAAAGCGGTTCAACTCTACGGGACTGGCACCGCGGTGATTGAGGCATCCCTCGACGGTACGAACTGGGCGCCTGTCCACTCCGGTCTTGAAGATGCAAACGGCACCATCATCGCCGGAAAGATCTACCAGCTTCCGGAGGCTCTTCTCTACGTCCGGGCCAAGAAGAGCGCGGACGCCTCCGTCGTCACTGTCATTCTTTTCGCCGAAGGTTTCGACTCGGTCTGATCCATGAAAGCCGTCCAGCTGCTGGTTCAGTCCACGCTGCCGGAGGACTTGCAGCGAGAGGAATATGGAATGGACGCCCGGTCCATGGGAGATCTCATGGCTGAGGTGGCCCGCCGGCATCCGGACAAGTATGAGGAAATCTCGAAGCAGCTCTCCGACGCAGGGTTGTATTCCTCCTACATTCAGGGAGAAACCCTGGGTCTCGAGGATCTGAAGCCGGTCGTCGACAAGGAGAAGATCTTCGCCAAGATGGACGCCGAGTTGGCCTTGGCGAAAAAGGCAGCGAAAAACGACGAAGATTACAGGAAGCAGCGCCTGGCCATCTGGGCGAGGTATTCCGACGAGATCGAGAAGGTCACGATGGAGGAATCCCTGAGGCGGGGAAACAACCTGGGATACTCTGTCGCCTCAGGAGCTCGAGGCAAACCCACTCAGCTGAAAATGATGCTGACGACCCCGGGACTCTACACCGACGCGAACGATAACGTGATCCCTCTGTTCGTGAGGAACAGCTTCGGGCAAGGCCTCAGGCCTCACGAGTATCTCGCGGGCACCTACGGCGCCCGGAAATCGGTGCTGGCCACAAAGCGGGCGACCGCCAAAGGAGGGTTCCTGGCAAAGCAGATGGTGCAGGCGTCGTCGCCGATGATGGTCACCGAAAGTGACTGCGGATCTTCCAACGGAATAGACCTGGATATCCACGACAAGTCTCTGAAGAACCGAGTTCTTGCCCGAGAGGTAAACGGCCTGCCCGCAGGGACTGTTCTTGATCGGGCTGCCATCACGGATCTTAAAAAGAGGGGAGTGGAGAACGTGGTAGTTCGGAGCGCATTGACCTGCGAGACGGGATCTGGAATCTGCGCCCACTGTGTCGGTAAAAACGCAGAAGGGAAGTTCCCGCCGATCGGAGAGGCGGTCGGTATTTCGGCGGCCCAGGCGATCGGAGAGCCGATCACCCAGGGGGCCTTGAACTGTCTGATGGAGGGGACGATGGTGCGGATGGCTGATTTCAGCGTCCGCCCTATCGAGACTCTGGTGGTGGGTGATATGGTTCTCGGCTCGGACCTCGAAGGGAACACTTTCCCCACCAGGGTGGACGCCGTCTGGGATCAAGGACTTCAGCCAGTTCAAAGGAGATACTTCAAGATGGGACAGACCGAGCAGCTCATCCACCTGGACAGCACCTCGTGTCACCCTATCCTAGCAAACACAAAGACCTACGGAAAAACTAATGGGAAGATGAACTATGTCGCGCAGAAGCTCGATGCTGGAAAGCCTCACGTTAATTTTGCAGCGGTGCTTCCCAGGTCCGTAGCTGTGCCTGGGAAGGAGGAGCCTTGGGCTGTCATGTTGGGTGTCCTATTAGGAGACGGCAACCGCTGGACTGGTGATAACGACGAAACCCCCTCGATGTCTTGCGCAGATGAGAGTGAGATAGAGCACCTCAGAGAAATCCTCCTACCCTTGAACGTGGGTTTGAATAAGAACAAGAGAAGCCATGACTGGAGGCTTGTAATGCTCGAGGACTCGGACATTCCCAGGAGCACAGACGGTAGAGTGGTAAGCGGCGTTAGAAGTCCGATCAAAAAGAAAATAATTGAGTGGGATCTGCAGGGTAAATACGCTCACGAGAAGCGGCTTCCTTCGGTTGCTCTGCGCTGGTCTCAGGAATCCTGCGCCGCGATCTTGGCGGGCTTCATCGCCACAGATGGGTCCGTATTCAAGAATAAAGCAGGACATGTGGGCATATCGTTCGCCAGCTGTTCTCGAGGACTCTTGGAAGATCTCAAAGATCTCCTGCGCTTGAAACTTTGCGTCTATTCCTCCAGCATCACGAAGACCGGCAAGAAAGGGGAGGGTAACAGAATCCACGACATGTGGCAGTTCACGATCACCAGGCAGGATCAACTCTTGCAGCTCTTCCCGCATATCAAAGCCTTGATCCCGGGGGTCAAGCGGGAGCGGTTGAGCTCTTATCTCGAAAACGTATCCTACGAACTTCGTAATCCTGATCCGTTCTATCGAGCCAAGAGAGTGGAGACAGAAGACTTGGGCGTGCATCAATGTTGGGATATCTCGGTCGCGAATGCCGACTCTCTGTTCGTCTTGGAGAACGGACTCATCGTCAAAAATACTAAGCACACAGGAGGAGTTGGCGGCGGAGCCAAGCGCGAATACAGCGGATTCGACTGGATCAATCAGTTCCTGCAGACCCCTTCTCAGTTCAAGGACCGCGCCGTCGTCGCAGAAAAGGACGGGAGAGTGGAGCGGATCGAGGAGGCTCCCCAGGGAGGGACATACGTGACCGTCGCTGGCGAGAGATACTACGTCCAACCCGGGTTTGAAGTGGAGGTCAAGGAAGGGCAGGTTCTCGAGGCCGGAGACCAGCTATCGGCCGGGCTGATCAATCCTGCTGATGTGGTCCGCCTCCGGGGTTTGGGGGAGGGGAGGAGATACTTTGCGGACCGACTCAAGCGTATGCTCGATGACAGCGGGATGGAGGCTGACAGAAGATCCACCGAGATGCTGGCCAGGAGCGCTATCAACCATGTCACGATCGAAGATTTGGACGATCCCTCTGGCTACCTCCCCGATGACGTGGTGAGCTACAACAAGTATCTTCGGGATTACGTGCCGTCTGAGGACACCGAGCCACTGGCTCCCTCGAAGGCTGTCGGGAAGATTCTTCAGGCCCCAGCTCTCCATTACTCGATTGGGACCAGGGTGACTCCGTCCATGGCGAAGCGACTCGAGGACTCGAAATGGGATCGCATTCAGGTTTCGTCGCAGGAACCCAAATTCACGCCTCAGATGGTCCGTCTCCAGAGCGCCAGCCACAACAACCCGGACTGGCTGGCCCAGCAGCACACCTCGTATCTGAAGAGGCAGCTTTCGGATTCAGCTGCTCGAGGGCAGGACACCAACATCGAGAGGAATGTCCACTTCGCGCCCAGACTGGCGGTGGGTCAAGACTTTGGAAAGAACGTCAGAGAGCGAGGCGAGTTCTAGCAGTCTGACTTTGACAACGTCTCAAATATATCGCTTCATCTTTCAATGGATCCCTACACCATCGCGTGCTTGAGCGCAGACCCTTCGTGGAGGTCGGACAACGACCCCTTCGAAAAGGAGGCCATGATCAAGATGTTGGGCACGGGAGCCTGGAACGGCCTGAAGGCTTTCGGACGAGGCTGGAAAGGGATGAGCTCTCTCCGCAACGCCGAGAGGATCGAGAATCTCGCAAAGGGACTTCCGTGGTACAAGAGACTCCCGTGGTCGCCGAAAGCCACCCCAATCTCGGCGCTTTCGAATCCAGTTTACCAAAACGCCCACAGAGCTGCCAACACGACAAGGGAGATCAACCGAATTCACAGCTCCGCTCAGCCGCTGTATCGCGTCGGTTCCCTGGCTCGAGGCTACGGAGGTACGGCCGCGGCAACCTCGGGATCGATCCTGACGCCTCTCGCATTCGCGCAGGCCGGCACTGAGCCCATACGGAATGCCCGCCAATACGCGCACGGCTACACAGACGCATCCACCCGCGCCATGGAGGAGATCTCCAACACCCCTTGGTGGAAGATCATGGGTATGGGTCTCGGGAAGGCTTTCGACAAGGACATCCTATGGAACAAAGTCGTGGATCCCATCGCTGGCCGAGGATACTGGGAGAGCCTTAGGGACGGGTTTGACTCGAAGGGTATTCGAGGAGCTTTTGAGGAGACCGCGAGGACATTCGGAGCTCGAGAGATGTTCAGGAAGCGCGACCAGATCCGATCCCTGGGAGGGGATCCAAACAGAATCAACAACCCAGACTACCTGCAGTCGGTCGTGGACGAGCTGGCGGCTTATCGACAGTCCCTTCTCGAAGCACAGACAGCCCAACAGACACAATCATGAGCATCGCGGAAAAATACGACTGGAGAGCTCACGCCATGCAGAAGAAGGCGGGATCTCAACCTCAACCCTCCACCCTCGAGATCGAGCGTGCGTTCATGGACCAGGCCTGGTCCTACATCGAGCCTCGGGCGGGAAAGCTGATGGACGACCCTTACCGCCTGGGATTCGAAATCGTGGCGAAGAAAGAGGGGAACACCAAGCTGTGCGGTATGTCCGCTTTCCGCCTCCACGGGGAACTCCTATACGCTCCGGTCTTCTTCCTCAACGGGCAGATCAAGGGAACGGACCTCTTGTATCTGCACGGTCCGAAAAAATTCAAACCCTTCACCGAGGAATGGGTTACGTGGCTCATCGACAAGTCTCAGGGGAACCAGGGTGTGGGAATTGATCGTTCCGAGTCTCGCAGGAACCGTCCGGCGGACATCCACTTCGAACGTATCGCATACCCACCCAGCATGCAGAAGTATGCCGGCGCCGACCGCATCCCGGGAGTTCATGTTTCGTGGGATGGCTGGATCAAGGAGTCTACGGAGATCGTCGGGGAGCTGAAGCTGAACCTTCTCGATTTTCTCCGCGGCCCAGGTCGGGGGTGGGCCACTGAGAAGGTGGCAAGTCTCGTCCAACAGAGCCCCCACTTCGCGAGAGCCCTTCACCGTAGGTTTGGTGGTGAGTGGGAGTCTCTTTTCGGTCCTGAGTCGTGGACGCCGGCGGCTGAAAAGTCCGCCTCCTCTCGGACTCTTCGTCTCTACACCGAACTCCAAACAGGAGCCCACGACGATCAGATCGCCCAGTTCTTCAAGCGCGGCTACTATGTCGAGGACGCGCGTCCAGAGGACGCGATGTCCATCGTCTACGAGAGCGGACCTCGAGACATCGAGGAGTTCTCGGAAGGGTGCCTTGGAGAAGTCCTGTGCTCCAAGGGAGAGTTCATCACGGCCGCCGTGTTCCCGGAGTTTCGTGATGAGGTGGGGTCGAGAGCATGCACCGAGGACAGCTTGCCAGACACGGCGTTTCGTAGCGATCTCGATGCGGAGCATCAGACCAGGCGGATCATTGCCGTGAAGGACGGCGGAAAGACCTGCCGGGCCGACCGGTATCACGGTCCTGTGATGGGAAAGGTGATGAAGACCCTTTCGGACTGTGTTCGCGACGAAGAGGACTGGATTGTCGACAAGCCGAACGAGGGCAGCGCCTACGTGCTGCTGGACCTCGGATCCGGAATCGTGTCCAAGCCCTTCTACGTCTGCGGCACTTCGAAGAGAGGCGAAGTCACCTCGGTGACGATTTGTCACGGGTGCGGTTACGAGAGAGAACTCGTCTGCAACCCCGCCATGACCCGCACCAGTATCTCTCGAGGGATTGCCGGCGCTGACGCGAGGTTCATCAAGGTGAAGCATGAGGGGACTCTCGAAAGTGACGACGAGGACGGATACTGTCGAGGAATCCGGATCAGCTCTGACGACATCAAACTGGGCACGAGCGAGACGATCAACGACTGGATCTTCAATCACGGATCGGAGATGAAAAAGCTGGCGGTTTCTCGCCAGCCCCATGATGAGTTCGAGGTCTGCTTTGAGGGCTCGATCGTACGGAACCTCAGTCGGACCTCTGCTTTCGCGAAACTGGCCGGGGATCTCTGCATGCCGACCCACCTCGCCGACGAGGTCCTCGACGAAGCCCTGTCCCACGGAAAGTCCACCCGGGTTCTCGAAGACCCCGCTATGGCAAAATCCGCCGGTGCGAGAATCCAGCTCAACGATCGCGAGCAGTTTCAAACCGGACACAATGGGATTTTCGGAGTCGATCAGGAATACCCCCAGTCGTTCCTCCTGGGGACTGACTCGTTCGGGCAGCGCCCGGAGCCCCACCGAATCGGCGACGCCTACGATCCAACCCTCGGTTCCGGAAGTGGCAACCGCCGGGGCAGCACGACCCCGGGAGGAATCCCTGAGGCGCTTATTTTTGGGGCTTCCCCTGAGATGATCGCCTCCTTCAGCGAACAGAATTCCCTCCCGCAGGTGTTCGATCACGGAGTCATCGGATCCCTCACCGGGACCTACGACTCGGGATCCATGATCGACAACTTCCTGGACGACTTGGAGGTGGCCCTCGACCGCCTCGGACGGATTCTATTCCTGCTCTACTGGAAGCCGGCCGACTTCGAGAAGGACTACGGAACGGACGACATGCAGAACCTGGAGAACGAATTGATTTCGACCTTCAAGGGCTACGGGGATCTGGTTCTGAACCTTCTCAAGAAAGCGAAGGGACGAAACGAGCCGGTGAACGTGTTTTCATCCATGGGATGACGGCGACGAAGATCTACAGCTGGCTGAAGACCCTGCCCAATGATCTCCTGTTTGAGTTCTCATACGGGGGAAGGGTGTCCGGTCCGTCTGTGATCTCCGCCATCAGCAGCCAGTATTCCGAGCATCCGGACACCCTCCGCTACGCCCTGGTTTACAGCATGACCGACTTCGGCTGGCACTTCTCCCGGGTGCTTGCCAAATATGGGATGCCGTTTCCGTTCGCGATCGAGGGGGACGACGAGATACTCTACCGGGCCTACCTGTATCACTGCAACGAGGTCGTCTATAACGATCAGTCGATCATGGAGGCTCTATCCCTGATGACGGGACAGATGGCCTCCCAGAGGGCCTCCCTTGAGAGCCTTCTCCTGTGCGTGGACGTCAGCATCAACCAGATCAGCAACCACCTGAACATCCCTCCTAGGACGGTCAGGACCTTCGAGAAACTGTTCTTCAATGTGAAGGATCGATTGGCCGACGCCCGTTACATCATGAGCATCGTCTATCCGAAGGGAAGGGTCGTGGAGCTTCTCTCCGGATACGTCCAGAATTCCCCCCTTCGACAACTGATGCACCGAGCCGGATACAACAACGGTCCCGACGATGTGCTGTACCTGTCCGGAGTTTCGAACAACCTCGTGACGAACATGGCGGCAGCCCAGTCTACGTCCGCGCTCGAGGGTATGATCATGTCTCACGGATACATGATGGCCAGGAACGGCATGCTCAACCAGGAAGAGGGAGCTCACGGACTGATCCAGGCTAACCGGCTATTGGCGGCCGGAAAAGTCGGAGGGGAGGATACGGCCGGCCAGTCGGAGATGCACAACTACTGGAGCATCACTTTCCTCAACGATCTCGAACTCTTCGGAGGGGATCAGTTGGAGTCCGTTTCCAAGGAGCTTCAGAGAAGAACGGTACTCTCTCAGGCGGAGATAATTCACGAAGAAGATTAGGTTGCGTCCTCTGAACATTCTCTGTAAACACTTTTATGAATAGGCCCCAGGCGCTGCAAGCTCTCAAAAACCTGCTGCCCGAGATCACTCGTTCCGGAGATCCTGCCGGGACATTGATCAAGGCCGCCGAGGACCGCGGATGGTCCCCAGAGCAGTTGCAACACGTCGGTCAACTCTACAACACGGCAAAGGCGGTAACCTTCATGGACAAGGTGGGGCAGTCCCTTAGGGGGAGTCAGCACTCCATCCTGGATGTGCCCAAGATGGTCATGGATTTCGTGAGCACGCCGGTGAAATCCGCCAGACCCTCCCGGGAGGCCAGTTCGGAGTGGCTCGAGGATCCCGCGCCCATGTCCAAAGCTGCTAGCGGGAGACTCTCGGACGATGACTGGTTTGAGGATGCTCCTATCGAGAAGCGAGCAGGAACCCTACCCGATTTCATGTCGGACATTCACCGTGACGATGTTCTGGTGAAGTCTGCTCGAGAAACTGTCCCTGCCTACAGGACCAGCGATATCCAGGTGCGGACTTCCCTTCGGGAGGAACTTCGAGTGAAGGAGGCTGCCGCCCACGAGGCACAACTCCTGGAAGATTACACCTGGGACAGGACCGAGGAGCTCCACTCTTCACTCGCCAAGTTCGCAAAATCCCACTTGTTCGATGTTGCAGATGAGATCGAGCAGGACATGACGGCGGCTCTCGGGGAGGAAAAAGTTGCCTGTGTCATTCGCGCCCTGGAGCCTTTCTGCGAGACGACCGGTCGTCAGCTCAAGAGAGCCTCGTCTCTGCTCGATGGATTCGTCTACGATCGCCACTCGGCGCAGGAAATCTACGAAGAGATCTGGGACAAAGCTTCCCTTCTCGAGACCGCTCACAGGATGAAATCCGCGGCCAAGATTGTGCTTCCAGGCCCTGGGGTGTCCGACGCGGCATTGTCGGGCAATCTCACGGAGGAGCAGCTTCGGAGCATCCGTCAGGCTCCCGCCGTGGAGAGTCAGCCGCACAAGTCCACCGACAGTTCTTCTGGGAAGAGTCCTTCAAATGCGAGCACAAAACCTCGAGGATCTCAGACTTCTACTCCGAAAGATCCTTCCAAGGCCAAGACCAATCCGAAGTCGGAGAAAGAAAAGACTGAACCCAAAGGGGACTCGACCGCGGAGACCGTGTCAAAGGGAGTCAACACGGCCGCCGACGTAGCCCAGGGGGGCGTCAACAGCATCCAGGCCATGCTTTCTGCTTCCGGTAACGCGATGACCTCTCACGCGGACAGCGTGAACAGTGTGGTGGGAGCTCTGAAGCCTGAGAAGAACGAGCACCAGAAAGCCGTCGATGAGGGGGCTCGGCAAGCCTTGGAAAAGGCGACCATCCTTCAGCTCATGCTCCAAGATGACGTGATCCGCTCCGCCGACCCCAGCAAGGTCGAGCGACTTTACACCGCCCTCGTGACGGAGGAGCCGGCACTGGCCACCAACCCCGAGGCCCTCGGGATCGCTCTGAGGGAAGCTATTCAATACGACGGAGTGGCCATGCACACCATGTCCGAACTGGGCAAGCACCGAAAGACCCGCCTTGAGTCGGAGCGTCTCGAGGATGACCAGGAAAGGCAGCGATATGCAAATTAGAACGACAGTCAGGCTGATTAGCGGCGTCTATCACGCCGAGGTGATGATGGGTCTGGAATCCCCCATCTCCGCCGTCGAACAGACTGCACTCAACCAATTCGGACCTCTTGTTGTCGAGGTCGGAGGCGAGGTCGTTGCACCCGGAGCCACCGTGTCCCTACCATTGAGGTCGATCAGCATTCCCGGGGGTCTTCCGGAGAAGCAGACGTTCTCCCTTGCCGACTATCCGGATAACGCTGGCGATCTCGCGCACGCCTGGACAGGTATGGTGGAGGGGCGAATCGCTGTTGCTCTCGACACCCTTTTGAAGAAAGATTCCGGAGTCACCGGAACTGTTGAGCGGAATGTCTTCCCAGTTCCTGGGGATGTTCAGCCTGAAGATTTACAAACGTCCGAATGGATGAACCTTATGTAATCAGATGAAACTGGATACCATCGTACTCAAACCGGGACAGTCCCTGCAGGTGAAAACAGAAACCGAGGGAACCCTCGAGGTGACGGCTCATTACGCTGACAAGGGCGCGAGCGGACTCACCCCAGGTAATCAGTTCACCCGAATCACGGGCACGGAGGCAGTGACTGTCGTATCTCCTCCGGCGAGCGGATACGTTCGATTGGTGAAGACTGTCACGCTCTTCAACAACGAGTCCGGAGAAGCCCTCAGCACCACCCTCCAGATCAACGATGGTGGGACGGTCTACGTCATTGATTACGCTTCCATCGCCGACAACGCCGGAGTAACCACGAATGAATAAGGAGGCTGAAGATTCCGCCTACGGGCTGGCTGATGTAAAGGGTTTGCTGCCGGGCATTCTCTTGGCCTCCCTTGCAGGTGGTATCGGGACTGGTTACATGACGCATCGAACCCCCGAGAGACCAGGCGAGGATAAGGAGGAACGACGGAATCGCATCATTCGGAACGGCGTCGTAGGCGCAGCCATGGCCGGCGGCGCCTCGGGTCTCGGACAGATGGCCTTTCGCAATCTTTCTACCGCGGCTCCTCCCATGAGTGAGTGGTGGGCTGGTCAATTGGACCCTGAAAGAAAGGGAGGGGCCACCAACGATATCCTGAGTGGTTTGGCTGTCGGGACAGTGGCCGCCGGGTATCCGACCAAGTCTCGAGGTGGTAGCTTTCGCTGGAGGGCGCACACGAATCACGCTGGAAGGAAACTGCCAAATACTGTAGGCACTCGCCTGGCTGGCGGAGGCATCGCAGGACTCTTGGCGGCGCTGCTGGCCGATCCAGCCATGACTGCCTACTACCACATCGGAAAATCGACGTCTCAGTAATCGATGAGGAAGATCATCCACCAGCACGATAACGACCAGCTCTTCGAGGCCTGCGGAGGATTGATGACGCAGCTCCTGGACCGGTTCGGACGGGAGCTGGTCAAGGAGGCAACCTCCAACAGTTTCAGCAGATCCGAGTTGGAGGCATTGCGCCCTCCTGACAATTACTTCATGGCGCACGCCATTGCGATGGGGTCCACGGAGGCCTACGGTTACAACCGGAACGCCGATGCGTTCTCGAAAGCAGCCCTCGAGCGGTATCACCCCACGTTCGTGTCGCACGGGCATCTGTATCGCGAGCATCGCAACCGCGATCCCAAGACCCAGGGAATCGGGTTCTTGAAGGCGGCAAAGTTCAACGATCCCATGCAGCGGGTCGAGATCGTTCTGTGGGCGGACAAGGAGAAGTGCGCCGCCGAGTATGAGGCGGCCAAGCAGGGTAAAAGCCTGTCTTTCTCGATGAGTTGTCGAGTCCCCTACGACCGCTGTAACGCCTGCGGCCACATGGCGAAACGCGCGGCGGACTACTGCGACCACATGACCTTCTCCCCGGGCCAATATCTCCCAGGTCTCAAGAAGTACGCCTTTGTCCACAACGACCACCCCACGTTTTTCGATCTATCGTTTGTCGGGAGACCGGCGGATCGGATTGCCCATTTCTTGGAATACAAATTCGGAAACGGAGAGGAGATGCGAAAGGCCGCTTCTTCGGAAATGGTGATCCGGGGAGTCGACTGGGCGGATTACGACGGTCTGAACATTCCTGACTCGGAATCGGCGATTCCTCTCGACGGGCGCCACATGGAGGCTTTGAGGAAAATCGCTGAGGCGGAGGATTGGATTGAGAATCGTCGGGAGTCGATCTCGAGACCATTTACTCAGGATCCGGACATCAATTTCGCAAAGATGGCATTCGTGGCGATGAGCTCGGAAGACGAGCTTTCCGATTCGGATCTCGACCAACTGAGAAAACTCGAGCCTGGAACGCTGTTCCGGTATTTGTCGAAAAAGGCCGCTGTTTTGAATTTCCCGACTTTCGTCGCATACGTCACCGGAAAGCCGATGGCGGACGTTCGAGCTATGCCCGTAGTAAAAGCGGCATGCTGCGGAGGGATCGCCAACATGATGCGCTCCGTTCTCGATGACGTGCTGGGTTCTGGGGGATCTCCCGTGGGAGACATGTTCGGATCCTGCAGTCTTGAGCAGGCCGATGCGGATTCGGCCGGAGGACAAGAGATCGAGCGCGTGATCAGCAACGCTGACAAGATCTTCGGATGCAAACAGGAGGTCCTAGAGCC
>Ga0172367_10001795_pt1 | contig 30530 bp, 32 predicted proteins | sample Lak10m_FD_114542 | JGI IMG/M metagenome (GOLD analysis project Ga0172367, IMG submission 114542) | Freshwater microbial communities from Kabuno Bay, South-Kivu, Congo - kab_022012_10m | ecosystem: Environmental > Aquatic > Freshwater > Lake | place: Democratic Republic of the Congo: South-Kivu...
GCGGGCGCTGAAGTAGTTGTCGATGTTCCCGGATCGTAAGGGTTATAAGGAGTGTAAGTCGTCGGTGCGTTGGGGTCGTAAGGAGTGTAAGTGCCACCACTGCCCCCGTATCCGCCCGTTACCGAGCCACTGCCGCCTGTCCAGACACAGACCCCTGGTCGTGTGGGGTCCGGCGTAAAGGGGTAATCGCAGGCATATGCCGGGGAAACCGGGGTAATAAAAAGTGAGACGACTGCAAGTGCATAGGCAATCAATCGGGCGCGACGCATGGGATAAGAATAGGTCCCGGTTTTATCCAAACCAAGATTGAGGTAGGGAAAGACCCCCACTGAGCTGGGGGCAAATCGCCTAAACGGTTGGGGTGGAGTAAAGGACCTTGCCCTTGACCTTGATTTCGGCCTCGACCTGGTACTTCTTTACTGCAGCGGTGTTAATGGTCACGCCCATACCTGGCGCATCAGGAGCCTCGACCATGCCATCTGCACCCACTTCAATCCGATCCAACGTCAACTCTTGGCAGAGCAACTTTGGTTCCATCGGATATTCAGTGATGTTCGATTCCTTCAAACCTGCAAAGGGTTGTAGCGAGGAGGAGAGCGCAGATTGCGAAGTGAAGGTGTGATTGACGTACTTCACGCCTTTTGATGTTGCGTACTGTGCAACTCGATAAGCATTACCTATTCCGCCTACGTAACCTGTGTCAATCTGGATGAATCCCACTCCACCGTAATCAATCAATTGCTCTGCCTGGAATGCATTGTGCGCACCTTCACCACCAGCAAGCTTCACTTTGTTTGAGCGCTTAGCTAATTCCCCATACTCGGCGAGCGCGTAGCCATCGAATGGTTCTTCATACCAATAGACATTTGCTTCAGCGAGTGCGGGCAGACGCTTTGCTGCTGCTTCAACATCATCTTTAAAGACAGTTCCAGCATCAATCATCAAATATCCATCAGAACCAATGCCTTCACGCGCTGCATAAATATGTGCAGCATCATCTTCTACCGTTGTGAGACCAAATGGCCCCCAACCGAATTTGATTGCCTTAAAACCTTTATTGCGCATTTCCACTGCCTTCTGCTTGGTTTCAGCAGCAGTATCACCAAAGAGCACAGATGCATAAGGAAGTTTTCGCTCGGTCTTCTTATATCCAAGTAATTTCCAAATGGGCTCTTCTTTGGCACGACCAAGGCAATCCCAAAGGGCAATTTCGATTCCGGAAATCAAAAGATCGCTCTGAAGTAATCCGTAGAAAGAGTTCTGTCGAACGTTGCGATAGACCTGGCGAATATCTTCTGGTGAATCAAGGCGCTGCCCGAGAACTGAATCAATCACAGGGTGGCATCCACTATGTGACATTGGGGTGATCCAACTGGTGATACCCACCATCGGTGAACAGACCGCTTCGCCCCAGCCCACATGACCATTAGAGGTAACGCGGCAGAGAAGTGAGTCTTGACTGCCATCGCCGATATCGAGAACTTCAGGCATACGAAGGTAGAAGAGATCAACGGAATCGATTTTCATGGGTAACCCTCTCGTTAGCTAAGTTTTATGGGCTCGACATGTTTTGGTGACCGGCCATCGCCCGAGGATACTCCACGGATTCGCCGTGACATCCATGGAATAAGAAAGGTCACGAACCAGCGCACATCGTCATAGACCTTCGCGAAGAACGAACGTCGAGGTAGCGGCGGTAAATCCTCACGCCAATTCGGGTCATGCGGTCCACCTATTTTTTGTAAGACCCCTTGCGCTACTCGATGGTGTCCAGCTGGATTGAGATGAAGGCGATCTTTATCGAGGAAACGTCTACTACCAATGTCAGGGTCATTGGTCGCCTCTAAAACTATGCCGTTGTACTGGGCAGCCATCTCCCGCACATTCTTATTAAATGCGCTAAACCGCTCCTCCCAAATTTCTTGCATCTTCCCAGACTTTGCCACACGTTCAATCGCAGTGAAGACCATCAATTGGCATCCAGTCGCTGCTAATACTTTTATTGCTTCGCGGTAACGCGGCAAGACAACATTTGGGTCGTAGCTTGGGCGAAGTAAATCATTTGGACCGGCATGAAAAGAAACCAGAGTGCGTGGACCTTCGATCCATTTCAACGCGACTGGTATTTGATCATCGATTACCTGGCCGACGAGTTTTCCACGGACCGCAAGATTAAGGTAGGTAAATCCCGGAGTCTGGGAGGCAAGCGCCTGCGCAACGCGATCGGCCCACCCTCGATACTGATCGTTGACTTTCTCATCTTGCATTCCTTCAGTGAAGGAATCACCTAAGGCTATGAAGCGGGTATATCCGGCCATCTCAACTCACTCTTTATATCTTGTTAATTTCTGGGTTATCTAGCTTGCGCTCGTCTTTCAGAGACAGAATACAACGCGATAGATGCCGCAACGCTTGCGTTTAACGATTCCATCGAAGAGGAGATAGGGATCGAGACCACTAAGTCGCAACTCTCTCGGACTAAACGAGAAAGACCCTTACCTTCGCCTCCGATGACAATCATGAGCGGCTCATCGGCTACTGCCATCTGACTTAATGGAACATCGCCACCAGCTTCCAATCCGACGACGAAAAATCCTTCACCCTGTAAATCATGGATAGTTGCAGTCATGTTCTTTATTTGCACCACTGGAGTCCGCGCTGCTGCGCCAGCTGAAGCTTTCCACGCAACCGCAGTCATCCCAGCAGCTCGACGATCAGGGATAACGACTGCATGCGCACCGAAAGCACAGGCGCTGCGGATTATTGCTCCCAAGTTCCGCGGATCGGTGACGCCATCAAGAGCAACGATGAGAGGTTTGCCAGAAATCTTTTGGAGGACCTCATTAAGTGGACGGAACTTATATGGAGCAACTTTTAGAGCAACACCTTGATGTGCTGGATAAGGATCGAGTTCTTTCCGATTGACCTCGAGAACTTCGATTCGTGATTCTCGGGCAAGCTCAACAATTTCTCTTACTCGCTCGTCGATATCGATTCCACGAGCAATCATCACGCGCTTGACTGCAACGCCTGCGCGAAGGGCTTCTACAACAGGATTACGACCGACGATGACATCATCTTGTACCTCAAATTCACGCGCTGCACGCGGCTCTTTCTCTCGTCGCGAAGAGGCTTTCCCCTTCTTAGGGTCGCTCGCTGCAGCGGCTTTACGTTTAGCAGCAGGGTGATAGGGGCGATCAACTGCTTTTGGGGTTGGCCCTTTACCAGCGAGGCGACGTTTGTTATTTCCACCAGAACCAGGTTTCTTTCGTTCCACCATTATCTGCTCCACCTTGGTCCGTCGGGGGTATCTTCAAGCGTTAACCCTAGTTCAGTGATTCGATCGCGGATTCGATCTGCACTTGCAAAATCTTTCCGAGTTCGCGCTGCTTCGCGCTCTTCTAACAAGCTCTTCACCAAACCCGAGACGACCTCTTCAAGACCGGCATCGCTCTTGGCCCACGCATCGTCCCAAGGATCGCACCCTAAGACTGCCAAGGCGCCTCTTACTTGCGCGGACTTCACTTCAAGATTTTTCGAATCTTTAGCCGCAAGAGCATTATTCCCCTCTTTTACCAACTCGGAAATAACCGCGAGCGCCGCTGGCACTGCTAGATCATCATTCATTGCATCTGCAAACTCTTCAGCGATGTAGGTGTTAGGGATTTTTCCTAGTTGGTTGGCGGCGCGTTTGAGAAAACTCTCAACTCGTCGAAAGTTCACTGCAGATTCATCGAGGGCTTCTGGAGAGTATTCGAGCATCGAACGATAATGAACGCTCCCGAGATACCAGCGCAATTCGATGCCACGAACGCGCTTCAGTAACTCGTAAATTCTCAGGGTGTTACCGAGAGATTTGCTCATCTTCTCGCCAGCGGTTGTAACCCAGGCGTTATGTAACCAACGTTGTGCAAAGGGATAGCCCGCGCCATTGGATTGAGCAATCTCATTTTCATGGTGCGGGAAAATCAGATCCAATCCCCCAGCATGAATATCGAATTTTTCACCTAGATAGGCCTGTGCCATCGCAGAGCATTCGATATGCCATCCAGGGCGTCCATCTCCCCATGGCGTTGGCCATGATGGCTCTCCGGGTTTGGCGCTCTTCCATAGCGCAAAATCTTGTGGATTCTTCTTGATGCTCTCTTCACCATCAACACTGAATAGCAGATCATCGAGCTTCTGGCCAGAGAGGGTGAGGTATGAGTCGAGAGCGCGAACATCAAGGTAGACATCGCCATTGTCCACTGGGTAGGCCTTGCCGCGTTCGACAAGGAGTGAGATTAATTCGATCATCTGAGTGATGTGGCCAGTGGCCCGTGGCTCATAAGTAGGTGGGAGCACATTTAATTCGGCATAGGCAGCAGTGAAAACGCGCTCATACTTTTGCGCTAGCGCCCACCACGGCATCTCTTCGTGGAACGCGTTATGCAAGATCTTGTCGTCGATGTCAGTGACGTTGCGAATAAATGTAACCTCATAACCACTTGTAAGTAACCAGCGGCGCAAGATATCGAAGTTGATACCACTTCGGATATGTCCGATGTGTGGTGGCGCTTGGACAGTTGCTCCACAGAGATAGATGCCAACTTTTCCTGGAGAGAGTGGCTTGAATGGTGATATGTCGCGAGTTAACGTGTTGTAAAGATGGAGCGTCATCAGCGTTTACCTATCAAAGCGGTTGCCAGCGCTGCAATTCCCTCACCCTTACCGGTGAAACCAAGTCCATCCGTTGTGGTTGCGCTTAACGAGACAGTTGCTCCACCAATCGCCTTTGAAAGCGCCTCCTCTGCCTCGCTTCGGCGAGCGGCGATCTTCGGACGGTTACCGATAATTTGGACCGCTACGTTTTGAATTTCGTATCCAGCTGTAGTGAGTCGGTTGAAGACCTCGTGTAATAAGGAGATTCCACTAGCGCCAGCCCACTTGGGGTCAGAGGTGCCAAATACAGATCCGAGGTCACCGAGGTGTGCTGCAGAAAGTAGCGCATCACAGATGGCATGAGCTGCAACGTCACCATCTGAGTGCCCCTCAATTCCCAAATCATCGGGCCAAGTTAACCCAGCAAGGTGCATAGGTTTGGTCCTCGAAAATTGATGGGCATCAAATCCAATACCCGTTGAGAACTTCATGACTGACCTACTAATTCGCGAGCCCATGTGAGATCAGCAAGCGTGGTTATCTTTCGGGCTAATGGTTCACCAGTAATTGTTTTCACTGGAATGCCTAACTGTGAAACAAGCGCGGCATCATCAGTGGCATCGCTTCCCGTTGCATGAGCCTGCTTGAGTACATCGACTGTGAAGCCTTGCGGTGTTTGAATGGCACGAAGCGTGCTTCGATTTGGAGTATCGACGACAAAATCCTCTGCATCGACGACTTTGATGGTATCAACGACATCAAGGGCAGGAATAACCGCCCTCTGACCTTGGATTAATTCTCTGAGAACGCGTTCTGCCAACTCTGTAGGAGCAAATGCTCGTGCGGCATCGTGCACTAATACATACTGGTATTTCGATGGAATAACTTTGAGCGCATTGGCCACGCTCTCACTTCGAACTCTTCCGCCCGCGACAACCAGAACTGAAGGTTCTGTGAAAATCTTTTTGATCTCCTCTTCAAAGCCCGGCGGTGCAGCGATGACAATTAATTGAGCTACGGCAGAGATGTTCTGCACTGCCCGTTCAAGGAGCGTCTGTCCAGATATTTCGACAAGAGCTTTTGGAATTCCAACGCCAAGACGCTCCCCGCTACCTGCAGCGGGAATGATTACAGCGGTATCTGCGTGGCTCATGAGCTGAGCCAATTAGGAGGCGAGCACCTCGTCGAGAATGCCTTCAGCCTTAACTTCATCTGTCTTCTCGGCGAGCGCAAGTTCACTAATTAAAATCTGTCGTGCCTTTGCCAACATTCGTTTCTCTCCTGCGGAGAGACCACGATCGAGGTCGCGACGGTAAAGATCGCGGACCACTTCAGCAACTTTGATGACATCCCCTGAAGCAAGCTTCTCAAGGTTTGCCTTATAACGGCGCGACCAGTTGGTTGGCTCTTCGGTGTAGGGCTGGCGAAGAACGCCAAAGACTCGGTCGAGACCAGCGCTATCGACCACATCGCGGACGCCTACGAGATCTACATTGTCAGCCGGGACGCGCACTGTGAGATCGCCTTGGGTGACCTTAAGTACGAGATAGGTCTTCTCCTCACCTTTGATGATCCGGGTTTCAATCGCTTCGATAAGCGCTGCACCATGGTGGGGGTAAACGACAGTTTCGCCGACTTTAAATGACATCGTACGCTTCATCCGCCTCTCGCACTGGCCCGGTAGTAAAGAGAAGGTACCGAGGTATCACCTAAGTGAATGATTAGGGACATATTCTACCAGCCAAAACTGACAATATAAATCCGAGCAGTGACCAGGATTTTTCGCCATTTTTTCTCGATAATTCTAGAATAATTCCAGTTGACAAATTCGCTTTTTTCACTTTTCCCAGGGAGAATTACCGCCATGCCACATGCGACTAATGCCAAAAGAATATTTAGCGCTCGCACACTTGTTCTTGCGATGAGCCTTGTTTTACTTACTGGTTGCGGCGCTGGGCCTAACGCTCCAACTCGACTCATCACTCAAGTGACTGATGGAGTTGAAAAAATGGTTGGCGATATCAAGTTAGTACACATGCTCCTGGTAAAGCAGAGCGATGGCAGCGGAGTTCTTGTGGGCACTCTCCTCAACAATGGTGAATCACCAGATTTGATTACCAATCTCACCGTCAACGGCATTCCCGCTCAGATCGCACCTTCGATGTTGCTGGTAACTCCCGAGCAACCTTTGATCTTTGCTGGCGATAGCGCAAATGCGTTAGCCGTATTCCCGGCACTCAATGTAAAGCCAGGCAGACATGTAACTCTGCAAATCACTTTCCGTAATGCCGGATTGGTAACGCTCGACACATTGGTACGAGATCGTGTTGGCGAATTTGCCAACGTTGGGCCTACTTTCATCGCAAACTAATTTCTAGTTAGCGAATTTATAGCCCAACCCTCGAACAGTGAGAATGTACTCCGGATTGGCTGGATCTTTTTCGATTTTGGAACGTAACCTTTTGATGTGAACATCAAGGGTCTTTGTATCGCCGACATAATCGATGCCCCACACACGATCAATCAATTGATTTCGCGTTAACACCCGACCTGAGTTACGCATTAAGAATTCCAGCAATTCAAACTCTTTCAGGGGTAGCGAAATAGGTAGGTTGTTGACCAGCACGACATGGCGTTCGACATCCATCCGCACCGGACCCTCGGTGAGGGTGCCGACAATCCCCTCAGGCTCAGAATTTCTCCGCAGGACAGCTCTAATCCGCGCAATTAACTCTCGAGAGGAATATGGCTTAGTGACATAATCATCTGCGCCAAGCTCGAGCCCTACGACTTTATCTACTTCACTCTCTTTAGCAGTCAACATAATGATAGGAACTGCGCTCTTCGTTCGGATCTGGCGGCAGACTTCAGTACCGCTCAATCCCGGCAACATCAAATCCAACAGAATCAGATCAGCGCCAGAGCGATCAAAAAGTTCGAGCGCTTTCACTCCATTATCTGCTACTTCGACCTCAAAACCCTCTTTCGTCAGTAAAAAAGCGAGCGCATCCGAAAACGAATCTTCATCTTCTACAACGAGTATCCGAGTCATTTCCCTATTACTCCTTCACTCTTAGGCAATGAGAAAGTAAAGGTGCTTCCCTCACCAGGTCGGCTCCAAACTTTGACTTCACCATCATGATTTGCCGCAACATGCTTAACAATTGACAGACCAAGTCCAGTACCGCCAGTCTCTCGAGATCTCGCAGGATCTACTCGATAAAATCTCTCAAAAATTCGCTCTAAATCTGATTCTGGAATTCCAATTCCTTGGTCCTTCACGATGATTTCAACGGTCCCATTATCACTTCTTATCGTGATGCTTACCCGAGTGTTATTCGGGGAGTAATTAATCGCATTTTCAACGAGATTCTGAATTGCCATAACTAATTGTTCACGATCTGCAAAAACTTTGCACTCATCCTGAATGTCAAAGTCAATTGCAATCTTTCTCGAGTCAGCGTTGGTAATGCAGAGCGAAATTGCTTGATTCACAACATCGGTGACCGAAACTAATTCAAACTCTTGAAGTGGATTTGCATCCTGCAATTGAGACAGATTAATAATTTGTTGGACTAATTCCGTTAAGCGGTGCGAGGTGACACCCATTTTTGCCGCGAAGTGCTTGACCATTTCCGGATTATCGCTCGCGCCAGCAACGGCCTCACTCAATAGCGAGAGAGCACCAATCGGCGTCTTCAATTCATGAGAAATGTTTGCAACAAAGTCCCGACGTATCGCGTCAACGCGTTGCGCCTCGCTGGCATCGTCAATCAAAACTAGAGTGCATCCTGTTTCATCTAGCGGTGATACCCGAACGCGCAGATTTGAGGGAGCGCCCCCGAGTCCAATAGAGGGTAAATCCAAGTGACCTTCTCGAGCCTTTCCCGTCCGTCGCACTACGCGCACCAGAGCCATCAACTCTTGACTGGTGATTCGCAGGTCACGAATCAGACCAAATCGGCTTGCTTCATGGGATGAGTAAATGATTTGGTCATTTCCAGAGAGGACTATCGACATCGAATCAAGCGCCTCCAGTACTGAGCGCAATTCGGCGGAGATCTTTGGCGCAAATCGCTCTTCGCTCTCTCCAGGAGATCGTCGCCGCCAGATTGCCAACACGTGGCTATCGTAGGGTTAATGGGTAGCAGACCGCATATGACAAGCGGTTTTACCTCGCTGATTACATCGAGTTAAGGCCAATTTAAGGCTCTGTTAAACACCCATTCACTATGGTCAAGGGTTTGATAGCCCCTTGCAAGTAGGCTTCTCCCATGCGTGACCAGTTCCACGAAGAGCTCGATCGAATCAATGAATCGCTCGTCTCCCTTGGTGAACAAATTAAGGTCGCACTCGAATCGGCAACTCATGCGCTACTTACCGCTGATTTGGCTCTCGCCGAGAAGGTGATTGCTGATGATGACCAAGTCGACGATGCGCAACATCTCCTCGATGCACAAACGATTGACCTCATGGCTCGTCAACAACCAGTCGCAAGTGATCTAAGAGCGCTTGTAACCTCGCTACGAATGAGCGCAGACTTGGAGAGAATGGGCGACATGGCTCATCACATCGCAAAACTTGCTCGAATGCGTTATCCAGCTACCGCTGTTCCACCAGAGTTACTACTTACAATTCAAGAGATGGGACGCGTTGCAGTAAAAATTGCTGAGAAAGCTACCGGAATTATTAAGAGTAGAGATACCGAAGATGCAAAGTCTTTAGAAAAAGATGATGATGAAATGGATATTCTCCATCGAAAGTTATTTGCCACGCTTCTTGATGATAAGTGGGTGCACGGTATCGAAACCGCAATTGATATGACCCTCATCGGCAGGTATTACGAACGATTTGCTGATCACGCAGTCTCAATCTCGCGTCGGGTGTATTTCTTGGTCACCGGACAGTATTACAGCGAAGAGAGCTAATTCTTACCACTCACTTCTTTCCTTGATTCGCCACTGCCTCAATCGCAACTTGAGCGGCTTTTGGATCTAGATATTCGCCGCCGACTTTGATTGGTTGCAAGCTCTCATCCAACTCATAAAGTAAAGGGATTCCTGTAGGTATGTTTAAGGAAGCGATATCTGAATCGCTGATTCCATCTAAGTGTTTAACTAGCGCTCGCAGCGAATTTCCATGTGCAGTAACTAGAACGTTCTTTCTACTCTGCAAATCAGGAACGATGCTCTCATTCCAATATGGAATCATCCGATTAATGACATCGAGCAGACATTCAGTTTTTGGTAGCGCAGATCCAAGATCTAGATAGCGCAGATCGCGGGCTTGTGAGTACGAGTTACTGTCTTCAATAGGTGGCGGAGGAACATCAAAAGATCTACGCCATAGTTGAAATTGCTCTTCGCCATACTGCGCAAGCGTTTCACTCTTATTCTTACCTTGAAGCGCGCCATAATGTCTTTCATTTAAACGCCACGACCGTCGGACTGGGATCCAATGTCTTTCGCATTGATTCAATGCAATCTCTGCTGTATTTATTGCGCGCTTAAGAAGCGAGGTGTGCAGAATTTCTGGGAGTAAATCCCGCTCTTTAAACAAATCACCGGACCGCTTAGCCTCTATCTCTCCCTTGGCAGAGAGCGGTACATCAACCCAGCCAGTAAAAAGATTCTTCTCATTCCATTGACTCTCGCCATGGCGAAGAAGTATCAATTTCATAGTCATGCTGACAATATTGCCCTGCTACAGAACAAACATCAACTCTGGAGATGCTTGAACGCTTCGAGATTCGCTACTGATTCTCCACGAGATAGCCGCCAAGCCCATTCACGGCGAATTGCATCGGCAAAACCTAACTCCAACAGGATGTTAAAAGAGGAGTCACAGTATTCATGAATCGCACCCAATATTCGATCCACTTCCTCTTTACTAACAAGGCCAATGGGTAACCGGCCCACTAAATAGATATCTCCTAATTCATTGACTGCATATGAAAGTAGATAAGTGGCGGCATTGTGTCGCAATAACCATTCATGAACCCGCTCGATGTTTTGATCTGGTTTGCGAATCACGAAAGCATTGATACTCAATGTTTTATCGGTAACTTTAAAAATTACATTTGTATATAGCTTCTTTTCCCCCGGCACCATGAGAAGTAAGGTTGAACTATCTAATTCCTCAAAATCAATCTTTGATTCTATTAATGATTCGCGTAAAGTATCGAGCGCTGATGTCACGTGAAACTCACTTAGGCGAGTGAACGGACTACTGCGCTTGGTTCTGCAAGCAATCGATCGTAAATATCTATAGTGCCGCGAGCTGTTGCTTCCCATCCGAAACGACGTGCATGTTCGAGCGCGCCCATCGAGAGCGCGATTCGGCGTTGCGGCTCTTGGAGTAAACGTGTGAGAACAGCAGACCATGAACGGGCATCGTGACCATCAACAAGAGAGCCTGAGAATCCATCAGCCACTGCGGTTCGCAACCCACCAACTGCCGCAGCGACAACCGGTGTGCCACATGCTTGAGCCTCGAGCGCAACTAAACCAAATGATTCGCTATAGCTAGGAACGCAGATTAAATCTGCTGCCCGATACCAATGTGGCAGCTCTGCTCGGGATATCGGGGGTATGAACTTCACGCGATCGTGTACTCCTAGGAAGCGAGCAAGAGATTGGAGTCGATGTAACTCATCTCCATTGCCACCGGATACACCACCAATAATGAGAATCTGCAATCTACTTTTGATTGCTGGATCATGCTTGATCATCTCGGCAGCTGCGCTAATGAGAACATCGGGGCCCTTGTGCGGCTGGATTCTGCCGACAAAAGCGAGAATCAAACTATCTTTATCGAGTCCGAGTTGAACCCGTGCTTCGCGTCTTCCACCACCTGGAGCAAAATGTTCCAAATCCACTCCTGGAGAGACCACATGCACCCAATCTGGGCATGCGTTATACAGACTTACCAAATTAGCTGCTTCAGCATCAGTGTTTGCGATTAAAGCCCTTGCTCCCGCAACTATCTGCTCTTCACCAATCGCACGTGCAACAGGCTCAGGTTGATCATGATCTGCTAGCGCTAAATTCTTTACCTTCGCCATTGTATGCATCGTGTGTACGAGCGGGACATCCCAGCGCTGCGATGCTAAAAGTCCCACCTGTCCAGATATCCAGTAGTGCGAGTGAATCAAGTCGTAATAGCCACGAGGATGGTTTGCCTCTACACGTAAAAGTTCAGAGGCCATTGTGCACATTTGTGATGGCAGATCCTCTTTGGTCAATCCCTCGTAGGGTCCCGCAGTTATGTGATGCACCTCGACCCCAGGCGCAATCTCAACAACAAGTGGTAGCGCTCCTGAAGTTGCTCGGGTGAAAATATCTACTGCGATTCCAGATTTAGCCAAACGTTTTGCTGTCTCTACAACATAAACATTCATTCCACCTGCATCGTGAACACCTGTTTGCTCAAGCGGTGAGGTATGCATCATCAACTGCGCGATGCGACCGGTGGTTTTCATACTCTTATTGCTCGTCTCACCAACGCGGACCGCGGAGAATATCGTTTATGGCAGGGCGGACATCGACGATGTAGACGATAGCCGCGATAGTTGCAATGATGCCAAAGAGATCGAGCGGGCTGGAAATGGTCAGACGAAGCACGAGTGAAACAGCAAGAAGTGCAACCCAGAAAACCTTGCTCTGTTTCCCTGCAGCAGCAAATGCATCTGTTCTAATGCGAACGGCATGAGTGAGGGCAAAAAGTAGCGCCGCAAGCTGTGCAATGCCGACAACGATGAGTACCAGGTCAGCCATTGAACCTAATGGATTTGTTAGTGACACGTTCCCTAGTCTACTGAACTTAAAAAGCAGCGCGAATTGCGACTTTGGGCGCTGCTCCACCGAAGATGGTGGCTCCTACTAACGCCTGGTTTTCGCTGGTAATGCCAATTCGCTCCAGCGCACCGCGGATGATCACATCGTGAGCGCGCATCGAGCCATCCATCACCTTAAAGACAATAACGCCATGGTCACGCATTCCTGCCATGTGAACACCTTCCGCGCCTTCTTTCATAATCAGACCTGGATATGCGCGCATCCATAGCGCAGAGAGCCTTCCTCTTCCGGCAATCATCTCCGGGTGGCTAGTCATAGCAGAGATAATCGCATTGGATGCAAAATCATCACTCACAACAACCGAACGAATTGCTCGAGATAAACCCGCTACTGAAATTGCAAATAAGGGTGCACCGCAACCGTCGAAGGTCTCATTTGCACTCTTTTCTCCAGCAGCACTTTCAATCTCACTCTTTATTGCGATTTGTAGTGGGTGATTCATATCAAGATAGTTCGAAGTGTCCCAACCGTTTATTACACAAGTGGCCAACATCCCTGCATGTTTACCGCTGCAATTCATAGTGATTTGTGATGGCGGTTTTTCACCCCAGAGTTTTCGTTCAATCTCACCCAAAGGTAAGTCAGAAGTACACTGCAGCGCCAATTCTGACAAACCAAAGAGGTGCAGGATCTCTCGAACCCCTGCGATATGTTCAATTGAACCTGAATGACTTGCAATCACAAGTGCGAGAAGTCTTGCATCGATATCCAATCCGAGTTTGACCATAGCCCGTGCCTGAATTGGTTTGATTGAAGAGCGCGGAAAAATTGAGGCATGGATATCGCCTCGCTGGAAAATGTTTTTCCCAGACTTATCAGAGATTAATAAATGTCCGTAATGTGCCGACTCAACCATCTCATTGCGGATGATATAAGCAAGGGGTTCTGGCGCACTCACACTACGAGGCGTTCCATCGTCGACCACACATGTGCTTGAAGTTGGTGGCCTTGTGCCTCCATGTCATATGCATAGAAAAGTTCCCCTTCAACCAATCCATAAAGTCGAGTTCCACCAGTGACTTGTTTTGCAGAGGGTGCGCTGTAACTCTGATCCATCACTAATTGAATTTTGGCGACATCAAAACGCCCAACCCAGCCCTCAGCAATTCCAGTGTTGTGCGACAAGATGACTTCTAGAACGTTATTTGGCTTCACCCGCCAGAATCCTGTCTCTTGGGCTGCAGGTACCAATTCATCGCTATCTTCTTGAACCAGCCAAGAGCGAGAAAAGTAATTGAGAAATGGGCGACCGTCATGATTGAAAGTGACCTCTTGTTCAAATAAGAATGGCTTGGTGCCCGGATACTCACCTTGACCTTTACCGCGCCAAGTGCCGACTAACCATGCCAACGGGTAGAGCTCTTGGTGCAACCCTTCAGGTAGCGTAAATGCCATCTCAATCGCCTAACTTTCGTACTTGGTTACGGGAGATAAGTTTACGACGCATTGTGTCGCCAGATTTCTCTTGCTGGAATTTTCGCAATCCACGAGCCGATCTACCGATGAGGAAAAGCGAGATCAAAAAGGCGAAAACCACCAAGATTCCCGCAAATACCAGATCGAGTATGAGCATAAGGAAAAGAGTACGGGGAATTATCCAATTTACGTGTAGATTTCAGCCATGACATCAAAAACCCTCGTTGTAAAAGTGACTGTCGGAGAAGATTCTGCTGAGCGTTGTTCACAGGGCTTCACCGTTGCAGCGACTGCTGCTGCTACAGGGACTGATGTGATTCTCTGGCTTACTGGCGATGCAACGCTCTTTGGTCTTCCAGGTCACGCAGAAGAGTTTCACCTTGAACATGCTGCACCACTGTCGCAACTTCGAGATCAGATTCTTGAACTCGGAAAAATACGAGTCTGCACTCAATGTGCCAAGCGCCGTAATATCACTCAGGATCAATTGTTGCCCGGGGTAGAAATCGCAGGCGCGAGTACCTTTGTCGAAGATATCTTGCAACCAACAACGCAGGCGCTGGTCTACTAATTAACTAGAAGGTGACTAAAGTCGACTCATCGTGATGATGATGACAATCGCCGCAATCAAGACGATGACGAGATTACCTGTTGATGCCACGAAGAATCCGGTTCGCTAGTTCCTTAGCAACAAATGTGAGCTCCGTCCGGGCTTTCATCCCATTGCTCTCGAGATCTCTCAAAATCTGTTCTGCCGTATTTTCAACAACTGAGCCCACTAACGGTCCATATCGATCAGCAAAATTCTGATTCGCGAAATCACCTATTGCTCGAGCCAGGTCACTACGCAAATCGTCCAATGTTGGTTCTGGGGCGGCTTCGGCGAACTCACGTTCAGCTCTATTAAACGCTTCATGAACATTCGACATTTGCCACCTCCTGATACCGTCGCCTTGTGAGGTTAAAAAGCCTAGGCGTAACTCTTCTTTTCGTCATATCGAGCTGGGTTGCTCCAATAGCGGCAGAGGCGCTCACCGTTCGGTCAATCCCTGCTAATTGGGAGTTCACTTACGTTGAAGCAAATGCTGGTGCTAGCGCACGCCTTGGCTCATCTTCATTTACCTTCGACGAGAGCGGCCGCGATGTCGTTGCCACCTTCAATGTCACATTTATCTCCGAGTCTCGTCAACAGTGGCCGGAGGATGCCAAGAAGGCATTTATGCGCGCTACAAAAATATGGTCTTATCTCTTCCCATCCCCAGTGCCCATTGATGTCGAGGCCTATTGGTCTCCCCTTGAACCAGGAATCCTCGGCAGCGCGCGCCCTGGTGGCTCACGTGGTGGCGGCTACTTTCAAGACTTCAGGGGCGCACCTGAGAAAAAGCTTTGGTATCCGGCGGCACTGGCAAATGCAATCAACTCTGATAAGAAAGATCTTGACGATGTCAATCCCGAAATCACAGCCCGTTTTAATTCCAATTCTCTCTATGTGAATTGGTATTTTGGATTAGATGCCAAGCCAGCTGTTCGACAATTCGACTTTGTTACTGCTGTACTACATGAACTCGGTCATGGACTGGGGCTTATAAGCCAAGAAACTTACAACGAGAGATTAAAAACTTTTAGCAATAATAATCCTACGATTTTCTCTGGTTTCGTGGCGAACAGCGCTGGTCGTCGCTTGTCAGATATTCCAAGCACCGATAGCAATTTCCAATCATATGTAACCAGCGATCTCTTTTGGGTTGGAGAGAAGGGCAAAAGCGCTAATAAAAATTCTCAAATAAAGCTCTTTACTCCCGATGAATATAAATCTGGCTCCTCGGTGAGCCATTTGGATGACAATATCTATCCAAAGAGTATGCCCGATGGATTGATGAGTTCTTCCATCAGCACCCAGCAGGCAATACATGATCCAGGACCAATTGCACTAGCAATGTTTGAAGATATGCGGGGCAAAACCCCTGATCGAGCGCTCTCAAAAGTTCAGAACCTTCGCGGAGTCGCTGGAAATAAATCAGTAACGCTCTTCTTCGAAGCTCCAGAAGAATCAATGCGGCAAGAGATTACTGATTACAAAATAAATATCTACCCAGGTGATCGAGTGTTGAATGCAAAAAGTTCACCAGTGACCATCGATAAATTAGATGCAGGACTCCCCTACTTTTTTGGCGTGAGCCCAACTTCTCAGACGCTCTCAGGCCCTGAGGAAAAGAGTTCGATAATCGTCCCCGAAAGTACCTGGAACCTGACAACTATCGACCAAGGTAGCGATGGTCAACATCTGGCACAGGGGACCTTCAAAGGAAACCCGGCAATCGTCTACACCGATAGTAAGAACGGCGATCTCTATCTATCACTTTGGAACGGAAAGAAATGGAATCGGAGCACAATTGATGGCAATTCCAGTAAAGGTGGTCGTCGAACTAACAACCTCAACGGTGCGATTTCGCTATGTACCACTGGAACTGGGAAAAGTGAGAGATTAAATATTTTCTATACCGATATGGTTGAGAAAGATTTACTCCGCGCGACATTTGATGGGGCGAAGTTCATCTTTGAGACCGTCGATGGAAATGGTGAATACATTCAAGATTACCGCGAGGAAATTCGAGTTCGAACCGCAAGTAATGTCTCCGTTTCCAATGCATGTGTGGCGACTCCACTTGGATTACAAGTTTTTTATCGTGACGACAGTCAAGGAATCTTGCTAGGCGCTACTCTCAATAAGAAGAGTTGGCAGTATGAGATTGTTGATGGCGATTCACTACTTGATGGACGAACTGAGGGAGATGTTGCATTCCAACTCTCTGCTGTCTCTGTAGGGAAGAAAGTCCATGTTCTATACGACTCCGTGATTGCCGCACCCAACAAAGTTGTATCTCAAGGGGACGTCCGATATGCCACCCGAAGTTCGACATCGCCCGGAGATTGGCAGTACACCACGTTGGATTTAGGGCGACGTCAATCACCAATTGCGGGATTTGATGTCGCACTCAAGGCAAGCGGTGAAAAATTACTTGCAGCTTGGTTAGCAACTTCCATTACATCTCCATTGAAAGCAGATCGAATCCGGTGGATGGACTTAAACAATCCTGAATCGCTTCTTGAAGAGAAACTCAATGTTGCGCCAAAGGGACCAATAGCAATAAGTGATGACTTGGTGATTTATGGCTGCGAGGATCGCTTATGTAACTTCGATTTACTGACCCGTAAAAGTAAATTAGTTAGTGACGCATCCACTGCAAAAACCTCAGAATTGGCCTGGATAACGTGGAAAAAAGGAACTTACGCAATCGCGAATATCTCGGGCAAGCTCTCGCTCTTGAAACGCCCTGAGTTTTGAGGAGAGGTAAAAGGTGCTTTTACTTTGCGTTGCGTCGCTGAATGCGGGTCTTCTTCAGAAGTTTCTTATGCTTCTTCTTCGCCATACGCTTACGGCGCTTTTTTACTACTGAACCCACGTCACGCTCCCGTTACTAGTCTTCATCACGTACAGGGTGAAGGGTACCCCAGAATTAGCTATCGGAAAGACACCCGAAATTCGCCGGCAGGCGTCGCAGTGAGTATGGCGCAACCCTTAGCGAGAGTAGTTCCCAGCGCGATCAAGTCCTGGCTCGGAATCCGAGCGCCCTTTGATTGCCTCCCCTTTGAGTCCACCATGTATACACGTACCTCTGATGTGGTGCTCTCTACTGCGATGCACTTTCCATTAGCTAAAGCCTGAATGGTATTTGGGAATCTCGTAGTCCACGAGACTGCTCCTTTGGTCGAGAATGAAGTGACTACTCCCTCTCGGAGAGATCCACTGCGAGATGTTCCGGAAACCAAGAGGTTGCCACTTGCGAAATCCCAACTACGGGTTGCGCCTTTGCCGCTGCTGCGAAGGACTTTGGTGAGCGCACCATTTGGTTGTGAAATCGTCAGAATCACTCCATCAACTTTTCCTGCCACAGCTCGACCGGCAAGGGTCTCTGCGCTACTTCCCACAACTGTAATCGTGCTCGCCGAGTTGACAACGACCCTCTTGAAAGAGGTTTTTTTACTGCCAAAAGTGAATGGATTTACCGAGCCATTCGACTTGAAAAGATAAAGCCCACCGCGGCTTTCATTAGCAGCGCTCGATTCATTTCCCACAACAAAGTAATTAGTGCTCTTTGTTGAAATTGAAGTTGCAATTGAAATCGGAATAAAATCTCGTGAGTTCTCTGTATTAAAAGCGTTTATTAACTTTCCAGAGTTATCGATTCGAGTAAGAAAGATATTCTTGATATTCTCTCGTAACGGTTCGCTAGGCTCTGGAATTACATTGTCAGGATTGACTAGGGGCACAGTCCGAGCTGGTGATGGGCTAAGTGATGGGCTGGGTGCGGCAGTTGGAGGTGCTGAAGTCTCTGTCGGAGAGGGAGTTGGCTCTGACTGACTGTTCCTAGTTATTGATAATTGATTCTGTGAAACGCCTGCCAGTACAACGCTCTCTCCATCTGCGGCAAGCGCGGTTATAAATCCCGCACCACCGCCTCCTTCAATTATGGGAAAAACACGCCAGAGTTGCTCACCTTTTTCGGTGTACTGCGCAACCCAACTTTTCTCATCGCCATCAATTCCGGCGATGACCCAATTCTCTTTATTTCGAGAGAATCCAATGATTTCGCTCGCATCGGAAATTTGAAAACCGGTGCTGAGATCAAGGAGTGGAAGTTTTTGCACTGCGTAAACAGAAGGAATCGAGAATGTACCTGTCGAAATGAGCAGTGAGAGTAGCGCTGCTTTTGCAATCTTGGACTTGATTTTCATCCTTCTGCAAGTTCACGCGATCTATCTCGCGCAGCTTTCAACGCCTTAGAAAATAACTCTTGCAATCCGCCCTCGTTGAGCGTTGTTAACGCTGCTGCAGTTGTTCCATTTGGACTTGTGACGTTGGCTCGTAGCGTCCCTACATCGGCTCCCGATTGTGCGAGCATCTGCCCTGCGCCAATCAATGTCTGAATAGTCAACTCGGTGGCTACCTCTTTGCTTAGACCTAATTCCATTCCTGCTGCAGTCATCGCCTCGACGATGCGAAAGAAATATGCCGGACCAGATCCGCTCACTGCTGTCACAGCATCTTGAAGGGGCTCGTCGACTCGAATTACTTTTCCAGTTCCTGCAAGGAGTTGTTCCACCCGATCTAAGTCAGCGCTGGTGGTGCGCGAACCAGATGAGATCGCTGCCATGCCAGCGCCAACGAGTGCAGGCGTATTTGGCATGACCCGAACCACGGGATTTGGAATCATCGATTCGATGAGCGTTGTTGGTTTACCAGCGATGATGGAGATCACTAGCGCTTGCGGAGGTAATTGTGAGCCGTAGCTTGCAAGGGTGCTGGCAAGGTCATTGGGTTTGACTACGAGAAAACAGGTCGTAACGTCGGCTAAATCCGCCAATTTCACCACGCCATATCGAGAGACAAGTTCATCTGCTCGTTCACTTCGCTTCTCGATGATGCCGATATCGCCAGGGTTATGGCCAGCCTTCACCATGCCTGCGATGATTGCCTCGCCCATCGCACCTGCGCCGATGATTGCTATCGAACCCATGTGTTAAAGCCTAGCGTCAGATACCTCTATTGTTCTTCCTTGTGCCTGAGATAAAGCCTGATTTTCCCCGTGAATGGGTGGAGTTTGTTGACCCTGCCGACCCTGATGGCCTTGATCGCTTTCGTTGCGATATCACATGGCTTACCTCAAGTTGGAGTTGTATCTATGGCAATGGTTGCCAAGGCATTTACGCACAAACACCACATGATGGATGTTGCTCCGAAGGTGCGATGTACTCTGATAAAGAAGATGAGCAACGCGTTTTGAAATACGCCGCGAAGTTAAAGCGAAGCGAGTGGCAGTTTTTTGACCAGGCACAACCAAAGCGCAAGGGCGGAAAATTAAATATCAGTGAAGTTGATGAAGATGACGAACGTAAGACTCGTAATATCGAAAATGGTTGTATCTTTCTCAATCGCAAAGGATATGAAGCTCCAGGTTTTACTGGACAGATGGGTTGCGTCCTACACCACTTAGCGATTCGTGAAGATATGCACTTTGTCGAGACTAAGCCCGATGTCTGTTGGCAACTTCCAATTCGTCGCTCCTTTGAAAAAGTCGATCTAGGAGATGACGAAGAGCGTCGCGTCACTCTCATTGGTGAATATGAGCGTCGCGGTTGGGGCCCAGGTGGCGTCGAATTCGATTGGTATTGCACCAGCAACACTGAAGCACATGTTGGAAAAGAGCCGGTTTATCTCTCTAACGCCTACGAGTTGATAAAACTGATGGGAACCAAGGCTTACACGATTCTCAAAGAGATTTGTGATGCTCGCATGGAGGCCCGTCGCCTAGCTTCACCGAAGTTGCTGCCACTACTTCAGATTCATCCTGCAACGTTGGCTGCGGAGAAGTCTAAATAATTTCTGCGAGTAAATTCTCTACTTTTGACTTTATCTGATCGCGTATCTGGCGAACAATCTCAATCTCTTTGCCAGCAGGATCCTCGAGCACCCAATCTTCATAGCGCTTCCCTGGATAGAAGGGGCAGGTATCACCGCACCCCATCGTGATCACTACATCAGATTCTTGAACTGCCTCAGTGGTGAGTATCTTCGGTTGGTTAGTTGCAATATCGATACCAACTTCAGACATTACCTCTACGGCAATTGGATTGATGGAATCTTTAGGCGCTGACCCTGCCGAAAGAACCCGCACTTTTCGGCCAGAAAGTGATTGCATAAACCCCGCTGCCATCTGAGAGCGACCTGCATTATGCACGCACACAAATAGCACGGTCGGTACTTTGCTCAACTAACTTCCCTTCACTATTTTCCGAATACCCAAGACCAGAGCCAAAGCGAGAAGCTGAGCTCCCACAAATTGGGGGATTGACCCAGGCGCTATACCGGTAAAAGTATCGGAGAGGGTTCGACTAACAGTGACAGCAGGGTTAGCAAAAGATGTCGAAGAGGTGAAGAAAAATGCGCTACCTATCCAGGCAGGTACTAGGAGCGCTGCTCGCTCGGATTTCATCGCAATGATTGCAAGTAATCCAACAGTTGCTACGACCTCACCTATGAATTGACCAACGCCAGTCCGCGAAGTGCTCGCTAAATCAATCGCAGCCTTACTAAACATAAGGTTTGCGATGATCACGCCAACTGCGCCACCAAGAAATTGTGCAACAACGTACATCAGCAACTCTTGATTAGTGCTCTTACCCTGAGCGCGACTATAGAGCGTCACCACTGGATTGAAATGTGCACCGCTGATCGGAGTAATCAACGAAATCAAGAGGAAGAGTGCGAGAATTGTTGATACTGCATTGATGAGAAGTTGCAGCCCACTGTCGCCTGTCTGGCTCTGCGCCATGATTCCTGAACCAACTATTGCCATGAGCAGGAGCGCACTCCCGATAAACTCTGCAGCAACTTTCCGCACCATGGATGGGATGATAGTCGGCTCTAGTTGGCACAGGTAGGCAGCAGTCACCACTTCGCCCTAGGCTGGGCGCTATGGCAAAGGCACCTGCGCGCGATCCATTTCGCTGCTCTGAGTGTGGATGGAGCACAACCAAGTGGGTGGGCAGATGCAGTGAGTGTCAGGCGTGGGGCAGCGTCGAAGAGAGCGGTCCGTTAACGCCACGAAAAATTTCTTTAGTGCCGGGAGTGGTCGCAGCCCCAGCAACTCCTATTGGTGAGATAAGTCTTGCCGCCGCACAATCGCGCTCTAGTGGAGTCGCTGAACTTGATCGCACATTAGGTGGCGGATTGGTTCCTGGTGGCGTGCTTCTGCTTGCAGGTGAACCTGGCGTCGGAAAATCTACGCTCTTACTCACCGTCGCTGCCGAGAGCGCACGGAATGGATTAACGAGCCTCTATCTCACCGGCGAAGAGTCTGCGGCACAAGTTCGCTTACGCGCCGAACGTTTGAAAGCGATTGATCCCTCTCTCTGGTTAGCTGCCGAGACTGATTTGAGCGCCTTAATTTCTCATGTAGATCGAGTCAAACCTGATCTATTGATTATTGATTCGATTCAAACGATTGCAAGTAGCGCCCTTGATAGCGCACCAGGGAGCATGACTCAGGTTCGTGAAGTTGCTAACACTGCAATTCGGATTGCAAAAGAGCGCGGCATCACGGTAATCCTCGTTGGCCATGTCACCAAAGATGGTTCGATTGCTGGGCCTCGCCTTCTCGAACATCTTGTCGATGTGGTGCTCAACTTCGAAGGTGATCGCCATTCGCGCTTACGTCTCATTCGCGCCGTGAAGAATCGTTTTGGCGCTACCGATGAAGTGGGTTGCTTTGATCTTCATGATGGCGGCATCACTGGCATCGCCGATCCCACTGGTCTATTCACTACTCGCCATGCGCAACCAGTCCCAGGGACCTGTCTCACTGTCGCCCTAGAGGGTAGGCGCGCGTTAGTCGCTGAAATTCAAGCTCTCGTGGGCGCCGAGAAAGATCGCGATTATGGAAATGCCAGGCGGGTCACAAGTGGTCTTGATTCAGCCCGATGTGCGATGACCCTTGCCGTTCTTGAATTGCGAAGTGGAGTCAATCTTGCAGGGCGCGATATTTATGTAGCAACAGTTGGCGGCATGAAACTTGTCGAGCCATCAGTAGATCTGGCGCTAGCGCTTGCTGTTGCATCTGCAGCGGTCAACCTTGCTCTTCCTTCAGATTTGATTGCTATAGGTGAAGTTGGTTTAGCAGGCGAGATTCGCCGGGTAAATGGTTTACAGCAACGCGCGCAAGAGGCTTTTCGACTCGGCTTTAAAAAGGCAATTCTTCCTGCAGGAAGTGATGTCAAAGTCTCAGGTATGGATATCGTCGAGGTTCATCGCCTCGATCAAGCTCTGGGAAAGGTCAAACTTCTCCCTAACGCTAAGAAGTAATCTCAATGGAGCAGGTTCTTGATTGGTATCAGGAGAATAAGCGTGCTCTTCCTTGGCGTAACACCTCTCCATGGGGAGTTTTGGTTAGTGAATTTATGTTGCAACAAACTCCGGTGCAAAGAGTTCTTCCACAGTGGCACCGCTGGATGGAGCTCTGGCCCACGCCAGCAGATCTCGCTGCTGCATCGCTAAGCGATGCCCTCCGCGAGTGGGGTCGATTGGGCTATCCAAGAAGGGCGAAGCGATTACATCAATGTGCGCAAGTGATTGTTACCGATCACGGCGGCGAAGTCCCCGCATCCCTTAACGAATTACGTGCGCTACCTGGAATCGGTGAATACACCGCTGCTGCTATCCGAGCATTTGCATTTAAGGAATCTGAAGTGGTGCTTGATATCAATATTAGAAGGCTCTACGCACGATGTTGGTCTGGCATCGCTACCCCAACAAATGCGCCCAATAACTCCGAACGTGAATTAGCAAAAAATCTGATTCCGGTTGGCGATGATGGCAGGTGGGCTGCAGCAACGATGGAGCTAGGAGCGCTCATCTGTAAAGCGAGAACACCGCTCTGTTCGCACTGCCCGCTCGCTGATATCTGCACCTGGCGCGCACTGGGCTATCTGCAAAGTGAGGTCGAGAAGCGAACAAGTGCGCAATGGCAGGGAAGTGATCGTCAATGTCGAGGCGTCATCATGAACGCACTCCGTGAAGCGCCTGAAGTGAGAAAGCAGGAGTTAGCAAAACTCTGGGGCGATCGATCGCAGTATGAAAAAGCAATTGCCTCGCTCCTTGATGATGGACTCATCGAAAAGCGAGGCAATAACTTTGCTTTGGCGCGCTAACTAGTCGGCGCTTCTTGGAGATCCTCTGGCGTATCTGGAGTGGATGAGATTGCAGTGGATTTAAAGGTGAATTTTTCGTCAGCGCCCTCACCTTCAGTATCAATCAGAATCAATTCACCAGCGCCAACCTCACCAAAGAGAATCTTCTCGGAGAGCACATCTTCAATCTCTCGTTGAATAGTTCGTCGAAGCGGACGAGCGCCAAACGCCGCGTCATATCCCTTGGTGGCGAGCAATTGCTTTGCCGCCGGGGTGAGTTCGATACCCATCTCCTTATCCTTCAAGCGCGAATCGACACCCGTGATCATCAGATCGACGATTTGAATGATCTCGCTCTGCGTCAACTGATGGAAGACGATGATGTCATCGATACGGTTGAGGAATTCAGGGCGGAAGTGTGACTTCAATTCATCGGTAACCTTTGCGCGCATCCGATCATACGATGAGAGCGCATCTCCGCTATTTGCAAAGCCAAGGTTTACTGGCTTCGATGCATCCCGAGTTCCCAAGTTGGTAGTCATGATGATGACCGTATTCTTGAAGTCAACGACGCGACCCTGCGCATCGGTGAGGCGTCCATCTTCAAGTACTTGTAGGAGCGAATTGAAGATATCTGGGTGAGCCTTTTCGATTTCATCGAAGAGCACCACTGAGAATGGACGACGTCGCACCTTCTCGGTGAGCTGTCCACCCTCGTCATAACCAACATATCCAGGAGGTGAGCCGAAGAGGCGCGAAACGGTATGGCGCTCTGCATACTCACTCATATCAAGTTGGATTAGCGCGCTCTCATCACCAAAGAGGAATTGTGCGAGCGTGCGCGAGAGCTCAGTCTTACCCACGCCAGAAGGTCCAGCGAAGATAAATGAACCACCAGGTCGCTTCGGATCTTTAAGTCCAGCGCGCGAGCGACGAATCGCTTGCGAAAGCGCCTTGATCGCTTGCTCTTGGCCGATGACTCGCTTATGTAGTTCATCTTCCATCTTGATGAGGCGTGCCGTCTCTTCTTCAGTCAACTTCACAACTGGAATTCCAGTGGAGAATGCGAGTACTTCGGCGATGAGCTCTTCATCAACGACTGAAACCTGATCGAGGTCGCCAGCTTTCCATGTCTTCTCACGCTCGACTTTCTCCAGAATCAAAGTCTTCTCTTTGTCGCGGAGCGCAGCAGCCTTCTCGAAATCTTGACCATCGATTGCCGACTCCTTCTCGCGACGGACATTGGCGATTCGATCATCGAATTCACGAAGATCTGGTGGGGCGGTCATCCGACGAATGCGGAGCCTCGATCCCGCCTCATCAATCAAATCGATTGCCTTATCCGGCAAGAAACGATCAGAGATATAGCGATCAGCAAGGTTTGCTGCAGCGGCGAGCGCACCATCGGAGATCGAGACACGGTGGTGAGTTTCGTAGCGATCGCGAAGTCCTTTGAGAATCTCGATTGTCTGAGGAACTGTGGGCTCAGAGACTTGGATTGGCTGGAAACGACGTTCCAAAGCGGCATCTTTCTCAAGATGCTTCCGATATTCATCAAGAGTAGTTGCGCCAATAGTTTGGAGTTCACCTCGGGCGAGCATCGGCTTCAAGATGCTTGCTGCATCGATTGCCCCTTCGGCGGCGCCAGCGCCAACGAGAGTATGAATCTCATCGATGAAGAGGATGATGTCGCCACGAGTACGAATCTCTTTAAGAACCTTCTTCAAGCGCTCTTCGAAGTCTCCGCGATAACGGCTACCTGCAACGAGTGCGCCCAAATCAAGAGAGTAAAGCTGCTTATCTTTCAGCGTCTCTGGAACGTGGTTCTTCACGATTGCTTGTGCTAAACCTTCGACAACGGCAGTCTTACCAACGCCAGGTTCACCAATGAGAACTGGATTATTTTTAGTTCGTCGTGAGAGGACCTGCATCACACGTTCAATTTCGCGCTCTCGTCCAATTACTGGATCAAGTTTTCCTTCACGCGCTGCTGCAGTGAGATTACGTCCGAATTGATCGAGTACGAGCGAGGTTGATTGAGTTCCCTCGGCAGGACCACTAGCCACTGCCTCTTTACCTTGATAGCCAGAGAGCAATTGGATTACTTGTTGGCGAACTCGATTAAGATCAGCGCCGAGCTTTACTAGCACTTGCGCAGCAACGCCTTCACCCTCGCGGATAAGGCCAAGAAGAATATGTTCGGTCCCGATGTAGTTATGTCCAAGTTGAAGCGCCTCACGGAGCGAGAGTTCAAGAACTTTTTTGGCCCGTGGCGTAAATGGGATGTGTCCACTTGGCGCTTGCTGCCCTTGACCAATGATCTCTTCGACCTGAGCGCGCACTGCCTCAAGCGAGATACCGAGGGATTCCATCGCCTTAGCAGCAACGCCCTCACCCTCATGGATTAGGCCGAGCAGGATGTGCTCAGTGCCGATGTAATTGTGGTTGAGCATGCGAGCTTCTTCTTGCGCCAAGACGACAACGCGGCGGGCCCGATCGGTAAAACGCTCAAACATGATGCTCCTTCTATCTACTGTTCTATCTAGTTTTCTATCTACTGCTCCGGTCACAACCTACCCAAGCCTATTGGCGAGGCGGGGCTGCTACATCTCGATATAACGCCCGAAGGGGGCTACTTATGCCCGAATGGCAACGCCACTAGATTTGGTGAGAATCTCCCCTGATTTCGCTACTGCTAGACCCTGCCCCTCAGGGAGCCCATAGAGAAGTCCAGCCCGCTCCGGAAAGCGCCCTTGGAAGTGCACTAAGGCTTCAAACTCCCCCAGCGCGAGCCCTGGGCTCCACGCGCCGCCAAGGGTGAATCCAGAGCCGAGCACCATCGCTCCTGCGCTCGCACCGTAGATCACGCCACGTTCAAAGAGGGCAAGCAACTCCCTCTTATGCGGCGCGAGTTCGGTGAGAAGTTTGAGAGGTGAACCGCCAGGAAGAATTAGCGCATGAACACTCTTAAATTCTTCTGGAACTACTTCGATTAACTCGATTCCATAAAGTGCAAAATATCCTGAGGCGAATGCAACGGTCGCTACTTGATCACGAACGCTTGTACTAGCGCCAGGAAATATTCCTACGCGAGCCTGGCTGATTGCATTAACAAAGTGTTGATCAAACTCTGCCGAATCAGAGTGGAATTCATTGCCACCGTGAAGAAAGAGCGTCTGGCTAATCAAAGGCGGTTAGAGAACTTTCAGCATGCGCGTATTGCCAAGCGTGTTGGGTTTAACCGATTCAAGATCGAGGAACTCAGCGATACCCTCATCATAAGAACGTAAGAGTTCTTGATAGACGTCAGGAGCTACTGGTGTTCCTTCGATAGGTGCAAAGCCATGCTTAGCGAAGAAATCAGTTTCAAAGGTGAGGCAGAATAACCGCTTCACACCAATCTCGATTGCGCGCGTGATTATTCGATCAAGAATCATGTGGCCGATTCCTTGCTTTCTCATCCCCTCCTGAACTGCCATCGTGCGCACCTCAGCAAGGTCCTCCCAGAGAATATGAAGCGCACCGCACCCCACTACCTCTACATTTAATTCAGCAACGGTAAATTCTTGAACATCTTCATAGAGTGTGACCGTCTCTTTTGAGAGCAACCTACGTTGTAACGCATACTCATCAATCATCTCTCGGATACGTTTGATGTCGGAGGTTTTTGCAGGACGAATTATCGGATTCATGGTTTCATCACTCCGGCTTTACGAGTGGAAAGAGAATCGTCTCGCGAATCCCAAGGCCGGTCAGAGCCATAAGTAAACGATCAACGCCCATTCCCATGCCAGCCGTTGGTGGCATTCCAACTTCCAACGCTCGTAAGAAATCTTCATCAGTGACCATCGCCTCGAGGTCGCCCTTGGCCCCAAGTTGTGCTTGCGCGACCAATCGCTCACGTTGCACAACGGGATCGACCAACTCTGAGTATCCAGTCGCTAATTCAAAGCCATCGACATATAAATCCCACTTTTCGACCACACCTGGAATCTCCCGGTGGCTACGGACTAGTGGTGAGGTGTCGACGGGATAGCCCATGACAAATGTTGGTTTAGTGAAAGTCTTGATAACTAGATGTTCAAAGAGCTCTTCAATTAATTTCCCATGAATCCACTTGGGATCAACGCTTAAGCCAACTTTCTCCGCTAATTCAACAAGTTTCTCAAATGGAGTGCTCGCAGAAATCTCTTCACCGAGCGCTTGGGAGACCGATTCGAAGAGCGAGACTTCATCCCACTGCCCACCAAGATCGCTCTCGCGTCCATCGAAATGTTTGACGGTTGTTGAGCCTGAGATTGCGCGGGCGGCCTCTTGGACCAAACCACGGGTCAACTCCATGCCATCTCGCCAATCACCATAAGCCTGATACGACTCGATCATTGCAAACTCTGGAGAATGGCTGGAATCTGCACCTTCATTTCTAAAGTTGCGATTAATCTCAAAGACGCGCTCTATCCCGCCAACTAGACAACGTTTCAAATACAACTCTGGTGCAATTCTCAAGAAGAGCTCCATGTCATAAGCGTTGATGTGAGTTGTGAATGGACGAGCAGCAGCACCGCCGTGAAGAACTTGCAACATAGGCGTCTCAACTTCGATAAATTTACGCGCTGCAAACGAATTGCGAAGTGATGTCATTACCGCTGGTCGAAGGCGCGCAATGGTGCGCGCTTCGGGGCGAACAATCAAATCGACATAGCGTTGTCGAACTCTCGTCTCTTCTGAGAGCGGTTTATGTTCTACTGGCAATGGCCGGAGGGCCTTTGCCGCCATCTGCCAACTTCTGGCAAGTACCGAGAGTTCTCCTCGCTTTGATGTAATGATCTCTCCAGTTACGCTGACAAGATCACCGAGATCGACAAATGATTTCCACTGGTCAAGAATTTCCGCGCCCACCTGGTCGAGTGAGAACATCGCTTGCAGTTCAGTTCCATCACCCTCGCGTAGCGTGGCAAAGGCTAATTTTCCGGTATCGCGCTTGAAGATCACTCGCCCGGTTACGCTCTCAACGACACCACTCTTCACATCGATTTCAAGATGACCGAATCGCTCGCGAATTGCCTGAAGCGAGCTGGTACGAGCAACCCCAACCGGGTATGGCTCAATCCCACTTTCTATAAGGGAATCTCGCTTCTGGCGCCGAACCTGCATCTGCTCTGGGAGATCATCAACCTCTGGAGCGTCAGGGGCGTCGGTCATGAGTAGAGGGTACCGGCTTAATGGTTCCGCTCGTGGACAAGTCGTAAACCAATCAGGGTGAGATCTGGCTCATGGAAGTCGATGGTTTCGCACTCACCGATGACAAGGCTGGCAAGTCCGCCAGTGGCTACCACAGTGATTTGCCCATTGCTCATCTCCGCTAATTCATCGCTGATTCGACGGACTAGCCCATCTACTTGTCCTGCGAAACCGTAGATAGTTCCCGATTGCAAAGCCTCAACTGTGTTCTTGCCTATCGGTGTACGAGGCTTAATTAATTCCACTTTGCGAAGTTGGGCAGCGCGAGATGCAAGCGCATCGACGGAGATCTCGATTCCCGGAGCGAGCGCGCCACCTAAGAACTCGCCTTTCACAGAGACCACATCGAGATTAGTAGAGGTACCAAAGTCCACCACGATCACTGCGCCACCATTACCAAAAAGCGTATGTGCTGCCAGAGTGTTCGCAATTCGATCAGAGCCAATCTCTTTTGGATTATCGACTAGCAGTGGTACGCCAGTCTTGATACCTGGTTCCAAGATAGTTGATGGAATTTTTGCATAGTGGCGCGAGAGCATCGTCCTTAACTCACGCAATACTGCTGGCACAGTGGAGCAGAGAGAAATGCCATCTATCTCATAATCTTCTACCAGCGAGCGATATTTGATCCATAACTCATCGGCAGTGTCGCGAGTATCTGTCTTCACTCTCCATGATTGCAAAATCTCATCATTATCAAAGATGCCAAGGACAGTGTTTGTGTTTCCCACATCGATGGTTAGTAACATCATTTGACCTCACTTATATCTAATCCAATATCGAGAATTGGCGCAGAGTGAGTGATAGCGCCAACGGCGATAAAATCCACCCCTGTTTGAGCATATTGACGAACCGTCTCTAAAGTAATTCCACCGGATGCTTCAAGCTTCACCCGTCCCTGATTGATGTCAACTGCCTGCTGGCAAAGAGCTGGTGTCATATTGTCGAGAAGAACTTCGTCGGCACCTGCTGCGATTGCCTCTTCTAATTGATCAAGACGATCAATCTCCACTTCAATCAAAACGTCCGGATATTGATCTTTAATTGCTTTAACCGCCGAGGTAATTCCACCAACGGCTGCGATGTGATTATCTTTGATTAGAGCGCTCTGCGCGAGATTGAGCCGATGATTTACGCCGCCACCTTTCAAAACTGCATATTTCTCTAAGTCTCGCCATCCTGGTGTGGTCTTCCGAGTATCTCTAATCTTGGCCTTAGTTCCCGAGACTGCTTCGACCCAAATATGTGTTGCAGTAGAGATTCCTGAGAGGCGGGAGAGAAAATTTAGCGCTGTCCGCTCTGCGACCAACAATTCGCGAGTTAATGCAGTAACCTTCAACACAGTTACATCCTTGCCAACGCTATTTCCATCTGAGACTCGCGAAAGAATTTCAAAACCACCTTTGCACACGCGGTCTAATACGACGATGGCAATATCTATTCCTGCAACTACTCCACTCTTCCTAGTGCGGAATTCACCAACACAACGTTGAGTCGAGGAGATAGTTGGTGCCGTCGTCACATCAAGGTTCCCTACAAAATCTTCAGCGATTGCACCATCGATTCGCTCAATCAATAACTGTCGGTCAATCATGATCAACCTCCTCAAAACGTTGGGAGAGCTGGCCA
>Ga0172367_10001796_pt1 | contig 30530 bp, 29 predicted proteins | sample Lak10m_FD_114542 | JGI IMG/M metagenome (GOLD analysis project Ga0172367, IMG submission 114542) | Freshwater microbial communities from Kabuno Bay, South-Kivu, Congo - kab_022012_10m | ecosystem: Environmental > Aquatic > Freshwater > Lake | place: Democratic Republic of the Congo: South-Kivu...
AAAGACGAAGATAGTCGGGCCGGAAGTCGTGACCCCACTGGCTGAGGCAGTGGGCCTCGTCGACCGCGACCAAGGCGATCGGCAGGCCCTTCAACGCCCGGATGAAGGCACTGCTGCGGAACCGCTCCGGCGCGATGTAAACGAGCTTGAAATTGCCCGCGCTCATCTCGCGGAGCCTCTCGGTCTGCTCCGCTGGCGAGAGGGTGCTATTGATCATCGTCGCTGGAACGCCCCTGCGAACGAGGCCGTCGACCTGGTCTTTCATCAGGGCGATGAGGGGACTGACGACGAGGGTGACGCCCTCCATCACCATGGCGGGCAGTTGATAACAGAGCGATTTCCCGCCGCCTGTTGGCATCACCGCGAGCGTGTCGCGCCCGGCGAGCAGGGAGGAGACGACCGGTTCCTGCCCCGGGAGAAATTCGCGGAACCCGAAATGCCGCTCCAGCGCCGCGACGGGATCGCGGAGGAGTTGCTGGTCGGCGGCGAAGGGGGACATGGCGGGTGTTATTATGAACAATTTACGAGAGTGTGCATCCTATTTCGCCGACAAAATCGCTTTCATCAACCCGCAGGACGCGCTATCGCGTGCGGCGTATGAAGGAACTCCGTATCGCCATCGTCGGCCACCGGTTCATGGGCCGCGCCCATTCGAATGCCTGGAACCAGGTCGCGAAGTTTTTTGATCCCGCCGCCAGGCCCGTCATGCAGGTCGCCTGCGGCCGCGACGAGGCGGGACTGCGCGCCTTTGCCGACCGCTGGGGTTGGCGGGAAATTGCGACCGACTGGCGCGAGGTGCTAAAGCGCGACGACATCGACGCGATCGACATCGCCACCCCGACCTACCTCCATGCCGAGATGGCGATCGCGGCGGCCGAGGCCGGCAAACACGTTTTTTGTGAAAAGCCTTTTGCCAATACCCTCGCCGAGGGGGAGGCCATGCTCGCCGCTGCAGAGAAGGCGGGGGTGGTTCACTATCTGAACCACAATTACCGCCGTTGCCCCGCCGTGCTTCTTGCCAAAAAGATGATCGTGGAGGGCGAGATCGGTCAGATTTTTCACTGGCGCGGCGCCTACCAGCAAAGTTGGCTCGTAAATCCGCAGCATCCCCTCGATTGGAAGCTCAAGAAAGCCTCCGCCGCGGCCGGCCCGCTCTGGGACCTCGGTTCTCACGCGATCGACCTCGCCCATTTCCTCGTCGGCGATTTCGCCGAGATCGATTGCCGGGGCAAACAATTCACGAGTGAGCGTCCCCTCGCCGAAGATCCTGCGAAGACCGGCCCGGTCGAGGTCGAGTGCGCCGCGCTCATGACCGGTGAGTTCACCAACGGAGCCCTCGCCACGATCGAGACCACCCGCTATGCGACGGGACGCCGCAACCGCCACACCTTCGAAGTCTACGGCAGCAAGGGCGCGATCACCTGGGACATGGAGGACATGAACCGACTCCAATTTTATTCCGAGGGTGACCCGGCTGACCGCCGCGGTTTCCGCGACATTCTCGTGACCGAGAGCTGCCACGACTACGTTGGCAAGTGGTGGCCTCCCGGGCACATCATCGGCTACGAGCACGCCTTCGTTCACGCCGCGATCGACTTCCTCGACGCGTGCGCCAGGGGCGGCAGCGTCGAGCCCAATTTCCGCGACGGGGTCAAGAGCCTCAGAGTCCTCGAAGCTGCCGCCGAGTCGATGGAGAGCGGGCAGCGGATGAAAATCGGGTGATCGGGATTTGCCTCAGGATTCCGCGCGCCGGAAATACCGCAGCACCCAGATGAGGTAGCCAAAGATCGGGATCATCGAGCCGATCATCAGCACGCCGATGCGTGAGGGCGTGTAGAGTTCGGCCGTCATTTTCGTGAGATCTTCCAGATCCTTTTCAGGAATGCCCATCTGTTTGAAGAACACGGCCCAGTCAGTCCCGCTCATGGCGCTGAACCCGAACCAAACCCCCGCCACGAGCGCAAGAACGGCGACGATCCACGCGGCGATTTGTCGACGATAGCTGCCCCAGGCAACGTAGGCCCAAACGAAGGGGACCAGCAGCCAGAGATACTTGAGCGGCCCCTCGGGAAGAAAGGCTTTCATCAAGGGCGACTGCATCAGGAAGAGATAAGGCACGGAGCACGCGGCAAAAAGGGCCGCGGCGATCGTCATGCCGATGAGCGGGGCGGGCTGACGGTCGGTCCAGCGCGCCTTCGGGTCTCGGAATTCGAGGGTGCGACGCACGTCCTCGCCCCATTGCAGCCAGAGGATCACGGCGGGAAGCGCGATTAGGAAGACCAGGATCACGAGGAAATAGATCACCATGATGACCGTAAAGATCCCGTCCATCGCGGGCATCGCCGCTTCACTCGGCGAGGAATTCGCGGCCTTTTCCATCGTCCTGCCCATCAGGTCCTTGATTCCGCCCATCATCACCGAGAGGGAGATCAGCATCGTGATGCCCATGTAAACCCATCCCCACCCGAGGGTCAGGGCGAAGGGGCGCGCCCAACGGCGATAGGTGATGCACCCATAAGCGACGGCGAGAAAGAGGAGTCCGAGGCCACCGTAGAAGACAAGATTGATGAGCGAGGCGGTCCACATCATGTCCTGCATACCGGCCAGTTCGCTCATCGCCTTGGGATTTGCTTTGGCCATCTGTTGCATCGCGAAGGTTTGGATGAGGGTGAGGAATCCCGTGCCCACCATCATCAATCCGGTGAGACCGAGAAGAATCCCGGTGGCGAGAATGGCTCCATTCTTCGGACGGAAGTCGGCGGAGGGGGCGGGGGAAAGTTCGCTCATGACGTTGGAGATTAGGGAGCGGCGTTGGCCTTGTAAAGTGAATCGGAACGATGGATTGCCAGATTCTGCCGATTCTGTCACCCTCCTCCGGTATGTCCTTTGCCACCGTTCTTGCCTCCCGCTTCGATCGATCCTTCGCCCTCTATCGCGACTTCGCTGATTCGCTGGAGGAGCCAACCCTTGCTGAAAAGCTCCCCGGTCTTCCCTCGAACACGATCGGTCTGCAACTCTGGTGCGTCGTGGGGGCGCGTGAGAGCTATGCTCGTGCGATTCGCGGGGGGAGTTGGACGGGATTCGCCTGTTCCCTCAATTCCCCAAGGGAGAAGGTTCCGGTGATCGGTGCCCTGGGCCGCTCCGCCGACGAAATGAGGACAGTCATCGACGGGATCGAAGGCTTTTCGGAAACGCAGCAGGGGCTGGTCCTCGACCTCCTTGAACACGAAGCGGCCCATCAGGGGCAACTGATCCGCTACCTCTACGGACTGAGGCTCGCGATTCCGGAGAGCTGGCGGTCGCGATATGCCCTCAGTGATTTGACCTGACCCTCTCGGGTGCGGCTTTCGACCCTCTTACCTCACGCAGCGGTAGACGAAGGCGGGAGGGAGGTTGCGCCAAGCCGTGTGGCTCCGCTCGAGGGAGGCGAATCGCTCGCGGAGGAGTTGGCGGAAGCGGCGGCTCCCGGGCATGAGAAGGCCCTGCCAGTAGGCGAAGGTCGCGAATTGCCCCCCTTCGGGCAGCACCTCGAAGGTTGCGGCGAGGATCTCTTCGGTCAGCGAGTGGGGAAAGGAGGCCCAGGGGAGCCCGCTGAGAATGGCATCGACTCTTTCGATGCCGCGTTCCCGACAGAGTTCGGGGACGCGGGTGACACAGTCTTCGATCACCTCGACGCTCGGGCAGCGGCGGCGGGCGATCGCGGCGAGGGCGGGATCGCGCTCGATCGCAAAAAAGCGGGTATGGCCCTTGAGGCGACGGGCGATTTCCTCGGTGACGACTCCGGTGCCGGGGCCGTATTCGATGACACACTCGACCTGATCCCAGTCGAGGGTGTCGGCGAGGATTGAGGAAAGTTCACCCGAACTCGGGGCGATCGCACCGACATGGGCGGAACTTCGGAAAAAAGCCTTGAGGAACTGGGTGTGATGAGAGAACGCGCTGTCGGAGGATGCGGTTTCGGAGGAGGAATTCATGGACAAGCGGGCTAAAAGGGCGTTTCGGAAAGAGGTGGCTCCCGGGAGCTGCGCGGGGAGAAACTTGGTTCAAGTGTTCGTTTTTGCCAGCGAAACGTCGAGGTTCATTCTCACGAGTTGCCCCATTGTCTCACAGCTGGCGAAGGCGGTGGTCTCATGATAGAGGTTGAGGCCGTTGCGGAGCCGCAGGACGTGTTCCTCGGGAGCGATCTCGTCGCGGCACATCGTGTCCCATAGGGCGTTGAGGCGCTTGTGGGCGATCTGGCAGCGTCGTTCGATGAGGGTGCGCTCTTCGTCTTGGTATTGGCGCATTGTCAGGTAATTGAGCCGGGTCGTGCAGAGCTCGACGACGGGCTGGTTTTCGGGAAAGGTCTGGGGCAGATACATTTCCTTGGCCCCCTCATAGCACTGTTGGTCGAAATCGATCGCCCGCACCCGGTATTGGGCATCCTCGAAATCGGGCGTGATGTCGACGACGTAGTTGTAGGCCCTCATGTCGCCGAGCAGGCGGATGAAGCTGCGCTCGTTGAATTTCACGAACTCCTTCGCGACGCGCACCCGGTTGGTCTCGGGTCGGTCGAAATACTGGTGGATGAAGACGTCGCCCGGCACACCGGCGATGTGCTCCTCGATGAGGGTGTTGCCGTTGACGAGGTAGTTGATGCGGTTCGGCGAGAGGACATGCTCGAGTTCGAGCCCGTAGATCCGCGAAGCGTCGGCGATCTTGACGTAGAAGTGGTCGTAATTGTCGTTGAACTGATTGACAATGCGGATGCGAAATGGTCGCGAATTCCCGAAGTCACAAAAGTCAACGCGCTCGAGGACGAGGTGCTCGCGCGAGCGGAGTTCGTTCGTCTTCAGGAGTGAATAAATCTGGATGAGTTGGCGCGAGAGTTCTTTCCGGATGCCCGGTTCGTAGAAGGCGGTTTTCCAGAGAGTGTCCTGCCCCTCCCGGTCGTAAAGGGGGAACAGCTGCGAGAAACGATGCAGTTCCTCGTAGATCGGAGGGACTTGGAGAAGGCGTCCGTATTCCTGCAGATAAGGCAGCAGGGAAACTCCGACAGGGTAGAACTTTTTCTTTTTGAGCTCGAAATTCACGACAGGACCTCCTCGTCAGTATCGCCCTGCGGGCTGCGATGGAAAGGAGGAAATGCCCTCTTGATCTCAGGCACGGCAGAGCGCCTGAAGACCGCCCTGCGGGCGGGGAAGGGGCGCCTGATCAGAATTCGTCTTCGTCCTCCGGCTCCTCGTAGTCGCCATCGGCGGCGAGATCGACCACCGTCTCGGACGGGGCACACTCGAAGTATTCAAAGAAGTCGTTGAGGCTGCGGAGGGGTGGCCAATCCTGCTCGTCGGTCCACCACGATCCGAATTCGCTGGTGGCGATGTCGAGATAATAGGCCTCCAGCAGATCAGTGGTCGTGCGTGCGTCGAGGCGCTCGCTGAAGTCGACGAGATAGACAGTCTGGATGAAGATTTGGTTTTCATCATCGACCGGATCGCTGTCGAGCTGATTGAGCCAAGCCGCGAATTTCCACGTCGGTCGCACGATGAAGGCGCAGCGATCGATGTAGACAAACTCTTCCTCGTAGAAATCGGACATGAGAGGGGTGGGCGGTCTGTGGTGGTTTGTCAGGGGCGGGCTGACGCGCCGCGCTGGATGGGGCGTGCGATGGGATGACAACCGGTGCGGCCGGAGGAGAGGGGGCGCAGGGAACGGACCGCCACGCCGCGGCCCGGAGCAAACGCGGCGAGGTTCGACCCGAGGAAGGTGCGACGACCACCGGGGGAGCGCGGAGCGGAGTTGCGGGAGGCGGCCCGGTTGGACACCGGCGCCGGGCTTGGCTCTCCGGCAGCGGCGATCGGTGCCACCAGGAGGGCGGGGCGGACTCTCGTCCGCGCTCGGTCGATTCGGGCGGGTGGCAGGGGACGGGAAAGGCTTGAAGTGGCCGTGGGGAATCGTCTTTCCCCCGCTTGGCGAAGCCTTGTCTTGTCGAGACCACGCTCAAGGGCGGTGACGACGCGACCCCGCTTGGTGTCGGTGGTGATCATCAATCGGCTCCTTGTTGGCGATGCGGCGGGGATCACTTCAGTGACGGGGAGCGGTGACGGGTGCAGGCGATGGGGACGGACGCGTGTTTTGCCAAGGAGGAAATCAGCCGCGCCGAGCGTGCCGCGATCGCTGGCGCGGAATCGAACGCCACCGGGCCGTTCGTGAAAAGAGACCGTGAGCGGCAGAACCGCCGAATCCCCCTGGTCGCTGGCAGAAACCGTGGTGGCTTCGCTGGAGGCTACCGCGTCGAGCTCGATCCTTTCGGAGAAGCTCGAGGGCCTCGCGGGTGCGATCGGAGCCGCGATCGCCTCCAACGGAGTGATCGTTCGAGGCACGATGGTGCGACGGCGATCGTTCAAGGCCGAGAGCATGGCGAGTCCGGGTGCGCCGATCGGAAGTGGGGTTGCCGTGGCAGAGCGATGAATCACGCGGGTTTTCGATTTCGAGAGGATCTGGTAGCGAACGCCCGCCCAAGTGAGGCGGCTTTGCGTCCAGGTGCTGGCGAGGAGAATCCAGTGGAGGGTCATCCAGAGGGGGGTGATCATGTGCTCGAGCCATCCCGCTGCAAAGAGCTTCTGGCGGATCCCCTGGTCTTTGAAGAGCGAAAGATAGACCTGCTGCCGAGCGAGGGCTCGGAATTGGTCGATGACGTAGGCCGCGGCTACGGGAACCCAAGCGTAGAAGTATCCGTAAACCAGCGCGGCGAGGATGGTGGTGACCCCGAGCACGTAGAAAGCGAGGACGAAATTCACTCCGGTGTAAAGAATCGGGCTGAAGAATTTCACCTGCGTGTATTGGCGGCGCACGAATTCAAAGAAGCTGCCCCAGGTGAAGTCGATCGTGGTCGGGAGGATGAGCGACCGCACAAAGGCGATCTTGCGCCCCGTCGCCCGGGCGGCCTTGGAGAGGCGAAGGTCGTCGTTGAGCGAGCCGGCGAGCAGCTCGGGCACGTCGAGCTCGTCAAACAGTCTCCGGGTCAGTGCCATCGATCCACCCCACAGCACGGTCGACCATTCCGCTCCGCCCTGGGTGGTGATCGAGGCATTGATGATGCAGGCGAGCTGGTTCGGCAGAGTGGGGTTCTTGGGGACGAGCCAACGGTAGGTGGTGGAGAGTTCGTGGGTGGCGTGGTTGATCGGCGCGACGAGTCTGGCGAGCCAGTCAGTGCCACAAAGGATGTCGGAGTCGGCGAAGGCGATGATGGCATCGCGCGGACCGAGATCGCGGAAGGCCGCGCGTTGATTCTGCACCTTTTGACCTTCCGCCTCGGCGATGCCACCGCAGACGAGGGTGATGCTGCGAAGCCCGCTCGTCGGATCTGGATGATTCCAGATGCGTCTTCGGTCATTGAGTTCAAGATGTTCGCAGAGCCAGCGGGCGACTGGGTCGCTCCAGCTCTCGAAGCAAACAATCACTCGGTAGTCGCCGTAAGACTGACCAAATATCGCGTCGAAAAAGCGCGGAGTCGAGTGCAGGTCGAAACCCTTCACGGGCACAATGAGCGCGACCGGTTGTTGGGCGGTGACGCCAATCTTCCAACGCCGATCCTGCAACCGCCGGGCAATCGGGAATCCGAAGACACGGAAGGCTGCGATCAAGATCACGAAGAGCCAGACCCCCCAGAAAGCCAGCAAGTAAGGTTCGATCATGGAAAACCCGTGCAAAGTGGGCCGAGGCGACTAGACTGCAAGCGCTAATGCCCCGAAGGCCCCATGAAAGTTGCGGAGACCCGGAATCTGAGAAAAACCTACCATTTTGGCGACACGGAAGTGTCGGCCTTGCGCGATGTCACCCTCGGCATCGAGGAAAGGGAATTCATTGCGGTCTGGGGCCCTTCGGGCTCGGGGAAGTCGACGCTCTGCAATCTCATCGGTCTGCTCGATGCCCCAACGGACGGCGAGGTCCTCGTCGCGGGCACGCCCGCAGCCGGTCTCACCGACGCCCGAAGGAGCGAATTGCGCAACGCCTCGATCGGATTTGTTTTCCAGAACTTCAACCTCATTCCCGTTCTCACCGCCCTCGAGAACGTGATGCTGCCCCTGCAGATCGACGGCGTCATCCGGGCCGAGGCGAGGGCACGGGCCGAGAAGCTCCTCGGCGAGGTCGAGCTCTCCGACCGGATGCACCACCGGCCTCAAAAAATGAGCGGAGGCCAGCAGCAGCGGGTCGCGATCGCCCGGGCTCTTGTGACCGATCCCGCCCTCGTCATCGCGGACGAACCGACGGCGAATCTCGATACCCACAACGCGAATCTCATCATTGACCTGATGCGCCGTATCAATCAAGACCGCGGCGCGGCTTTTCTGTTTTCGACGCATGATGACCGCCTCCTCGACCGCGTCGATCGAAAAATTCATCTCCGTGATGGGGAGATCATCGAGGACGAGCGCCTGTGATCCCCCGGGATCGCGCGAAAGGAGGAGGCGGGTTGTTTTTTCCCAGTTTCCTGAGATTCTTACGCCATGAACGCTTGTCTCTTCGCCACCCTTGTTGGAATCACGACGATCCTGGCTTCCCCTGTCTCGGGGCAGACGCCGCCACCGGCCGAACATCCGCTCTTCAAGGCCATCACGGGTCGCTGGGTCGGGGATGGGAGTCTGAAAACCCGAGACAGCGGGGAACTCGAGGTCCACGAGGAATGGGTGGCCGCGGCAGAGGATGGTGGTGGTTACCGTTTCGCCGGGACGCGCAAGCTGGGACAGGAGACGCATGAGTTTTCCTGGCTTTTTCTTCTGAACGCGACCAGCGGCGCCTACGAATGCGACTACGAGCAGACCGGTATGGATCAGCCGATGCGGTTTGAGGTATCGATCACGGAGACGCGGGTGGAAGTGAAATCGCCGTTGGGCGGTCCGGGTAGCGAACTGCTCATCACCAACTCGCTCGATGGTAACCTCCTGAGCGGCACGGTGACGCACCGCGATGCGAATGGGCAGGAGGTGAGCTCGGGCACGGTGATCCACCGACGGGCCGAGTGAATGTGGATTGAACGTCGGGCGGGGGCGGGTGGTCCAGTTTCGATCATCTCTTTTCGTCGGCGGGATTTCCGTGAAATCTGGCGAGGAACCCCGTAGACTTTTCCGCATGACTCTCTTCCGTCTGATTTTGTCTGTCCTTTTCGCCTTTTTTTGCCTGATCGCTCCGCGGCTTCAGGCGAGGGAAGCTTGGAAAGATCAGACCTTGGTCGTGCCGTTGACCCAAGAACTGCTCTCTGAACGGCGGGGCTTGCGTGATCTCGAGAGACTCCTCGAAGAGGCGCGCCAATCCGGCGTGACGGTGGTGGTCTTTGAAATCGATCTGGCGGGGCCGACGGATCTCGCCACGCAGACCGAGCTCCTCGATCAACTCGCGCGCGCGGGGCTTCCGAACATCGCTTGGGTGCGCGGGACGGCAACGGGCCCGGGAGCGCTCGCCGCGCTTGCTTGCGATACGGTCTACCTGGATCCGAATGCAATCATCGGAGGCGCTGGGCTGGAACAAGCCGCGAGCGAGGGGGGCAAGGCAGACGAGAATTTTTTGCGCGACCAATCCATTCTCCGGGCGAAGGCTCGCAGTCTTGCGGAGCGGCATGGTCACCGGCCCGAAGTGGCCGAGGCCTTCATCGATCCGCGGTTGGAGGTGAAGATCGGGGAGGAGGTGATCTCCCGGAAGGGAGAGGTCCTCACCCTGACGGCGGCGGAGGCGGTGCGCGCGATCGAGGGACGCCCTCTTTTGGCAAAAGGAATCGCGGAGTCAGTGGAGAACCTGCTCAAGAGCGAGGGGCGGAAAGGCGGGTTTGTTAGGATGACCCCCCGGGAATTTGGCGAAAGCGCGACCCGTGAAAAGCTGGGGCGGGAAACGGCGGTGAAGGCGGCGGACGCTGCCACCGAGGCGGAGGAGCTGGCCTCGGGATTAGGGACGGAAGCACCGCGTGCCGCTCCCCTGTTCCGGCGTCGCGACGAGGGCAGCTTTGCCGGGAAGGTCATTGTCTTGAAGGTGGGGGAGGACACCCTCGCAACGGGCGAGGCGAGTTTTGACTTCATGGATCGCACCTTGCGGAAAGCCGAGCTCGACGGGGCTGAGGCGGTGATCTTCGACATGGACACGCCCGGTGGTTTTGCCTGGCATACCGAGAGTCTCGTGCTGAACAGTCTGCAGAACGTGAGTTTTCCGACCTACACTTTCGTGAACTCGCGGGCAGAGTCGGCCGGGGCGATCATCGCGGTGGGAACCGACCACATCTACATGCGTCCGGCCGCCACGATCGGCTCGGCCCTTGTCGTGAGCGGCACGGGTCAGGATCTCGCCGAGTCGATGGAGGACAAGGTGACGCAGATGATCATCGGGACGGTGCGGAACGTGGCGGAGTTGAAGGGCCACAATCCCGACGTGGCCGAAGCCTTCGTGACCCGTGAAAAAGAGGTGCGAGTGGATGGGGTCCTAATCCATGAGGCGGGCAGTGTGCTGAACCTCAACACGGTCGGCGCCACTGAAATCGTTGGTGGGCGGCCCGTGCTCGCGAAGGGCGTGGCCCGCGATCTCGAGGATCTCATCGCGCAGGAGGCTCTCGAGGGCGGGGTGGTCGAGGCGACACCGCTCGGAATGGAAGCCTTCGCCCATTGGGTGCAGAAGCTGTCTTTTGTCCTGCTCATCGTCGGTCTAGCGGGGGCCTATCTCGAGATGAATTCGCCGGGGTTCGGTTTTCCCGGGCTGGTCAGCGTGGGAGCTTTTTCGCTCTTCTTTTTCGGCAACTACCTTGCCGGAAACCTGGCCGGTTACGAATTGGCCGTGCTCTTCGCCGTGGGGCTGCTCCTCATCGCGGTGGAAGTTTTCCTCTTTCCCGGGACGATCGTGGCCGGTCTTGCGGGTGTGGTCCTGGTCATCGCCTCGCTTGGCCTTGCCATGGTCGATCGGGTGGATTTGGAATGGAAATGGAGTGGTCTGCCCTCCGCCGAGAGTTGGGCGAGTCTTTTGAAGGCGTCACTTTACTCGCTGGCGCTGGGGATGGCCGGGGCCCCCGCGGCGGTCCTGCTGGGGATGCGATTCTTCCCCGGCACCAAAATGGGTAGTCGCCTCGTTCTCTCCGAGGTCGTTCCGAGCGGTGCTTCGCTCGGAGCGTCTCAACGGAAGGGCGATCTCGTCGGTGCGAGAGGTGAGGCGGTCACGGATCTGCGACCGTCGGGCAAGGGACTTTTTGAAGGGCGTCTTCTCGACCTCATTTCGGACGGGGAGTTTATCGCCAAGGGGAGCGCCCTGCGGGTGGTGAAGCAGGAAGGCAGTCGCATTGTTGTGGCGGCAACGGAAATCGGCGAGGCGTGACGCTTTTTTGGGGATCGGCAAGGGTCAGTTGGCGGTTGCAAAGCGGCACCGGTCAGGCTAAAGAGGTCGGATGAAGACTTTGAGCCTTTTCACCCTCACGACCGCCCTGCTGGGTCTCGCGCTTACCGGCTGCGAGAACCATTCCTTTGAAGAAACCAAAGGTCTCCACCTGGAGCACGGAAAGCACCACGACGAGGGGCACGAGGAAGGTCACGAGGACGCGGCCCACGCCCAAGACGCCCACGCCAAAAAAGGACATGGCTCGGACGGACAAGGCTCGGACGGGCACGAGGAAAAGGCACCCGAAGCGAAGGCCGGGGCGGCCAAGGAAGAGCCCCGGAAAACGGGGATCTGAGATTCCCGGCAACCCGGTGTTGTCTCGACTCTCGGTCTGGGCGTTGGCAGTCCCCACCACGCCGAGGCTCCGTTGACTCCTCGGCGTTGGCGGAAGCAGCGACGCCCGGACGGAAGGTGGGGGATTCCGCTCCGTCAGGCTTGTGATCGGCGCGTCAGCGGCACCGATCGGCCTTATTCGTGGGCGTCGAGTTTCAACTCGCGGATCCAGATGTTTCGGAAGCGGGTCGGATTGCCGTGGTCTTGCAGCTTGATGGGGCCAGCGGGGATGACCCGGTTGTAGTTTGCGACGCTCTTGTGTCCCGTCGCGCCGAGATACGCTTGGCGGTGGTGGGTGACGACCCCATTGAGGATTACGGTGATGTAGGCTTTTTTCAGGAGATGCCCATCCGCGTCCCACTTCGGCGCTTCAAAGATAACGTCGTAGGTCTGCCATTCGCCCGGCTTGCGGACCGGGTTCACCAGCGGCGGCTTGTAACCATAGAGGGCCGAGGCCTGACCGTCGGCATAGGATTTGTTTTCGTAGCTGTCGAGGATCTGAAGCTCGAAATTGCCGAGGAAAAAGATGCCGCTGTTGCCTCGTCCTTGCGAGTTACCCTCGACCTTCTCGGGAGTGGCGAACTCGAGGTGAAGCTGAACGTCGCCGAACTCGCGCTTCGTTTTGATGTAACCGCCGACACCACCTTTGGGAGGCACTTCCAGGAAGCCGTCCCGAACGATCCAATCGGCGGGCGAGTTGTCCTTGTCCATCACCCATTCATCAAGGCCTTTGCCGTTGAAGAGAACAATGGCGTCCGAAGGGGCATCCGCGGCAGTCTCGCCCGGTGTGACGACGTCGGGGCGGGGACGATTGTCATCGTGGACGCGCCATTTGCCACCGGGGAGGAAAGGGGTGTCGGAGTAGCCGGTGGCGGCCTGGGGAGCTGCGGGTTTTTTAGCCTCCTGCGCGCCGGTCGGGCCGATGAGCAGTGAAAGGCCGACGAAAACGGCGAGGGAGCTTTTTTTCATAGGAATGCGGTTGGGATCCTGCCACGTTTCCAGACGCGGGACAATGGCTGATTGGCGTGCCGCAGGTCTTCCGCCTTCGTGACCGCTCGTGTTGGCAAAAAAATCCCGGCCGAACATCGCGCCGGGATTTTTGGAAAGAGGACGGATCAGACCGGCTCCGATCAAACCTCGCCGCCGATCGACTTGCCCGTCGAGAGCAGGTCGTCACAGGCGGCGGCGATCCGCTCAGCCATGCCTTGCTCGGCTGCCTTGAGGTAGGCGCGGGGATCGTAGGCCTTCTTGTTTCCGATCTCGCCGTCGACCTTGAGGACGCCGTCGTAGTTCTTGAACATGAAGTCCGCGATGGGACGGGTGAAGGCATACTGGGTGTCGGTGTCGACGTTCATCTTGATGACGCCGTAGCCGAGGGTCTCGCGGATTTCTTCGAGGAGCGAGCCCGATCCTCCGTGGAAGACGAGATCGAACTCGGCCGAGGCCCCGAACTTGGCGATGACGGCATCCTGACCCTGCTTGAGGATCTCGGGTTTCAGCTTGACGGCACCGGGTTTGTAATGCCCGTGCACGTTGCCGAAGGTGGCGGCGAAGGTGAAGCGGCCAAGGGAGTGGAGCGCCTCATACACGGCGACCATGTCTTCCGGGGTGGTGTAGAGTTTGTCTTGCGGCGTGTCTTCGGTGCCGGCGGCACCGTCTTCCTCACCACCGACGACTCCGGCTTCCACTTCGAGGACGATACCGTTGGCGGCGCACTTCTTGAGGTATTCCTGCGAGATCGCCATGTTGTCGGCGAGGTTCAGCTCGGAGGCGTCGAGCATGTGGTTCTGGAAGAGGTTGTTCTCACCCTTGGCGCGACGTTTGGCGGTCTCCTCGATGAGGGGATCGAGGAAGGTCGGGGCCGCCTGCGGTCGGCAGTGGTCGGTGTTGAGGGCGATGAGGACATCGTATTGCTCGGCGAGGCGGTGGGTCAGTTCGGCCAAGGCAATGACGCCATGGACCATGTTTTTGTGGTTCAAACCCGAGGCAAACTGGCCGGCACCGGTGGAAAACTGGATGATCCCGTCGGATTTCTGATCGGCAAAGGCCTTCAACGCCGCGTTGATCGTGACGAGGTTACTGCAGTTGATGGCAGGATAAGCGTAGCCACCCTTCTGGGCGGCGTCGAGCATGGCTTCGAACTGTTTGGGAGTGGCGACTGGCATAGTCTCGCTCTCTACCGCTTTGCGTTGTGTTTTTCAAGGAGGGATTTGCATTGTTTTTAACGGGCTGCGACCGGGTTGGTGCGGATTTTTGTTTGTCAAAAATGGGGGGTGATCCTAAGCTACCGCCGGGTTTTCAGGGATGTCGGAATCGATCTTCACGAGGGAGGGTTACATCAGGCCCGCGGTGCTGATCGCGGCCTATCGCGGCGGCATGTTTCCGATGGCGATGGACAATCGCGGTGAGATCGGTTGGTTCTCGCCTGATCCCCGCGGAGTCCTGCCGCTCGATGAGTTTCACCTCCCGCACGGGCTTCGACGAACCTTGCGGAGAAATCCGTTCGAGATCCGCGTCGACTCGGCTTTTTCCGAAGTGATGTCGGGCTGCGCCGATCGCCGCACCACGTGGATCAGCCGCGAGATCGTGACGAGCTACGAGAAGCTCTTCGAACTCGGCTACGCCCACTCGGTCGAGGCTTGGCTCGACGGCGAACTTGCGGGCGGCCTCTACGGCGTCTCCATCGGCGGGGCTTTTTTCGGCGAGTCGATGTTCAGCCGTGTCACCGACGCTTCAAAGGTCGCCCTTGTCGCCCTCGTCGAGCGGCTCCGCGATCGGAATTTCCTCCTCCTCGACACCCAGTGGACGACCGATCACCTAAGCCGATTCGGCTGCCGTGAGATCCCGCGTTACGAATACCTGCGGCAGCTCAACCGGGCACTGTTGGTGACGACAAGTTTCCGGTGAGGAAGGGTTCCAGATTCCACTTCGGAGCTTTCAGCGACTCGGACTGAAACCTTCTACCCTCCGGCGACCATCCGCACGACTTCGATCGTGTCTCCCTCCGTGACCGGCGTCTCTTCGAACTCCCGCCGCAGCACGGCGAGACCGTTGCGCTCGACGAGGACGGGCTGGGGACCGAGTCCGATCGCTTCGAGGAGACTGTTCACGTTGAGAGGGCCGTCGGGCAGCTCTCGAGGCGTGCCATTGAGGAGAATTTTCATGCGGTGACGGGAAGTTCGTTGGAGGCTCTTGGGCCAGCGAGGATGGAGGAATCCCAGTCCTTCCAGACCGGCTCAAGTCCGATGGAGCGGAGATGGGCGGCGACTTCGGCGGCACTGCGGCCGTCGGCGATGTCGAACTGTCCCGTCGCCGGGGTGGTCCCACCGCAAGAGGAAGCCGGGGTGGATTCCCCAAGCTCGACGCGGCGTCCGCGCACGGTGAGGTGGACGTCTTCGGCTCCTTCGCCGGTGTAGCCGCCCGGCTCGGTATGGCTACCGGCGCTGATTGAGGTGATGCCGAGGGGAAAAAGGGCGTTTCGCAGCGGCTCGGGCTCGCGCGTGCTGAGGACGATCCCGACCTGGGGGAAGCAGACCCGAAAGGCGCAGAGGATCTGGACGAATGCCGCGTCGCTCATCGTGTGACGGGGCTCGAAGCTCCCTGCCGCTGGCCTGAGGCGAGGCAGGGCGATCGTGTAGGTCGCCTTCCAGCAGGTGCGTTGGAGGTAGTCGAGGTGGGCGGCAAGCCGTAACACCTCGCGACGCCAGTCTGTCAGCCCCACGAGCGCCCCGATCCCGATTCGGCGGAATCCGGCGGCGTAGCCGCGCTCGGGACATTCAAGACGCCAGTCGAAATTCTTCTTCGGTCCGGCCGTATGGTATTCCGCGTAGGCAGCTCGGTCGTAGGTCTCCTGATAGACCACGAGGCCCTCGCATCCAGCGTGCACAAGCGGTTCGTATTCAGGAGTTTCCATCGGACCGACCTCGATCGCGAGGGTGGGAATCAAATCGCGGAGGGCGGCGAGGCACTCTTCGAGATAGCCGTCGGAGACAAAACGCGGGTGTTCCCCCGCGACGAGAAGGAGGTGGCGGAAGCCCAGATCGGCAAGGTGGCGCGCCTCTTTCACCACTTGCGACACGGTCAGGGTGGTGCGGAGAATGGGATTGTCGCGCGAGAAGCCGCAGTAGGCGCAGTTGTTGACACACTCGTTCGAGAGGTAAACCGGGGCGAAGAGCCGCATCGTGCGGCCGAAATGGCGACGCGTCGTCGCGACCGATTCGGCGGCGAGCCGCTCGAGGGCGTCAGGGGCCATCGGATCGAGAAGCCCCTGGAATCTCGCCAAGAGCGGGGAAAGCGGCGCCCCGGCATCGAGTGCGTTGAGAGTGGTGACAAAAGACATTCCCGGGGAAGATACCTGCGGCTCGACCGACGGCAACGCTTCATCCCACCGAAATCCGCGCTTTCCCGCTGTCGTCGCCGGGTGACACCTCACCGCAAAAAACCCTGCAAAAAACCGTTGCCAAAGCTCGCGAGCACCGCTAATAAACCCGTCATCCGAAAATCCATTCCCCACCTTTCCAATGTCCGACGCATCCATCGAAGAGAAAGTTAAGAACATCATCGTTGAACAACTGGGCGTGAGCGAAGAGCAAGTGAAGCCCGAAGCCAAGTTCATCGAGGATCTCGGCGCCGATTCTCTCGACACCGTTGAGTTGGTGATGGCCTTTGAAGAGGAGTTCGACATCACCGTCCCCGACGAAGATGCCGAGAAACTGATGAGCGTGGGAGACGTTTACTCCTACATCACCGAGCAGTCGAAGTAATCCGACCGGGTGGTTCCGGTTCGCATTCGGATCGGATTTCGCATTGCGCCTCCCCGGAGGCGCATTTTTTTTCAACGAGGGAACCGGTCCCGTCCGGTTGAGCGCCTAGGGTCTCGGGCTCGGCTTCCCCGTTGGATTTCCTTTCCATTTGCGCTTAGGCTTCCCGACTTTGCCGAACATGGCCGCCCTTTCCTTTGACGACATCGCCTATGCCATGGAGCACACCCGCGTGCTGCATGAACCCGATCGCCTCATCGACACTTTCGGGGCGACGAACTTCCAGTTCCACCTCCTGACCGAGCCGATGGATTCCGCTGGCACGGTGAGGATTCGGGAGGGGCGCATGGAGGCCGAGCGGCCCAAGATCCTCCGTCCCGAGGGCTACCGCGATCTGCTCTTCGAGGGATTTGGTGAACAGGCTGAAGTCTTCGCCGAGTGGTTCCGGCAACACGGGAACTTCGCAATTTTTCAATATGGCTTCAATTTCGCGAAGCGCAGCTTTACCGAGGAGGTCGTCCATCTGCCCATCGAGCAGGTGCGCGACCGCCTCCTCGAAGAGATCCGGTCGAAAGGCGATCCCTCGCGGGCCCTCATTTGCGGGATCGATGATTCGTGGGAGGTCTCTCTCCTCAAGTTCACTTTGGAAATGATCGGGCGCTCACTCAGCATCAACGTCTTTGATCTCAAGCGCCGCGGACTTCTCTGATCCCATCTTCTTCGTTCCCGCGATGGCCCGTTTCAAGTTCCTGATCGCCTTTCTGGCTCTTCTGGTCTGCGGCGGCGGCGTCGCCGGGGCCTACTTTTATTGGAAAAAGTTTGCCCAACCGGAAATCGTCGTGAACCGGCACATCTCCGGGAAGGGCGGCAACACTCTCGAGCGGCCCGACCTAGGGAAGCGTCACTTCGACGCCGCTATTTCCCTGCTCAAGGATGGCGAGCTGGTTTCAGCGCGCGACCGGCTCGTCTATTTAATGCGGTATTTCCCCGAGTCGGCCACCTGCGACGAGGCCCGGCGCATCGTCGGCGAGGTGAACATGGATCTTCTCCTATCGAAGATCCCGACGCCGGGTAAGGCGGAGCACCGGGTGCGCCGAGGAGAGGCTCTCGTCACGATCGCGAACCGCAACGAAACCTCGATCGACTACATCATGAGGGCGAACGGGAAAACCTCCGAGTTCATCTTTCCCGACGAGCCCCTCACCGTCTACCCGCTCCATTTTCGGATCGAGATCAGTTTGGGAAAGGGGACCATCACCGTGTTCGACGGCGAGGCGCTCTTCAAGGAATACCCGCTCCTTGATCGCAATCTTCCTGCCGATATCAAGGCCCCGGCGGCCACGACCGTGAGCGAGCGCGTGGCTTGGCATGGAGATCAGCCCGTCAATTTCACCCATCCCGCCTACATGAGTTGTGCCAAGTGGATCCGCACCGGCAAGATCGGGCTGTTCATCCGCCAGAACGATTCCGGAGCAGATGGAGGGGGGGGGCGGCCCTACGGCGTGATGGTCGCCAACGCGGACCTCGAGGAGCTTTTCACGATCCTCCGCGTCGGCTCAAAAGTTGAGCTTGTGAAGTAGACCGCCGAAAGAAACGCGCTAAAGTGACCGCCATGACCACCGTCGAACCCCTCGAATTCGAGAAGCCCATCGTCAATCTCGAGCGGCAGCTCGCCGAGCTCCGCGACCGCGCCGCCGACAGCGACATCGACATGTCGAGCGAGATGAAGCGCATCGAAGACAAGCTCACGAAGATGAAAGGGGAAGTCTACCGCAATCTCTCTCCTTGGCAGCGCGTCCAGATCGCGCGCCACACCCAGCGGCCTTTCATGCTCGACTACGTCGAACATTCCTTCGATGATTTTCTCGAAGTCCACGGCGACCGACACATCGGCGAAGACGAGGCCATGCCGGGAGGCTTCGCCCGTCTCGAGGGTCGCAAGGTCATGGTCATCGGCCATCAGAAGGGCCGAGATACCAAGGAAAACCTCCGTCGCAATTTCGGCAGTGCCCATCCCGAAGGCTATCGCAAGGCTCTCCGGCTCATGAAGATGGCGGAGAAGTTCAACATTCCGGTGGTCACCCTCATTGACACCCCCGGTGCCTACCCGGGGATCGAGGCAGAGGAGCGCAACATTGCCGAGGCGATCGCCTTCAACTTGCGTGAAATGATGGTGCTTCGCGTCCCGGTGGTCTCTGTCGTGATCGGCGAGGGAGGCTCGGGCGGAGCTCTTGGGATCGGGGTCGCAGACCGCGTCCTGATGATGGAGAACGCCTACTACTCCGTCATCAGCCCCGAAGGCTGCGCCGCGATCCTCTGGAAAGACCGCAAGTATGCGACTGAGGCCGCGACCGCCCTCAAGCTCAGCGCCGTCGATCTCATCGGCCTGAAAGTCGTCGACGAAGTGATTCCCGAACCCATGGGCGGGGCCCATCACGACCACGTCGCCTCCGCGAGCAACTTGAAACGTCAGGTGGTCAAGCACCTCATCGAGCTCGAGACTTACGATAAGGAAACGCTGCTGAAGAAACGCTACGAAAAATTCCGCGCCTTTGGTGAATTTCGCGAGCGCGGCCGACGCTGATCCGGCGTAATTCCGTGGGCGCGGTCCAATCCATGCTTGAAACTCCTCCAATCCGAATCATTTTCCCTCGATGAACTCCCTCTCTCACGGCTTTCTTTTCCTCTGCGGTCTTACTTGGCTTCTGTGCGAAGTCTGCGTCGGAGCCGGCGCCGGTTATTGGACGCCGGTCTGGCTTTATCTCGCCGGGTTCACGGTGATGTTCACGATCATGGGTTGTCTGCCCGTCTCTGAAAAGACGATCAATGTCGCCGGTCCGGTATTCACCATTTTGATTGGTTTGGGCATCGCTTACTATGGCGTCGGGGCTCTCGGTTCCGGCTGGCTCGGCGCGGCGCTTCGCCTTGTGGGAGCGGCAATGCTCCTCGTCCTCGGAGCGATGAGCTTCGCCGGACGCGAAAAGGCCGCTCACTCGCATTGAGAGACTTCGGCCCCGCACAAGTTATCGGTCTCCCCCGGAGCGCGGCTGTCAGGGAGACTCTTGCTCGTCCGCCTCAGCTCCAAGCATGGCGAAGGAGGCGGAGGAAGTTGTCGCTGAAGATCCCTTTGATATCCTCATCGGAATAGCCGCGGCTCGTGAGAATGCCTTCGAGCTTCTGCAGATCGGCGATGGTCTCGAGATCGAGGGGGCTTTGCTCCTTGCCGAAGCCCCCGTCGAGGTCGCTCCCGATGCCGACGTGTCGGGAGTTTCCCGCCAACTGGCAGATGTGGTCGATGTGATCTCCGATGTGGGCGATGGAAACTCCGGTCTCCTCGGGCGTGGTTTTTCCCCGGATCCATCCCGGGATCATCATCCAGGTGTCGTAGACGGATCCCAGGACGGCACCGCGTTCGATCAGGAGCTTGATCTGTTCATCGCTGAATTGGCGCGGATCGTTGACGATGGCACGGCAGTTCGAGTGGCTGGCCCAGACCGTGCCTTGGTAGAGATCGAGGGCTTCGAAGAAGCAGTCGTCGCTGAGGTGGGTGACGTCGAGAATGATGCCGAGCTCGTCCATCTTCTTGATGAGGTCAGCCCCGCCGGGACGGAGCCCGCCGACCTGGTCGTGGCCCATGGCGTAGCGGCCCGCCCCGTAGTGGGCGGGTCCGATGGCGCGGAGCCCATATTCCCAGGCGGTCTCGAGGTAATCGATCGTGACCATGGAGTCGGCTCCTTCCAGCGAAAGGATGTAGCCGACGGGTGCTTTCGCGGCGGCGGCGGCGATGGGATCGGCCCAGAGGGCCAAGTGGGCCTCGAGTTGTTCGAGATTGCGGATCTGCACCATTTCACCGAGATCGCAGAGGGCTTCGTAATAGTGCCGCTGGCCTTGCGTCATTCCCCAGGCCTGGGCGGGAGTCTCCCAACAGGCGACGGGCCCGCGCGGCTTCATGCAACCACCGATCTGGGTGGCGACACAGAGCCCGATCCCCCCCCGGCGCATTTCATCAAGGCAGACCGTGTTGAGTCCGCGGCCTTTCATGTCGGTCTTACCGGCTTCGAGTGCACGGATCTGATCGATCGGAAGGGTCAGATCGCGATTCCATTCGAGCGCGTTGAGGCTGAGATCGAGGTGGACGTCAAAGATCAAATTCATGGTCTGGGGGCTGGAAATTGGAGGGTAAACGGGTCAAGCTAGGTCCGAGCCTTGTAAAATCGAATGAAACCTCGACTCTGGACCCTCCTCTTGGTATCTCACTTCACCCTCCTTGGCAACGGACAGGATGGCGCGCTTTCCCCCACGATCGTGCGGGGCGATTCCGGACCTCGCGTTCAAGGCAGCGTGGGATGGACGCAGGCCCAGAACGAGGCGGAACTGGCGAGCGCCGCCCTGGTCGCGCGCCAGAAAAAGGCCTTGATGGGAGCAATGGCTTCCCTTTCGCAAAAGCCGCCGGTGATTACTTCGGCGGAGCAGTATTTGCAGGTGAATCGCCCGGCGATGCCCCGCTCTTCGGTCGGATCAGCGCCGGCACCGCAGACGGCGCGAAGTGACCACGACGTGCCAGCCTTTAAGGCGGGCGGGACGGCCGTGGCCGGAGAGGAGGGGACCTCGGCGACGAGCCCGGCTCCATCGGTGGGTCTGCCGGGGAAGAAGACAGGTTTGTTTGCTCTGTTCCAGTCCAAGGAGGATGGGACCAGCGGCGGTCTGCTGAGGAATCCCGAACTAAGCGACGAGCCAAGTGCCGCGGGGGGCGATATCGAGCCTCCGGCGGCGAGTCCAGATCCTGCTTCGGAGACAACCTCGACCCAGGCTGCGGTGACGAACGAGGCTGCGGTGACTCTCGACTCGCCGATGGAAAGGCCCCCGTTCTTCGGCCGACTTTTCGGAAAATCGAAGGTGTCCGAATCCTTTCCGATCTCCGATCCCATCGGTTCGACTCCGCCGGTTGTTGCCGGTCTGAACCCGCCTCTGCCGACGGCTGCTCCTGTGTCCAATGACGTTCTCGCGCCGACTTTGGCAGTGGCTCCGGCTCCGATGGCAAGGGGATCGGATGGGGGATCGTCGATCTTTTTGAAACGTCCCCCAAGCCTGGATTCCGGCGCGAGGGCGACCGTCTTGACGACATCTCAGGCGACCGTTTCCGGCGTGCTGGTGAGGCTTTATGAGGGATCTTCCGTTTCAGTGCTTGAGCGCAGTGGTAGCATGGCCCGGATACGCCTCGCGGATGGGCGGGAAGGAACGGTCGCGGCGAGTGCCCTGAGTCGTTGAGTCGTTGAGTCGTTGAGTCAATCCACTCGGGAATCCGGGACTTGCGATCCCGGTGAAGCAGGGCTAAGGCTTTGTCGGTGTTTCGAGGAATGATTTCGGTCTCCCCCCCATCGGTGGCAGGCAGGCCCGTTCTCGAGACGGGCTTGCTCACCTTGCAGGCGATTACCGGATTAGCCGCCTTTGCCCTTCTCGTGTGGGAGCTGGGATGGCCGATCTCGCTGGTCGACACCCTCTGGTTCGAGTGGATAACGTGGGGACTCGTCGTGGTGGCTCTCGTCGCCGAGGCGGGTCTTGCGGCTCGTCAGCAACGGCTCTCGAAGGTGAAAAAGGCGTTCATCCTCACGGCCCTTCTCGTGCTCGCTGCCGGTCGATTCGGTCTCGAGCGGCCTCTGCGGGAGTGGCTCGGCGATATGGTGGCGCCGCGAACGGCGGCCCTTTTGGCCCTCGTGTTGGTGCAAATCACACTGATCTTCCCGGTGGGGCTGCGGATGCTGCGGTTGACTCGCGCCGGGTTCCTCCATCATGTGCGCCCCGGCACACTTTTTGTCGCGACCTTCGCCTTGGCCATCCTTGGCGGCATGCTGATGCTGAAAACGCCGAACGCCACGACGGACGAAATTTCCTGGCTCGACGCGCTTTTCACCAGCACCAGCGCAGTCTGCGTCACCGGTCTCACCGTGGTCGATACCGAACACGCGTTCACGCCGCAGGGGCAGGTGATCCTGCTGCTGCTGATCCAGATCGGGGGGCTGGGGATCATGACCCTGACCTACTTCATGGCCCTGGTCGTGGGGCAGGGGATTTCGCTGCGTGATCGCGCCCGACTCTCGGAATTGTTCAGCGACGACAATATCGGGGCCATGGGCCAGCTCGTCGGCAAGGTCGTGCTGATCACCCTGCTGATCGAGGTAGCCGGTGCGATCCTCCTGCACATGGCTTGGGCGAACAATCCACCGCGCGAGGGGACGTTGCTCTGGGATGCCGTGTTTCATTCGGTCTCAGCCTTCTGTAACGCGGGGTTCTCGACGTTCTCGGCAGGGTTGGCAGATCCAATGGTGGCCGGGAATCGTCCGACCCAAATCGTCATCATGCTGCTGATCATCGCCGGTGGAGTCGGCTTCGCGGTCATCATCGACCTGCCCCGTCTGGGCATTCATGGGATAATGACGGCGTTGAAAACCCTTCTCCCAAACTCCCAACGGATCGCCCGCCTGAGTCTTCGTTACCGCGTGAGGCTGCACGTGCGCCTCGTCCTCATGGCGACTTTTTGGCTCGTCGGACTGGGCGCGGCGGCGATCTTTTTCACCGAAGGATGGGGTTGGTCGACCGACCGCGTCTGGGAGGCGGTCTTCAATTCGGTGACAGCGAGGACGGCGGGTTTTAATATCACGGATTTTTCCAACTACGGTTTCGCCACGGTCGTGGTGTTGTGCGCTCTGATGTTCATCGGAGGCAGTCCCGGCGGCACCGCTGGTGGGATCAAGACAACGACGTTTGCGATCGCCCTTGGTGAACTCTGGCGACTCGTGCGTGGTCACGATTCGCTCCACATGTTTCGCCGCCGCATCGCGAAGGACGTGGTGGAGCGATCCACCGCGACGATCGTGCTCTCGGGCCTCTGGGTGGCGATCTCGATCTCGCTCGTGAGTTGGGGCAATCCCAAGGCGGATCCCTCGGACGTGATTTTTGAATGTTTTAGCGCCTTCGGAACCGTGGGACTCTCGCGCGCTTTCACAATGGAACTCGCCCCCTTTTCGAAAGCGGTCATCATCGCGACGATGTTCGCCGGACGGGTTGGCTTGTTGACCTTGGTCTTGACCCTCGCTGGCCAGGCGCCGAAACGGCGCTACGAGCTGCCCGATGCGCGCCTGCCCCTGAACTGACTTTTCCCCCCCAAAAAAAAGCTTACCCTGACCACCCCATGAAATTCGCCGTCATCGGACTAGGATTCTTTGGCTCGGCCCTCGCCCGCGAGCTGGCTGAATCTGGACACGAAGTGCTCGCCATCGATACGGACGAAGCCCACATCCGCGAATTACGCGACACTGTCACGATGGCGGCAATCGCCGATGGCACGGATGCCTTTGCACTCGAGCAGCTCGGAGTTGCGGCGATGGATACGGTGATCGTGGCAGTGGGTGAGGGCTTCGAGGCAAGCCTGATGATCACCGCGCACTGCCAGAAGCTGAAAGTGCGGCGGGTGTATACCCGCGTCATCAATCAGGTGCACGAGCACCTCCTCGACCTCATGGGGGTGAGCGGCAAGATCCACGCGGAAAGCCTCGCGGCGGCCTACTTCGCCCATCAGGTGACGCACGAATACGTGCGACGCTATTTGAAAATCGACGAGGATCACGGGATCGTCGAGTTCGAAATGCCGGAGCCGCTGGCAGGAAAAACGCTCGCCGAAACCGAGCTGCGCAAACGCCATGGACTGAACCTCGTGACGGTGCGGCGTCCGGTCGACAAGGAGCTCGCGGCGGAGGCGGTCGAGGAAAACTATCGGGTCACCGGCACTCCCGGCCCCGATTTTCGTCTTGAGAAAGGCGACCGCCTGATCGTCTTCGGACGGCTGAAGGACATCGGCGATTTCTGTGGCGGGTGAAACGAATCAGCCGGCGAGAGCCTCCCGCGCCAGAACAAGCGCCCCGACGATGCCGGCCTGTTGGCCGAGGGCGGGAGGCTTCACATATTCCTCCATCGGCGGGAGGTCCCAGTAGCCTCCGGCGAGGCGCAGCAGCTCCGCGCGGACCCGTTCAATGAGACCCTTCTTTTGAGAAACCCCACCGCCGAGGAGCAGGAGATCGGGCGACCACGCGGCGGTCAGGTTGAGGCAACCGTGGGCGAGGTAGGCGGCCTCGAGCGCCCATGCGGGGTGATCCTCGGGCAGATCATGCCCCGGCTTACCCCAGCGGGCTTCGATGGCGGGTCCGCTCGCTCTTCCCTCAAGGCAACTCGTGTGAAAGGCGCAGACCTGGGTCGCTTTCCCATGGGCGGCATCGAGGTCGGGCACGATGAGATGACCGATCTCGGGATGCATGCGCCCGTGGAGGAGGGTTCCATTATCGAGGAATCCCCCACCGATCCCCGTGCCGATCGTCAGATAGGCGACACGACGTATGCCGCGGGCGGCGCCGTGGATTGCCTCGCCCAGGGCCGCGGCATTGACATCGGTCTCGAAGGCGACAGGCAGATCGAACCCGAGGGCTCTCCGCAACTGCGTGACGAGGGGAAAGTGCGACCAGCCGGTCTTCGGAGTCGTGAGAATGGTGCCATAGTCGGGGGCCGCGGGGTCTAGGCGGGCGGGGCCGAAGGTGCCGATACCGAGTGAACGGATCGGGCCATGGAGGGCGCTCGCCTCCTGGAAAAAGGCAACGGCCTTGGCGACTGTCTCGCCGGGATCTCCCGTCGGGAAACGGGTCTCGAGAATCGGCTGCGTCGGGTCGGTGGCGACGGCGCAGACATACTTGGTGCCCCCGGCCTCAATAGCCGCGAGAAGAGGAACGGGTGAGGAGGGAATCATGGAGAGAGAAACGATGAATTGGCCGCTTCCACGGGAGGTTGGGCGATTTCCTTGGATATGGTCAGGAAATGTTGGACAATCAAGCATGAAAGTGTGGCGCGTCGGAGAGGTCTCTGGCGTCCGTCGCCGGCCCTCGAGCACGATTTTGAAACATGTCAGAACGCTACCAGCGACGCGGCAGGGTCGGCAGGGGAGGGATGAGCGAGGTTTACCGCGCTTATGACACGGTGATGGGCCGGGATGTCGCGCTAAAACGGCTTCTTCCGATCGAGGAGACAAACCTGAACGATTCTGCCGGTGAATCGCTCGCCCGCGAAGCGGCGGTGCTGGCTCGCTTCTCCCATGCGAATGTGGTCACCGTCTTCGCCTTTGAAGAGGATGCCGAGGGTCCATTCGTGGTGATGGAACTCGTCGAAGGCGAGGACCTCCATGCCACCCTGAAGTCCGGGCCGCTCTCCTGGGAGGATTTCCGGGATGTCGCCGGGCAATGCCTCGAGCCGCTGGTGGCAGCAGCGGAGCTCAATCTGCTGCACCGCGACATCAAGCCGGGGAACCTCATGCTCAAGGTCACGCCCTCGGGTCGACTTCTCGTGAAACTGCTTGATTTTGGTCTTGCCAAATTCAGCCAGCATCCTTCGCTTCAGACTCTCGATCAACGGGGCTCTTTCCTTGGCTCGATCGACTTCATCGCCCCCGAACAACTCGAGTTGCGTCCGCTCGACCAGCGCACCGACCTCTATTCACTGGGCTGCGTCTTTTATTACATGCTGGTGCGGGAGTCGCCTTTTACGGGAGCCAATCCGGCGGAGACGGCGATGAATCACATCAAGCACCACTGCACACCCATCGCGGCGCGGCGCAGCGACCTGCCCCCTCTGGTGGCCGATTGGCTGATGAGGCTGATCTCCCGGAATCCCGACGATCGGCCGAAGGATGCCCGGGACGCCCTCCGACAATTTCAGGAGGCTCTCAAAGGCGTCCCCTATTGCCCTTGGGCCAATCGTTCTGAGGAGGACGATCTTCCGATCGGTAGATGGGTGGGGCCTCCTCCCGCTGCTCCGGTGGGCCCGCCGCCTCCGAGTGGACCGGTCGGCCCGCCGACCGGCGCGTTTCCTGCGGTTCGGGCGATCCAGACCGCGAGCGGCCCGGTCTCCGCGACCCGAAGCACGACCGCACCTGTGACGGGATCGTCCTTGCCCGCTCCCCGAAGAAATCGCCGACCCTTTCTCCCGGCGAACGAAACCGGACCGTTTCAGGCACCGGACACGAATCAGATGCGCCCTGCTGCAGATGCGAGGTCTTCGGTCGATGGGCGGAGAAAAGGCCCGGCGGCGGCGAAGGAGACTCGGCAAGGTCGAAGGGCGTTCCGGGGTTCGCTGACGCCGGTCGGCAAAGCGATCCTCGCTGGAGTGGCGGCCGCGTTGTTTCTGACGAGCTGGCTCCTCCTCCGAAAAGGAGACGCCGATGAGGAGACCCTCTCCGCCGCGGTCGGAATGAGTCCCTCCGGGAGGGATCAATCAAGCTCGGCAGGGTTCGCCACTCTTCCGTATCCGACGACCCTCTCGGTTGGCGATGGGGTCCCGGCCCTGCCGGCCAACGATTCGATTTCGCCCCGGTTCAGAGGGTCTCAGGGAGCCGTGGGGCGCGATTACGAGACCCCGGCCGCTGGCCGTTATTTTGCGCCGTTCCCCTAAAATGAAAGAAGCGGTATCCCGCGAGGGATACCGCTTTGCAAATTCATCGCGCAGAGCAGGTGTCTCAGTAGCGACGCTCGCGTCCGCCACGGTCGTTGCCGCCGCGGCCGCCGCCACCGTAACCGCCGCCGCCGCCACCGTAGCCGCCTCGGCCACCGCCACCACCGCCGCCGTAGCCGCCGCCGCCGCGCTCTTCACGGGGTTGGGCTTCGTTGACCTTGATGGCCCGTCCGTCGACGTTCTTGCCGTCGAGTTCCTTGATCGCCGACTCCATGGCGCCGCGCGAATCCATCGTCACGAAAGCGAAGCCGCGGGGGCGGCCGGTTTCACGGTCGGAGGGAAGGTGGATATCGGTAACGGCACCGTGGGCGCCGAAAAGGGATTCAAGAGTTTCCTTGGTCGTGCTGAACGCCAGGTTGCCTACATACATTTTCATCTTTCAACTGGGGGGTTCCTGCAAGGCGCCGTCTCCGTAGACTGCTCCCAATTGCGGGTTTCAGATCACCACCGAATACAAAAGACTCACCTGGCAACACTTCAGACCTTGATTTTGCCAAGCAACTGAACCTAGGGGGGAAGCAAACGCCCTTTTCCCGAAAAAGCGAACATTCTTTTCTCGCAATCGGGGCGGAGCCGTCTCAATGCCCTCGGGGGAGCTGCCCGGCGAGAATTTTTCGCAAGTTTTGCGAGACAAAGCCCGGCGGTTCGGTCAATAATATAACCGTATGCAGATACAGAGAATTTTACCGCTGCTCATCGGCTTCGTCCTGGCTGGATGTGGGCAGGGAGAAACGCCTCCGACCCTCGAGGTGCGGACCCCGTTCAAGGTCGGATCGCAAGCGGTCGATCGGCGGGCGGTGCCGGTCTTCGAGGAGGTCGTCGGCACGGTTCGTCCCCGCAAGGAGGCCCAGGTCACTGCCAAAGTCACTGGTCGGCTCCTGGAAATGAACGCGATCCCTGGAATGAAGGTGAAAGCGGGCGATCCTCTCGCCAGGCTCGATGTGGGTGAACTTGACGCCGCCCTTGCCCGGGCTGAGGCCGCTCTGGAGCAAGCCGATCGAGACCTCGCCCGCTTCCGTTCACTGCGCGATTCGGGGGCGGTCGCCCTGGCCGAGTTCGAGCAGGCTGAATCCCGCCAGCGTATTGCCACCGCCACTGTTGCGGAGACGAAGACGATGGTGCAGAACGCGAGTGTCACTGCGCCATTCGACGGAACGATCACCCGGAAATATCTCGAGCCGGGCGATCTCGCCTCCCCCGAGCGGCCGATTTTTGCGATGGAGGATTCATCGCTCCTGCGGCTTGAGATCCACGTCGCCGAGGCGATGGCCGGATCGCTCGCGATTGGGTCGAAGTTTCGTGTCGAAGTGGTTGGTGCCGGAGCCGAGCTCGAGGGAGTCGTCAGCGAGCTTTCGCCTTCGGCCGACGTCGGCAGCCGCACCTTTCTAGCGAAGCTGGACCTGCCCCATCAGGAGTTGCTGCGGGCCGGTCAGTTCGGTCGAGCCTCGCTCCCACGGGGAAATCGTGTCGCGCTCCTCGTGCCCGAGGGGGCGCTGATTTCCAGAGGGCAGATGGACTACGTTTTTGTCATCTCCGGGGACATTGCCCGGCTCCGCATCGTCAGCATCGGCAGGACAGTCGAGGGCCAGACCGAGATTCTCGCCGGGCTCGATGGCGGCGAGATGGTCGTTCTTTCGCCGCCCGCCCTCCTCCGCGATGGCCAGCCGGTGGTCGCCCCCTGACGCCGCGGACGCCCCTGCCCGAAGATCCCCTCGTTGCTTCCCTGATCCTGACATGAGCCAAAAATCCCAAGACGGCGAACCCGGTGCCCACGGCATCGCCGGGCTCATGGCCTCGGCCTTTATCGACTCGAAGCTGACTCCACTCGTCATTGTCGCCTCGGTGCTGCTCGGACTCTTTGCCCTGCTTCTTCTCCCGCGCGAGGAGGAGCCGCAGATCCAGGTGCCGATGATCGATGTGATGGTCGCGATGCCCGGCGCTTCGGCCAAGGAGGTGGAGGAGCGCGTCACCGCGCCGATGGAGAAACTGCTTTGGGAGATTTCCGGTGTCGAATACGTCTACTCGATTTCGCGTCCGGGGGAGAGCCTCGTGATCGTGCGTTTCGACGTGGGATCGGACGTCGAGGATGCCCTGGTGCGATTGAATCACAAGCTCCAGTCGAATTTCGACCGAATTCCTTCCGGGGTCACCGCGCCCCTCATCAAAGCGAAGTCGATCGATGACGTTCCCATACTCGCGTTGACGCTCCACAGTGATCATCACGATCCCGTGACCCTGCGCCGCCTTGCCGCCGAGCTTGAAGACGCGGTGAAACAGGTGCCCGACGTCGCCGAGACGACCCTGATCGGCGGGCAACGCCGTGTCATCCTGGCCGAGATCGATCCGGCGAGTCTTGCGGGGCGGAACCTCAGTCTCGGAGGGATCGTGCCGGTGCTCCAGCAGGCCAACCGCCAGCACCGCGCCGGCGAGGTGGGATCGGGAAACGCCCGCGTCCTCATCGAGAGCGGGGCCTTCCTTCACTCGGCCGAGGAGGCGGCTGAGGTGGTGCTCGGTGTTTTCGGAGGGCGGCCTGTCTACCTGCGCGACGTCGCCGAGATTCGCGACGGGGCGGACGATCCATCGAGCTACGTGCTCCATGGCCATGGCGCCGCCTCGGGCCGGATCGGGAATGAGGAGAACGCGGTCACCCTGACCGTTGCAAAACGACCCGGGACCAATGCTATTTCGCTCGCCGGGAAGGTCCTTGCCAAGGTCGAGGCTCTCAGAGGCCGTGTCATTCCCTCAGACATCGGCGTCTCGATCACCCGGCACTACGGCGGGACCGCGGCGGAGAAATCCAACGAGCTGCTCTATCACATGGGGATCGCCGTGGCTAGCGTCTCGCTCCTGATTCTATTCCTGTTAGGATGGCGCGAATCCCTCGTCGTCGCCGTTGCCATCCCTGCGACCCTCGCCCTGACCTTGCTCGTGTTCTACCTTTATGGTTTCACCCTGAACCGCATCACGCTCTTCGCTCTCATCTTCTCGATCGGCATTCTCGTGGACGATGCCATCGTCGTGGTCGAAAACATCGTGCGCCATTACCGGCTGCCTGAGAATCGTGGCAAGCCGGCCCATGCCGTCGCGGTTGGGGCGGTCAGCGAGGTCGGCAATCCCACCGTGCTGGCGACTTGGGCGGTGATCGCAGCGATCCTGCCGCTCGCCTTTGTTGGCGGCCTCATGGGGCCCTACATGCGGCCGATCCCGATCGGTGCGGGCGCGGCGATGATCTTTTCGCTTCTGATCGCTTTCATCGTCACGCCTTGGGCGGCGGTTCGCATTCTGAAACGCCGTGAGGAAGGACCGGGCGCGGAGGAAGGGGCCGACGATGGCCGCCGCCACGATCGCGAGGGCTGGATGACGCGCCTCTACCGCCGCTACATGGCCTACCTCCTTCGCGACCGTCTTCATCTGTGGGGTTTCCTCCTTGCCATTGCATTCCTGCTAGCGGGCAGCATGGCTCTGGTCGGAACCGGCTTTGTGAAGGTGAAGATGCTGCGCTTTGAC
>Ga0172367_10001797_pt1 | contig 30515 bp, 34 predicted proteins | sample Lak10m_FD_114542 | JGI IMG/M metagenome (GOLD analysis project Ga0172367, IMG submission 114542) | Freshwater microbial communities from Kabuno Bay, South-Kivu, Congo - kab_022012_10m | ecosystem: Environmental > Aquatic > Freshwater > Lake | place: Democratic Republic of the Congo: South-Kivu...
ATTCCCACCGTCTGGCCGGGACACGGTCTGACCTTAGGAATCAAGTTCCAGAGGCAGGAAGTGCTCACCGGCCAGCGGCTCGGAACCAGCCTCTCACGCCAGCCGGTCGACCCCCATTAGAGGTAGAGGCCGGTGTGCTGCTCGATGCGCGACGCGGCGACGGCGTGAATGTCGCGTTCGCGCAACATGATGTAGTCGGTGCCGCCCACCTCGACCTCGTAGCGGTCCTCCGGGCTGAACAACACCCGGTCGCCCACCTCGGCCGTGCGCACGTTCTGTCCGAGCGCCACGACCTCGGCCCATGCGAGCCGCTTCGACAGTTGCGCGGTGGCCGGAATGAGGATGCCACCGGAGGAGCGGCGTTCGCCGTCCTTCTCGGGGATGCGCACCAACACCCGGTCGTTGAGCATCTTGATGGGCAGCTTCTCGTCGTCGAGGGGCACGGGCGGCAGGGTACCGTCCCTCACGTCGGGCACCCAACGCGCCGATACTTGGGTGCCCCCGCCGAAAGGAACCTCCGTGCGCCGTCCCCTCGTGGTCCGAATTCTCGCCCTCAGCGCCGTCGTGGCGCTGTCTGCCGCGTGCAGCGGCGGTGGTGACGGTGACGCGTCCGAGTCGTCGGGCATCTCCGGCAGCACCGTCGGCCAGAGCAGCACCACGGTGTCGACCACCATCGCACCCACCACCACGTTCATCCCCGACTGCTCGATCATGCCGAACGCCACCGATCTCTCGGCGCTCGTGGGCGTGCCGGTGAGCGACGGGTTCGTCACCGGTGCGGGCACGTGCCAGTTCCTCGGTCTGAACGACCAGTCGAAGTCGCTCACGCTCGCGCAGCTCACCGACGCCGGCGACCAGGCGGCCTGGGCCGACCTGCAGGCGTCGCTCGGCACGCCGACACCCTTCGACGACCCAGCGCTGCCGGGCGCGCTCGTCGGCGCCGACTCGACGCTCTACATCGTCACCAACGGCGCGACCTACACCGTGCTCACGCTGGTCACCGGCGCGAGCGCAGCCGAGCAGATCCCGCTGTCGGCAGCAGTGCTGACGGCCTGGCTGGGCGTCTGACCGGTCGGGCGGCTATTCGCCGCGGCTGCGACGGCTGCGACGTTCGCCACCGCCGGCGCTCGGCGCCGAGTTGGTGAGTGGACCGACGGCCTCGACGATCTGTTCGACGGTGGGCGCCTCACCCTTGGTGTGCGCATCGATGGACGCGCGCATCGCCGCGAGATGTTCGGGCGACGTGCCGCAGCATCCGCCGATGATGGCGGCACCGGCGTCGACCGCGAGCGCCGCGTAGCGGCCCATCAACTCCGGCGTGCCCGAGTAGACGATCTCGGTGCCCTGGAACTGCGGCACGCCGCAGTTGCCCTTGCTGACCACCGGACGACCGGCGGCCTGCATCTCGAGCACGGTGACGAGGATGTCGGGCGCGCCGACACCGCAGTTGGCGCCCTGGGCGAGCGGGCCGACCGGCTCGGCGTCGAGCACACCGGCCAACTGATTCGGCAGCAGGCCCATCATCGTGCGGCCGGCAGTGTCGAACGAGCACGTCACCACGTACGGCATGTCGTGCGCGATGGCAGCAGTGGCCGCGGCGTGCACTTCCTCTGGTGCCGACATGGTCTCGATCCACACCACATCGGCGCCGCCGTCCTTCAGGCCGCGGATCTCCTCGCCGAACGACGCCACCGCGGCGTCCTGGGTGAGCGCGCCGAGCGGCTCGAACAGCTCACCGGTCGGGCCCACCGAACCGGCCACCACCACGGGACGCGGTGCGGCATCGGCCACCGAACGCGCCAACTCGGCTGCCGACTTGGCGAGCTCGTACGTGCGCGCCTCGGCCTTGTGCAGCTTCAACCGGTGCGGATTGCAGCCGAACGTGTTGGTGAGGATGATGTCGGCGCCGGCGTCGACGAACTTCTGGTGGAGGCCGGTGACCTCCTCCGGACGCTCGACGGTCCAGAACTCGGGCGGTTCGCCCGAGGCCAGGCCGGCCGCGAAGTAGTTGGTGCCCGTGGCGCCGTCGGCCAGCAACGGGCGGCCGGTGGCGAGGAGTTCCTGCAGCGAAGTACGCATCACTGCGAGGTTACGCGAACACCGCCTCGATGCGGGCGACGAGTTCCGGCGTGAGCGCCTCGAGCACGTCGAGCGCCTTGAAGTTCTCGACCACCTGGCTCGGCCGGCTGGCACCGGTGATGACGGTCGACACGTTCGGGTTGTACGCACACCAGGCGATGGCCAGCTGGGCCAGCGTGCAGCCGAGCTCGTCGGCGATGGGGCGCAGGTGCTCGACCTTCTCGATGGCCGTGCGCTCGGTGAGTCGGTCCTGCAGGAACTCGTAGCCCTCCAACGCCCCGCGGCTGCCCTCGGGGATGCCGTCCTTGTACTTGCCGGTGAGGAGACCCGAGGCGAGCGGGCTCCAGATGGTGGTGCCGAGGCCGATGTCGTCGTACAAGCGGGCGTACTCCTTCTCGACGCGGTCGCGCACGAGCAGGTTGTACTGCGGCTGCTCCATCACCGGCTTGTGCAGGTGATGGCGGTCGGCGATGAGCCACGCTGCGCGGATCTCGTCGGCCGACCACTCGCTGGTGCCCCAGTACAGCGCCTTGCCCTGGCTGACCATGTCGCTCATGGCCCACACGGTCTCCTCGATGGGCGTGTCGGGGTCGGGCCGGTGGCAGTAGACGAGGTCGACGAAGTCGAGGCCGTAGCGCTCGAGCGAACCGTCGATGGCCTGCATCAAGTACTTGCGGTTGAGCGTGTTGCGCATGTTGCGCACGTTGCCGTGGATGCCCCAGTAGAACTTCGTGCTCAGCACGTACTCGTGGCGCTTCCAACCGAGCTGGCGGATGACGCGGCCCATGATGGCCTCGCTCTCCCCCGCGGCGTAGCCCTCGGCGTTGTCGAAGAAGTTGCAGCCGGCGTCGAACGCGGTCTGCATGCTCTCGGCGGCGAGGTCGTCCTTCATCTGGTTGTCGAACGACACCCAACTGCCGAACGAGAGGACGGACACCTGCAACCCACTCCGACCGAGACGTCGGTACTGCATCTTTGCCATGCCCGGCACCATAACGCCCTCGCAGGCGGCGTGCCTCAGGCGGTGCGACGAAGGGCGTCGAGCGAGCGAATGCCCTCGGCGCCGACCCCGCAGCATCCGCCGATGAGGCGCGCGCCGGCGTCGAGCCAGGCGGGCACCAGACCCGGCAGCTCGGCCCCACCGGTGGGGCCGATCCAGCACTTGTGCTCGGCATCCCACGCCGCACCGTGGTTGGGGTACACCACGAACGGCACGTCGACCGCCGCCGACCGCAGCAGCGACTCGACGAAACCGGGCGCCGTGCAGTTGACGCCCACGGCCTGCACGGCCGGCGCGACGCGCGCCGCGGCGTGGGCGAACAGGTCGCCGCCGCACGTGTGCGCGGCATCAGCACACGAGAACGTGAGCCATGCGGGCGCATCGGTGAGGCGACGCAGTTCCTCCACCACGATCTCGGCCTCGGCGAGCAGCGGGATGGTCTCGATGGCGAACAGGTCGGGCGCAGTGTCGACCAGCACTTCGAGACGAGCTCGATGGAATGCCCGGATCTCGGACCACGGGGTGTCGTAGTCGCCGCGGTACTCGCTGCCGTTCGCGAGGTACGCACCGAACGGGCCGACCGACGACGCCACCATCGCCGCACCCGACGCCCTCGCCACCTCGGTGGTGGTGGCCAGCACGCGGCGCGCGTCGGCGACCGACAGGCCGGCGGCCACGAACCCGGGCTCGCTGGCCTGGTAGCTCGATGTGATGACCACGTCGGCGCCGGCCTCGACGTAACGGCGGTGCGCAGCGGTGATGACCGCTGGGCGGTCGAGCAGCGCCGCCGCGGTCCACAGCAGGCCCTGCGGCTGTTCGCCCAGCTCCTCGAGCGCGGTGCTGAGGCCGCCGTCGATCAGCGTGAACGGGCTGCGGACGAGTTCGATCATGCCGGCCGCACCGTGACCCCGGCGGCGGCCATCACGGCCTTCGCCTCGGCGATGGTGTGCTCGCCGAAGTGGAAGATGCTCGCTGCGAGCACACCCGTGGCGCCACCCTCGACGACGCCGTCGACGAGGTGCTCCAGCGTGCCGACCCCACCGCTCGCGATGACCGGCACCCCCACCGCATCGCTGACGGCGCGGGTGAGACCGAGGTCGAACCCTTCCTTCGTGCCATCGCGGTCCATCGACGTGAGCAGGATCTCCCCTGCGCCCAGCTGCGTCGCCTCGACCGCCCACCGGACCGCGTCGATGCCGGTGGGTGTGCGGCCGCCGTGGAGGTACACCTCGTAGCCCGAGCCGCCGGCGTTGCGCTTCGCGTCGATGGCGCACACGCAGCACTGTGCACCGAACTCGGCGGCGATCTCACGGATGAGCTCGGGCCGCTGCACCGCCGCAGTGTTGACGCTCACCTTGTCGGCGCCGGCACGCAGCATGGTGCGCGCATCGGTGACCGCACGGATGCCCCCGCCGACGGTGAACGGGATGAACACCTGATCGGCGGTGCGCTCGACCACGTCGACCATCGTGGCCCGACCGTCGGACGACGCGGTGATGTCGAGGAACACCAACTCGTCGGCACCGGCCAGGTCGTACCGCGCCGCGAGCTCGACCGGGTCGCCTGCGTCGCGCAGGTCGACGAAGTTGACGCCCTTCACGACCCGGCCGTTGGTGACGTCGAGACACGGGATGACACGAGCGGCTCTCATCGCGAGAGCTCCTGCAACGCCTCGGCCACCGTGAACCGGCCCTCGTACACGGCCTTGCCCGTGATGACACCACCGATGCCGGGCACGGCGCGCAGCGCGGCGATGTCGGCGAGCGACGACACCCCACCACTGGCGATGACGGGAATCGAAGTGGCCTGCGCCGCCGCGGCAAGACCGTCGACGTCGGGGCCGGTGAGCATGCCGTCGCGGGCGATGTCGGTGATGACGAACGCCGCCGCGGTCGGGAACCAGCCGAGTGCATCGGCGAGTTGCACACCCGAGCCCTCGGTCCAGCCGTGCACCGCCACCTCGCCGTCGCGGTGATCGAGCCCCACGGCCACGGGCACCACCCGAGACGCGGCCTCGACGAGCGACGGGTCCTTCACCGCGGCCGAGCCCATCACCACGCGGGCCACTCCCGCGTCGGCCAACGACTGCGCGTCGCCGACGGTGCGCACACCGCCGCCGGTCTGCACCGAGGCGCGGCCCGCCAGCGCGGCGGCGATGGCGGCGACGACCGGGCGGTTGACCGGAGAGCCGCTGCGCGCCGCGTCGAGGTCGACGACGTGGATCCACCGCGCGCCCGCATCGGCGAACGACGCCGCAACGGCGACAGGATCGTCGCCGTAGGTGGTCTGCTGGTCGTAGTCGCCCTGCAGCAGACGCACCACCTTGCCGTCGCGGAGGTCGATGGCGGGATACAGATCGATCACGACGGGTCCTCCAGTCCGGCCACGAAGTTGCGCAGCAGGGCGAGGCCCGCCGCGCCCGACTTCTCCGGATGGAACTGCGTTGCCACCACGTTGCCCGCACGGAACACGGCGTTCACGGTGCCGCCGTAGTCGCAACTGGCCACCACGGCACCGGGGTGGTCGGGCACACCGTGCAGCGAGTGCACGAAGTACACCCACGGCGAGTCGCCCAACCCGGCGAACACCGGGTCGGCAGCGTGCAGCCGCAACTGGTTCCACTGCATCTGCGGCCGCGGCAGTTCGCCGGTGATCCACTCGATGCGGCCGGGGATGATGCCCAGCCCGTCGGCAGACCCTTCGTCGCTGCGGGAGAACAGCATCTGCATGCCGACGCAGATGCCCATGAACGGCCGACCCGACGCAACGGCGTCGTGGCACACCGATTCGAGCCCCGCGTCGCGCAGCGCCCGCATGCAGGCGTCGAACGCGCCCACTCCCGGCAGCACCACGGCCGCCGCATCGGCCACCAGGCCGGCGTCGGCGGTGAGCCGTGCGTCGGCGCCGACGTGTTCGAGTGCCTTCTGCGCCGACCGGAGATTGCCGATGCCGTAGTCGAGCACGGCCACGAGCGGTGCGGTCACAGCACGCCCTTGGTGGACGGCACCGACGACCCTTCGACGCGCACCGCGTCGCGCAGGCAGCGCGCCAAGCCCTTGAACGTGGCCTCGATGATGTGGTGCACGTTCGTGCCGTGGCACAGGCGTACGTGCAGCGTGATGCCGGCCGCGGTGGCGAACGAGTGGACGGCGTGCTCGGCGAGCTGCGGGTCGAACGGCGGGTTGCCGAGCGGCAGCACTTCGGGCATCGGTACGTTCCACACCACGAACGGCCGACCCGACAGGTCGAGTGCGACCTCGACGAGCGCCTCGTCGAGCGGGAACATGCCGCTGGCGAAGCGGCGCACGCCGGCCTTGTCGCCGAGCGCCTCACGGAACGCTTCGCCCAACGCGATGCCCACGTCCTCGACCGTGTGGTGCGTGTCGATGTGGAGGTCGCCGGTGGCCGCGATGTGCAGATCGAACCCGCCGTGCTTGCCGAGTTGCTCGAGCATGTGGTCGTAGAACGGAATGCCCGTGCTGACCGTGGCGGTACCACTGCCATCGAGGTCGATCGACAGCTCGATCGAGGTCTCCTTCGTGGCGCGGCTGCGGGTGGCGGATCGGCTCATCGCATGACCTCCGAGAGTGCGGCGAGGAAGGCGTCGTTCTCCTCGGGGGTACCGATGGTGACGCGCAGGCAGTCGTCGAGGCGCGGCCAGCTCGAGCAATCGCGCACCAGCACGCTGCGGTCGAGCAGCCCCTGCCACACCGCCCGGCCAGCGACACCACGCGGCCGGAGCAGCACGAAGTTCGCGCCGCTCGGGAACACGTCGATGGACATCGACGACATCGCCGCCACGAGGCGCTCGCGTTCGGACACCACCAACTGCACGCGCGTCTCCATCTCGTCGGCGAACTGCAGCGCGAGCCGACCGGCGATCTGCTTCGCCGCGTCGAGGTGGTACGGGAGCACCACCTTGTCGAGCTCGGCCACCAGCCAGCTCGGGCCGACCAGGTAGCCGAGGCGCGACCCGGCCATCGACCAGGTCTTGCTGAACGTGCGGCTCACCACCATGGGGGTGTCGTCGTGCACCAGCCCCATCGCCGACCAGCTGGCGAACTGTCCGTAGGCCTCGTCGACCACCAGCAGGCCGGGTGCCAGGTCGAGCACTTCGCGCACGTTGGCCTCCGGCTCCTCGAGCCCGGTGGGGTTGTTGGGCGAGCAGAGGAAGGTCACCGACGGCTGCGTCTCGGCCAGCACGCGGCGCACTTCGGTGAGGTCGAGCGTGAAGTCGGCGGCACGTTCGCCCTCGGCGACGGCTGCGCCGGTGAGCCGGGCGATGTGGCCGTGCAGCTGATACGTCGGCTCGAACGTGGCCACGGTGCGACCGGGGCCGGCGAAGGTGAGCAGCAGGGTCTGCAGCACCTCGTTACTGCCGTTGGCGGCGAACACCTGGTCGGAACGCACGCCGTCGAGTGCGGCGATGCCCTCGCGCAACGCCGTGGCGGCGCGGTCGGGATAGCGGTGCCACTCCACCTGTGAGAGTTCGGCAGCGAACGCGTCGCGCCAGGCTGCCGGTGGCGGGAAGGGCGACTCGTTGGTGTTGAGGCGCACGCGGACGTGCACCTGCGGCGAGTGGTAGCCCTCCAGCGCCGAGAGGTCGTCACGCACGGGCACTCGGGTCACGTCGGCCACGTTACCGAGCCGGAGTGTCCACACGCAGGTGGATTGCGGCCAGACTGGATGCATGCCGAGCAACCCGTCCGCCACCCTGCAGGTGATCGCCGACCACGTCGAGCGCTACCACGAGCAGATCGGCGATCTCGTGCCGCACTATCAGTCGACCGATCAGGCCGACATGATCAACGCGCTCGTCGAAGCCGAACGCGCACTGCGGCACGCTGCGCGCTCGGTGCGCAAAGCCGCGAAGATCGCCAGCACCGCACACTGAACCGGACCCCTCACTGCACGCGCGAACGCGGGAGGAAAAACAGAAACGGCCCCCCGAAGGGGCCGTTTCCGGCAACACCGGGCGGCGGATCCCAGCGTCGCATAAAACCAGGTGGCGGGAACCTGGTCAGTGGTCATCATACACTCGATCATTGACAGGGCAAGTGACCTCGCGGTGGTGCCGTTCACTTGACGATTGCTTGACGTTTCCTCGGCAACTGTGACGAAGGGCACACATCCTCGAGCACACAGTCGGCGCACCGCGGCTTCTTCGCGTCGCACACCCGCCGCCCGTGGAGGATGACCCGCAGGCTGAACTCGCCCCATGCCGCGGCCGGCAGCACTGCGCACAACGCGGTCTCCACCTTCACCGGGTCGTCCTCGACGGTCAGGCCCAGCTTCCGGGACAGGCGGCCGACGTGCGTGTCGACCGGCAGCCCGGGGAGCCCGAAGGCCACGCTGCGCACCACGTTGCCGGTCTTGCGACCCACCCCGGCCAGCGTGACGAGATCGTCGAGCGAGGTGGGCACCTCGCCGTCGAACCGCTCGACGAGGGCCTGCGCCATGGCGATGAGGTTGCGCGCCTTGCTCTGATAGAAGCCGGTCGACCGCACGATCTCCTCGACATCGGCGGGCGCCGCCGCCGCCAGCGCGTACGCGTCGGGATACGCCGCGAACAGTCGGGGCGTGACCAAGTTGACGCGCACGTCGGTGGTCTGCGCCGAGAGGATCGTGGCGGCGAGCAACTCGAACGGCGAGCGATGGTCGAGCTCGCACAACGCCTCGGGGTACTCGAGCGCAAGGCGTTCGAGCACCACCTTCGCCCGACCCTTCGGAGTGCGCGGTGTCCCCATGCCGGCGAGGCTAGGCCAGCGCTCCCCCGGTGCACCGCAGTAGCCTCCGCCGGGATGCCCACTGTCCGGATCCTGCGTGCCATCGGTCCCACCGACCGCGCCGCGGTCGAGCAGTTCCTGCTCGACACACACGCCGACGACTGCGCGCAACTGAACGACCATCTCCGCGCCGATCTCACCCAGGGACCACGACCAGGTTTCGTCGCGGCACTCGCGACGCAGCGTGACCAGCTGGTCGGCTATGCGCAGGCATCCGCCGGCAACGCCGGTTTCGTGGTGGACAGCATCGTGTGGTCCGGTATCGATGCCGACGCCGATCGAGTGCGGTCCGACCTCCTGGCGGCGCTCCTCGGCGAACTCCCCGACGACGCCGAGGTCACGTGGTGGACCCACGACGCCGACGACGTCGCACCGGTCACGGCCGCACTCGGGTTGATCCCAGGCCGGGCACTGCTGCAGATGCGCACTGCGCTCCCCCTCACGGGCGACGTCGACCCCGGACCGGCGCTGCACACCCGGTCCTTCGAGGTCGGCCACGACGAAGCCGCATGGCTCGAGGTGAACAACGCAGCGTTCGCCTGGCACGGCGAACAGGGCGGCTGGGACCTGGCCACGTTGCAACAACGCGAGCGCGAGCCGTGGTTCCGGGCCGACGGGTTCCTGCTCCACGAGCGTGACGGCCGGCTCGCGGGGTTCTGCTGGACGAAGCTCCACCCGCCGAGCGAACCGGGCGACCCGCTGGTCGGCGAGATCTACGTCATCGCCGTGCACCCCGACTTCCACGGATTGGGGCTGGGCCGTTCACTCACGGTGGCCGGGTTACACTCGCTCACAGCGATGGGTTCGACGGAGGGAATGCTCTACGTCGATGCCGGAAACACCGCTGCCGTGCGGCTCTACGGGTCACTCGGTTTCCGGATCGCTCACACCGACCAGGCCTACGTTCGACCCGCAAGGATGCAGCTCCCGTGACCACCCTCGACCAGCCCCCCACCGCCGACGCACTGCCGCGGTGGAGCGTCAGCGATCTCCACGAGTCGTTCGACTCGCGCTCGTTCGCCGATGCGATGGATCGCACCGCCGCCGACGCCGCGCGACTGGAGGCGCTCTTCGAGGAGCGCGGTATCCGAGCCACCGAGCCGCGACCGGTCACCGCCGACGACGGACGCGCCGCCGACGAGGCGATCGCCGCGCTCAACGCATTCCGCGAGCACACCGATCTGCTCGACGCCTACCTGTACGCCACCACCAGCACCGACAGCTACAACGAACGCGCCGAGGCATTGATGGCCGAGTTCGACATGGCCAGCCGCCGGCAGCGACCGCTCGTCGCCCGGTTCGCTGCGTGGCTCGCCTCGCTCGGCGTCGACCAGCTCGCAACGGTGAGTACGCAGGTGGCCGAGCATCTCGGTCCGCTCGAGAAGCTGGCCGACCGCGCCGAGCACCAGATGAGCGAGGCCGAGGAAGGCCTCTACGCCGAGCTGCTGTCCACCGGGTCGGGCGCATGGGGCCAGTTGCAGCACGTCGTCACGTCACAGCTCACGGCCGCCGTGTCGATGCCCGACGGCACCGCGCCCACGCTGCCGATGGCGGCAGTGCGCGGGTTGGGCAGCCACGCCGACCCTGCGGTCCGCAGGGCCGCCTACGACGCCGAGATGACGGCATGGCCCACCATCGCGGCCACGTGTGCCGCGGCGATGAACGGTGTGAAGGGTGAAGCCACCGTCGTCAACCGCCGCCGCGGCTGGACCAACCCGCTCGACGCGTCGCTGTTCGCCAACAGCGTCAGCCGCGCCACGTTCGACGCGATGCACGACGCCGTCACGGCATCCCTGCCCGACTTCCGCCACTGGATGCGCAGCAAGGCGCGGCTCCACGGTCACGACGGTGCGCTGCCCTGGTGGGACCTCACCGCGCCCCTGCCGTTCGCCCCTGCCGAGATCTCCTGGGACGACGGTCTCGGCATCGTGCGCAACGCGTTCGGCTCGTACGGCGGCCAGCTCGCCGGCATCGTCGACCGCGCTGTCGACGAGCAGTGGATCGACGCGGGGCCACGCCCCGGCAAGGGTGGCGGCGCGTTCTGCATGCCGTTCATCGGCGACCGCTCCCTGGTGTTCCTCAACTGGAGCGGCAGTGTCGACGCCGCACAGACCACCGCCCACGAGCTCGGCCACGCCTACCACAACATCCAGCTCGCGCACCGCACACCACTGCAGCGCGCATTGCCGATGGCGTTGGCCGAGACCGCGAGCATCTTCTGCGAGACGCTCGTGGTGGAGGAAGGCCTGCAACGCCTCGAAGGGCGCGATCGCCTCTCGCTGCTCGACACCGACCTGCAGGGCACGAACCAGGTGGTGGTCGACATCCGCAGCAGGTTCCTGTTCGAGACCGAGGTGTTCGCCCGGCGATCGCGCCGCACGCTCGGCGTGTCGGAGTACAACGAGCTGATGCTCGAGGCGCAGCGAGAGGCGTACGGCGACGGCCTCGACCAGTCGACCGCACACCCGTACATGTGGGCGCTGAAGCCGCACTACTACGGCAGCCACTTCTACAACTGGCCGTACACGTACGGGTTGCTGTTCGGCCTCGGTCTCTACGCCCAGTACCGACTCGACCCCGAGCGCTTCCAGGCCCACTACGACGACGCGCTCTCGCGGGCGGGTATGAACACGGCCGAGGAGCTGGGCGCGCTGTTCGGGTTCGACGTCACCGACGGCGCGTTCTGGACGGCCAGCCTCGACGTCGCGCGCGATCGCATCGCCGCATACGACCGGTTGGCCGCCGAGGTCGCGTGACCACCACGCTCTACACCCCCGATCGCGACGAGCTCGCCGCGCTGCTCGAGGGTGAGCCCCGCTACCGACTCGACCAGGTGTGGTCGGGGCTCTACACGCAACTGGCCGCGCCCGAGCAGATCAGCAACGTCCCCAAGGCGTTGCGCGAACGCCTCACCACCGAGCTGCCGACCGCACTCACGCAAGTGGTGCGTCGGGTGAGCGACGGCGGCGACACCGTGAAGTACCTGTGGGAACTCCACGACGGCAGCCGCGTCGAGACCGTGCTGATGATCTACCCCGACCGCGTCACCGTGTGCGTCAGCAGCCAGGCCGGGTGCGCCATGGCGTGTGGCTTCTGCGCAACCGGCCAGGCGGGCTTCACCCGTCACCTCACGGTCGGCGAGATCGTCGAGCAGGTCGTGGTGGCCGCCCGCGACGCGCGCCAGATGGACCGTCGCCTCGCCAACGTGGTGTTCATGGGCATGGGTGAGCCGATGGCCAACGAGGCCGCGGTGTGGTCGGCGGTCGAACGCTTCCACGGCGCGATCGGCCTGTCGGCTCGACACCTCACCATCAGCACCGTCGGCCTCGTGCCCGGCATCCACAAGCTCACCGAGCGGCCGTTGCCGGTGAACCTTGCCGTGTCGTTGCACGCCGCGAACGACGAATTGCGGAACGAACTGGTACCCATCAACAAGCGCTATCCACTCGACGTGTTGATGGACGCCTGCGCGCAGTACCTCGCGGCAAAGGGCCGCCGGCTGAGCTTCGAATGGGCGTTGATCGCCGATGTCAACGACCGCGCCTCCGATGCGAAGGAACTCGCCCGCCTGTGCCGACGGTTCCACCTGCCCGCACATGTGAACCTGATTCCGTTGAATCCCACCCCCGGCTATCCCACGGTCGGTTCCACGCCCACGCGGGTCCACGAGTTCCGTGACCTGCTGGTTCAACTGGGGGTGAACGCCACGGTGCGCCGGAATCGAGGCACCGACATCGACGCTGCATGCGGTCAATTGGCCGCAGGTCAGCCCGTCACGCTGCGAACGAAGACCTAGCCCAGGTACTTCGGGTTGGCGACCGTGAGCTTGTCCTTCACCGTCGCCCACACCAGCTCGCGTACTTCGGGCAGGCGATCGTCGAGCTCGCCCTCGCGAATGCGCCGGGCGAGTTCGCGGTCGTCGACACAACCGAGCTGAGCCAGCCGCGCGGCGTGCGTCGCGGCCTGCGCGCGGCCGAGTTCGAGTTCGCGCTCCACCATGGCCAGCACGTTCACCGCGACACGCGTGTGGAACTGCAGCCGACCGGTGGTGCCGGCCAGAACGTCGCGCTCGAGCCACTCACGCACGCTCTCCACGAGCTGCTGCGCTGACGGCATGTCGTGCGGGTCGACCGATTCGTTCGTCGCGTCGCTCACCAGCGGCCCTCCAGTGCCAGGAACAGGTCGTGCTCGTTCTCGCACACACGGCGGCCGATGGCCGCGAGTTCGTGGCTGCGCGCCACGCCCGACACGTGAGCGTTGGCCTGACCGATGCACATGATGCCCCACTTGAGGGTGCCGAGCACCTCCCACCAGCGCACCACCTCGGGGTCGACGTCGATTCCGCTGGCCTCGCGGTAGGCGTCGATGAGCTGGTGGTACTCGCCGACGCCCGCGACCGGCTTCGGGCTGCCGAAGCGCCACGCCTTCACGCACAACCAGCCGAGATCCTCCATCGGGTCGCCCACGTGGGCGAGCTCCCAGTCGAGCACGGCACGCAGTCCGTCGGCACCGACCATCACGTTGCCGAGACGGAAGTCGCCGTGCACCAAGGTGGTGCGACTGGACGGCGGCCGGTGCTCGTCGAGCCACTTGAACGCCAGCTCGAACGTCGGGTGCGGCTCGCCCATCAGGTCGAGCATCTGTCGGTACTGCTGCACCTGATCGGTGGCGGTGAGTCCCGGGATCGACGCCGGGTCGATGGTGTGCAGCTGCGCGAGCGCCCGACCCAGCTGACCGGGCAGCAGCGCTCTGGCCGTGGAGAACTCGTCGTCACGCAGGATCTTGCGCGCGATGGTCTCGCCTTCCACCGCCGAGAGCACCATGTAGGCCGATCCGATGTCGGACGGCGTGGCCGACGACGCGACCAACTCCGCGGTCGGCACGCCCGCCGCATGTGCGGCGCGCACGACGTCGGCCTCGGTGCCCATGTCGCGGGTGTCGCCACTGCGTTGTCGCTGCAGGATGAGCGGCCGACCGTCGGCGACGAACCGGAACGTCTCGCGTGACGCCCCACCGGACAGCCGGGTGAGGTCGGTGACCTGCTGCGCACCGAGGGCCGCGGCGAGGGCCGCTGACAGATCGTCCATGGCGGCCAGCCTTGCCGATGCGACGCGGTGGCTCCGAACCGTGCGTCAGCAGTGTGCGCGGACGGTGGGGTACGGGTTCACGGCGGCACCGCCACCGGGGTGGATCTCGAAGTGCAGGTGCGGCACGCTGAACTTCGCGTTACCCGTCTGCCCCATGTAGCCGATGACGTCGCCCTTGCTGACCGCCCCGAGCTTGGCGTAGCGGTCGAGGTGGGCGTAGTAGTACTTGTTGCCGTCGGCACCCGTGAACCAGATGGTGATGCCGCCGAGCGTGTTGCTCTTCGGCTGTGCGAACCCGTCGACGACGGCCAGCAGCGGCACACCGATGGGGCCGATCATGTCGACACCCTGGTGGCGACGGCCACCGCTGCGCGGCGCACCCCAGGTGTCGCCGAAGGCGACCGCCGAGTCGCCCGTGGGGCACACCCAGTCGACGCCGCCGTAGTCGTTGCCACCTGCGCCACCGGGACGGCCACCTGCGCCACCGCCACCGGTCTGGCCGCCGGCGCCACCGGCGCGGGGCGCGGAGGTCTGCGGCACACCGCCGCCACCATCGGCACCGGCAGGGTCGAACCCTTCCTCGAGCGTCGTCGACGACGCCTCCTTCGCGGCGTCGGCGGCGGCCTTGGCGGCGCGAGCGGCCTCCTCGGCCGCCAGCGCCTTCTTCACCGCTTCGTCCTTCAACCGCTGCGCTTCGACTTCCTTCAACCGCTCGACCTCGGCCGTGGCCTGGTCGCGCAACGCCGCTGCGGTGGCCCGTTGCGCCTCGCCCTCGGCCTGCTTGTCGGCGAGCGCCTGCTTCTTCGCATCGAGGTCGCGGCTGAGCGAGTCGTAGTTGTCGAAGTCCTCGTCGGAGGTGTCGTTGATGACCGCCGACAGCGCGGCCACCTGCATCATCTCCTCCGGGGTGGAGAACCCGTTGAGCAGCGGCGACGACGTGTTGGTGGACCGTGTGAAGCGGTTCACGGCGATCTGCTCGACACGCTCCTGCAGCGCGTCGACCTGGCCCTGCAAGCCTGCCACTTCGGCTTCGAGCGCCTGCGCTTCGAGCGACAGCTGGTCGAGGCGGCTCTCGGCCTCGAAGTACGCGTCGGCGGCCGCGTTGGCGCGTTCGCGCGCATCGGCGATCTCGCGCGCCGCCTGCTCGGCGGGGTCCTCGGCACGCACCAGGTGGGCAGGAGCCACCGGGATGAGCGCGCTGAGTGCGAGGACGAGGGGGAGGAAACGACGCATTCGAGGGGTCAGGCTAACAGTTGTTGCATTTCGGTTACATTCAATGCCCGCACGAATCTCGTGCCGGGAACGGCCGGCCGCCTAGTGTCATCGGCCAGATGAGCCCTGTACTGAACCTCTCGCGAGTCAGCTTCGTGCGCGACGAGCGCCTCATTCTTGCGCCCATCGACTGGCGTGTGAGGGATGCCGAGCGGTGGCTGGTGCTCGGCGCCAACGGCTCGGGCAAGACCACCCTGTTGCGGATCGCGTCGATGTACGAACACCCGAGCGCCGGCAGGGTGGAGGTGCTCGGCGAACGGCTCGGGCGCACCGACGTACGCGAGCTCCGTCGGCGGGTCGGCTACATGTCGGCGGCGCTGGCGGCGCAGATCCGCCCCGAGCTCCGCGCTCGCGATGTGGTGATGACCGCCCGGTATGCCGCGCTCGAGCCGTGGTGGCATCGCTACACCACGGCCGACGAGGCGCAGGCCGAGGCCTGCCTCGCACGGATGGGCGTCGGCTGGACCGCCGACCGATCGCTCGCCACGCTGTCGTCGGGCGAGCAGCAGCGAGTGCTCCTGGCTCGCACGTTGATGAACGATCCGGGTGTGTTGCTGCTCGACGAGCCGAGCGCACGCCTCGACCTCGGTGGTCGCGAACAGCTGGTCACCGCACTCTCGGAGTTGACGCTCGACCCTGCCGCTCCCCCGCTGGTGCTGGTCACCCACCATCTCGACGAGGTGCCACCCGGCATGACCCACGTGCTGATGCTGCGCGACGGTCAGGTGGTGGCGAAGGGGCCGATCGGCCGGCACCTCACGGCCGCCAACCTGAGCACCACGTTCGGCATGCCGCTGCAACTGGAACGGCGCGCCGACGGCCGGCTCAGTGCGTGGAACGCACCAACGTGAGCAACCGCTCGCGGCCGTTGGTGATCTGATCGGCCAGCGCCCGCTCGAGCACGCCGCCCGTCCACAGGCCACCGCCGTAGTGGAGGTGCATGTCGAGACGGCTCCCGGCGGGCACCTCGGTGATGGTGGCGCGCAACACCCACGGCGAGTGCGAGCGACCGTCGACCTCGTGCCGTTCGAACACGGCGACGTGGGCATCGGTGTCGTGGACGGTGCGCCGCATGCGGAGCTGCTTGCTCCGCGCGAAGGGGCCGATGCGGGCGCGGAGCTCGATGTGCCATTCCGGTGCGTCCGGCGACTCGCTCACCTGCTCGGCCCGATGGACGAGGTCGACCCACGCCGGATAGCGCCCGAGGTCGTCGACGAACGCGAACAACTCGTCGGGCGAACACGGGGCCTCGAGCGTTGCGTGCACATCCACCCGTGCAGTATCGCCGATCCGTTCGCGTCCCTTCACAGTTTCCTCACAGGTGGTGTGCAGAGTGCGGGGTGTCAGCCCACCCGACACCCCGAAAGGCAACGACATGAACCTCTCCAAGAAACTCCTCACCGGCACCGCCGCCGCCGTGATGGTGGCCGGCATCGGCATCGGCTCGATGGCGAACGCCGATGCGCCCGCCACCACCGCACTGCCGGCCGTCGAGGTGCAGGCCAAGTGCGACCGCGAGCCCGAGATCACCGCCAAGTACGACGCCACCCACGAGCGCCTCACCCAGCGGATCGCTCACCTCCAGGAGCGCCACCAGAAGGCGGTCGACAACGGCCGCGACAAGTTGGCCACCCGCCTCGAGCGGCTGATCACCCGGGTGCAGCAGCTCGACACGAAGCTCACCACCCGTTACGAGAAGTACGAGGCGTGGGTCGACGCCAACTGCCAGGCCGGCTGATCCGACCCAGCGACCACGATCCCCCGATGCACCGGCGCTCCCTTCGAGGGGGCGCCGGTGGCGCGCACTGGCTCAGTGCTTGTCGTGACGGTCGCGGCGGCCGAACGCCCGCGACAACAGCGGGCTCTCGACGGCGAGCAGCCCGTCGAGATCGTCGGTCTGGTCGAACACCGGCTTCCAGGGCGCCGTACCGTGCCGAGCGCCCATCTGCACCTCGGGCTCCACGCTGTCGTCGGCATCGTCAGGCTCGTCGGGCACCACGCCCAGCTCGAGTTGGCCGGTCTCGTCGCGGCCCGCCGACTTCGAACGCTTCGACTTGTGCTTCACCGGCGCCGGTGCCGGCGCCTCCCGAGGCTTGAACAGCCGAGGCACCGCTTCGCGACGGTCGTCGAGCACCCAGCCGAGTGGCACCACCATGGCATCGGCGTGCCGTCGACAGAGCACGCCGCCGCGATAGCCCACCGAGTCGTCGAACGGGTCGATCCACACGGTGAGCCGGTCGGCGTCGATGCCGTAGATCACCTCAGCGGGTTGCGAACAACCAGGGCGTTCGCAGAGACGGGCCATGCTCTGAAACTAGTGGGAACGATCGTTCCGTTGATGGACGCTCCGCGCGATTCGGCTCAGGATTCGAGCAGGACAACGAACAAGGCCCCGACCGGCGAACCGGACGGGGCCTTCGTGGTGGGCGATACAGGGCTCGAACCTGTGACCTCTACGGTGTGAACGTAGCGCTCTAGCCGACTGAGCTAATCGCCCTCACAGGCTGGGCAATCTATCAGTTGACCTTGCGATTGCCACCCGTCAGCCAGGGCGGATGCACGCGATGCCGAGGCCGAGTTGGTCGCGGTGGGGTTCGCTCCCGAACGGGCACGGCTCCCCCGTCGGCACGAGCACCTCCACGACGCCGTCGTGGGCGTCGGTGCACAACCGCTCGGCCGCGTCACCGTTCGGCTCGACGACCACACAGTCACCCGGCTGGAGCAGGTTGTCGACCGACGGCGGCGGCGGGTCGGATGCCGTGGCGATGCCGAGCACGACGAACGCGAGCACGCCCACTGCGAGCACCCCCATGAACCGCCACGGGAACCTGGCGGGCGGCAACGGCGCGAGCACCACCGGGTCGGAGCGTGGTTCGGCACGCGCCGCGGGGACAGGCTCGCGTAGCGACAGGTCGTACGAGCGGCGAGCCACCGGATCGCCGAGCACCTGCCACGCCCGGTTCACCTCGGCCATGTGCGCCGCCGACGACTCGCCGGCACGGTCGGGATGATGGGTTCGAGCGGCACGTCGATACGCGTCGCGGATGACCGACGTGGGTGCGTCGGGGGCGACGCCGAGCAGTTCGTAGTACGTGCCGATGTGGCAACCCTACGATCGCTCAGCCCTCGGTGCTGCCTCCTGATCGCCAGTAGACGCCGGCATCCCTGTCCATGAATCCGTCGTCGACCAGGTATCGACGCAACGCCGCCGTGTCGGCATGGCGTTGTCCGATGATGAGGTTCACCATCTGCTCGGTGTAGCGCCGACCTGGCTCGAAGTCCTGCGCCAGCCAGTCGAGCAGCAGCAACCGCTTCGCGTGCTTGCTGGGGATGGTGACGATGCGCCCATCGCGCACGAACGCCTTCAGGTGCGCAGGGTCAGTAGCCGAGGTCGACATGGATGGGCCCCACCAGCGGCTCGCCCGCCGCGAAGTGCCGCACGTTGGTGGTGATGCGATCGCCGAGCAACGGCACCGCCATCTCGGGCGTGTTGCCGACGTGCGGGGTGATGATGCAGTTCGGCAGGCTCCACAGCGGATGGCCGGCCGGCAGCGGTTCGGGATCGGTGACGTCGAGCGCTGCTCCCCCGATGACCCCCTCCTGGAGCGCCCACACCAGATCGTCGGTGACGATGTGGCGACCGCGCGCGACGTTGACGATCCACGCGTCGGAGCGCATCTGCTCGAGCTCGCTGCGCGAGATCATGCCCTCGGTCTCGGGCGTGAGCGCCAGCGCGAGGAACACCACGTCGGCATCGGCGAGCGCGTCGACATACCGGTCGGGTTCGAGCACTTCGTCGGCACCCTCCATGTCCTTCACACGGTTGCGCACCACGGTGACCCGGCAGTCGAACGGCTGCAGCAGCCGCAACAGTTCCTCGGTGATGCCGCCGCCACCGAGCACGGTGACGTTGCAGCCCTTCAGGTTGCGGCCGTGCGGACGGCTCCACTCGGTGGCCTGCGCGTACTGGCCGACGTGGCGAAGGCCGGCCAACGCAAGCGACAAGGCGAGCTCGGCGACCGGCTCGGCATACACGCCCTTCCCGCAGGTCCACACGCGGTCGTCGTCGACGAGGTCGACGAAGGTCTCGATGCCGGCGAACGGGAGTTGCACCCACGCGAGCTTCGGGTTGTCGGCCAGGGCGACCCGCAACGCGTCGGGGTCGCGGGGTGCCGCCCATACGAGGGCCTCGGCCTCGGAGAGCGGGACGAGATGACCGCCACCGGCGGTGATGGCGTCGGCCATCCAGCCGGGCGCGCCGTCGGGCGCGAGTGCGATGCGAGGAGGCCCGTCGGATTCGGGCCCGGTTCGTGGCGCGGTGGTACTTGGCATGGTGCCGCGAGGCTATCCGGCGGCGAGGATGCGCGCGGCGACGGTTTCGCCGCTCTCCAGCGCGCCTTCCATGTACCCGGTGCACGTCGCCACGTGCTCCCCTGCCAGATGCACTCGGCCCCACGGTGCACGCAGCACCTCCCAGAACGCGGTGACCTGACCGGGCTCGTACACGGCGTATGAGCCACCGAACCGCGACTCGGTGCTCCACGCACGGGAATAGCCGCCGAGCGCGTGTGCCGTGAGACCGTGCATGGCGCGCATCTCGGCTGCGGCCACCTCGATGCGCTCACCCTCGGGCATGCGGGCCCACTCGTGGCCGCCGTCGCCGCCGCAGTAGCTCATCAGGATGCCGGTGTCGCCCAGCTGGTCGGCGGTGGGTTCGTAGATGCGCTGTGCTCGCCCGGCGGTGGTGGCATAGCCCGCAGGCCATTGACGCGCCGACCACTGGACGGAGGTCTTCGTCACCGTGCCGTAGCCCAGGCCGTGCACCGCGGCGTGCAGCGCCGCCGGCATCGGGGTGTGGAACGCGACGCGTCGGAGCGGCACCAGCGAGCAGGCCAGCACGACGTGGTCGGCCCGCAGCGTGCGCCGATCCGTGTGGACGGTGACACCGTCGTTGTCCTGATCGACCGCAGTGAGCCGTTCGCCGTAGTGCACGATGTCGCCGAGCTCGCCGGCCATGCCCTCGGCCACGCGGCTGAACCCGCCGTCGACGCGATACGCCGACACGGTGCGGTCGCCGGCCGCATCGCGCTGATGCGCACGCTGTTGCGCCACGAACAGCAACGACACCTGGCCCGGCTCTGCCGCGAACTCACCCTGCGAGTCGCGCCGCTTGAAGATCGCGGCCAGCTCGCCGAGTTCGCTCTCCTCGGCCACATCGGCCAGCGACCTGACGTCGACGGCCGCGGCCTGCGGATGTAGGTGCGGAGCTGACGCGTCGAGCACCCCGTCGGTGACCGCATCGATCGCGGCGTCGAACCGCTCGAACTGTTCGTCGATGCCGGGGTTGGCCGCGCGCACCGCCGCAGGATCCATCAGGCGGCCGTTGTGGTGGAGCCAGCGACGGATGACCGTCCACTGCTCGCCCGCACCGAGCGTGCGCACGCCGAACCGGTCGAGCAGTTCGAGCATGCGGTGGTGGTGGTCGTCGACCCACTCCGCACCGCTCTCGCTGTACTGCCCGCCGGTGAACACGTCGCGCACGGTGCGTACGCGACCGCCCGGGCGAACCCCGCCCTCCACCAGCACCACGTCGGCACCCGCTGCCACCAGGCGTTCGGACGCGCGAAGTCCCGCCAGCCCGGCCCCGACGACGACGACACGCATGTCGTGGTCAGCCGCCGCCGAGCGTCGCGGCGATCTGCGCCGACGAGTCGCCCGACTTCTTCAGCACGCGGGCCACGAAGGCCAGCAACGCCATGGTCATCACGAACAGCACCACCGAACCGACACCCCAGAACGGCTTGATCTCGCTCTTCGTCGCCGAGATGAGGGCCACCGGGAAGGTGGACGACGCACCGCTGATGAGCGACGAGATGATGGTGTTGTCGAGGCACAACGTGAACGACAGCAGGCCGCCGGCGATGAGCGCCGACGAGATGAGCGGCAACGTGACCTGACGGAACGCACGGCCTGGCGGTGCACCGAGGTCGGCCGCCGCCTCTTCGAGCGACGCGTCGAGACCTGCGAGGCGGGCTCGCACGATGAGGGTGACCACGGCACTCGCGTACAACGACTGGCCGACCCACAGGCGCAACATGCCGAACGGCACGCCGAACGTGTCGCTGTTGAACGGCCCACCGACGCGCTGCATCCAACCGGCGAGCGCGATGGCGTCCATGATCTCGGGTGTGACGAGGATGAGGAAGAGCAGCCCCATCATCACCTTGCTCCACGTGCCCGGATGACGGGCGAGCGCCACACCGCACAGGCCACCGATGGTGACCGCGATGATGGTGGCACCGAACGCCGCCAGGAACGACCCGCGCAGACCTTCGCCCACACCGGCCTGCTGGAAGATGGTGAGGTACCAGTCGGTCATCATCCCGTTGACGACGATGGCGAGCGCGAACGCCACGATGGCCGACCAACGTGAGAGCTGACGGTGTTCCTTCTTGGTGACGGCACGCACCACGATGGGCAGGATGATGCCGACCGCCATGATGATGGCGAAGCGGACGAGCATCGGTCCGGTCTTCGCGAAGTCGAACAGGCCCACCATCGGGACACCCGACGGCGTGCGGCCGGGCTCGCCACCCCACCACACGGTGCTGTAGCGCCCGCTCCACACCGAGAACGACGGACCGTCGTTGAACGAGTGACGGATCACCAACCCGATCGGGATGAGCATGAACAACAGCACGAGCGTGGTCCACACCGCGAGCAGCGGCTTCACCGGATCGGGGAAGCGGCTCGCCGTCGCCTCGCGGCGAGGACGGCTGCGCCAGCGGTCGAGCGCGGGGCGGAGGAGGCGGAGCAGGAAACGGGCCAGCCACACCACGCCGGCGAACACCACGAGACTGAGCAACACCATCACGATCATCAGCACGGCCATGGCCGAACCCTGCGGCCAGTCCTGCGAACCACGGAACTGGCTGTCGATGAGCGCACCGACCATGAACCCCTTCGACCCACCGAGCACCGTGGCCGTGACATAGTCACCGCACATCGGGATGAACGTCAGCACGATGCCGGCGATGACGCCGGGGCCGGACAGCGGCAACGTGACGGAGAAGAACGTCGACACCCGGTTGGCACCGAGGTCCTTCGAGGCCTCGCGCAACGACCCTTCGATGCGGTCGAGGGCCACGAACATCGGCAGCACCATGAAACCGACGTAGTTGTAGACGATGGCCAGGAACACGGCGGTCTTCGTGCCGAGCACGTCGAGCGGACCGTCGATGATGCCGATGTCCTGCAGCCACTTCGAGAGCTCACCGTTCGCGGAGAGCGGGATCTTCCAGGCGATGGTGCGAATGAGGAAGCTGGTGAAGCTGGGGATGATGATGAGCGCCAACAGGATGGCGCGCCACTTCTCGGTGACCTTGAAGGCCAGGAAGTACGAGACGGGGAAGCCGATGACGAGGCACAGGAACGTGGCGAACACGGCGATTCGCAAGGTGCTGGCGAACACGTTGAAGAAGTCGGCCGTGAACACCTCGCGGTAGTTGTGCAGGCCGAGGTCGCCGAAGTCGACAGGGATGAGCTTCGAGGAGTCCTTCGTGCCGAACGAATAGACCACGATGATCGCGATCGGGGCGACGAAGAAGAAGAGGTACCAGACGAACGACGGGATGGCGAGGCCCCACTTGGGGCCTCGCCATCTCCGCTTGTTCGGCACGTGTGCGGATGCCGTCACGACGGATCAGCCGGCTGCTGCGGCCTTCACCTTGTCGAGGATCTCGACGAGGCGGTCCTGCGCCGAGTTGACGGCACCGTTCTTCATCGTCTTCACCTGCTCCTCGGGGAAGAAGATCATGTCGACCAGCGGGGCGTCGGGCGCGAGCTCGGCCATCAGCTTGTCGATCTGCTTCATGCCGCTGTGGTAGCCGTGGTAGGTGAGGTCCTTGATGCTGATCTCCGGCATGAGCAGCCAGTTGATCCACGCGTGCGCGGCCTCCGGGTTCGGCGCGCCGGCGGCGATGCAGTAGTTGTCCATCCACAGCTCGGTCTCGGGAGCGCCGAGGCCCCACACCCAGTCCTCCGGGTTGCCGCCGGCGTCGGCGATGCGGGCGTACGCCTGACGGGCGTCACCGTTCCACGCCATCGCCAGGTCGTAGGCACCCTCGGCGAGCGCCGTGCTCGGGTAGCTGTCGAACGCCTTGATGTGCTTCGCCATGTTGCTCACGAGGAACTCCTCGCACGCATCGAGATCGGCGGGATCCTCGGTGGTCCAGTCGATGCCGTTGGCCCAGAAGTACGGACCGCACACGTTCGGCGCGGTGTCGAGCCACGACGTACGACCGCTGGCCGGACCGGCCGTGGCGTCGAAGAAGTCGTTCCACGTCTTGATCTCGGTGGTGATGACCGTCTTGTTGTAGATCCAGCCGGTGCTGCCCCAGTTCTTGCAGACCGAGTACTCGTTGCCCGGGTCCCACGCCTGCTTGAGGTACAGCGGGTCGACGTTGACGATGTTGGGCAGCAACGAGAGGTCGAACTTCTGCAGCAGGCCCTTCTCGATCATCTGCGGGATGTACGGGCCGGTGGGGACCACGATGTCGAAGCCGCTGTTGCCGTTGGCGGCCGACAGCTTCGTGATGAGGTCTTCGTTGCTCGGGTAGTAGTCGACCTTCATGGTGACACCGATGGAGCTCTCGGCCAGCGCGCCCACGATGTCGGGGTCGTTGTAGTCGCCCCACGTGAACATCGCGAGCGAGCCGCTGCTCGTGTTGACCACGTTGCTGTACTGGCTCAGCAACTCGCTGGTGGCGCCACCGGTGCTGCCACCCGTGGTGTCGCCACTGCCGCTGTCGCCGCCGTCGCTGTCGTCACCGCAGGCGGCCAGGATGGCCAACCCTGCGGCGGCGCCGCCGACCTGGAACAGCGCACGGCGCGAGAGCACCGAACGGAAGCTGTCGGGTGCCAACATCCGCATCGGTTCGTTGGGCTTGGTCATTCGGGTTTCCCCCTTGAGGTGTGTGGTACGCGGGATGTGCTCAGGACTCGGCGTCGAGCGCCGGTTCCTTCAGCACGAGATCCGCCTGAGCGGCGGAGAACATGTAGACGTCGTCGGCACTCCAGGTGCTCCAGACGGGGTCGCCCACCGAGAGGCGCACGGCCTGCGCTCGCGGGGTGAGCACGACGATGGTACGCCTCGGGGTGCGCACGACGTACTGCAGGGTGTCGCCGAAGTGCGACACGCCGGCCACTTCACCGGCCATCACGTTGGCGGTGGTACCGGGGTCCTCGGTGCGCAGGACCACGCTCTCCGGACGGACGGCGACGAGGGCGTCGGCGCCGGCCGCGACGTTCTCCTCCGGCTTCGACACCACGAACACCGTGCCGTCGTCGGCCAGGGCGCCGGTGCCGTTGGCCTTGCCGGTCCAGAAGTTGTTGCGACCGATGAAGCCGGCCACGAACGCACTCGCGGGGCGCTCGTACACGGTCTCGGGATCGGCGAGCTGCTCCACGTGACCATCGAGCATGATGGCGATGCGATCGCTCATGCTCATGGCCTCTTCCTGGTCGTGGGTGACGAAGATGAACGTGATGCCGAGCTCGCTCTGCAGCAGCTTCAGCTCGATCTGCATCTCCTCGCGCAGCTTGCGGTCGAGCGCGCCGAGCGGCTCGTCGAGCAGCAACACGCTCGGCCGATTGACGAGTGCACGGGCGACAGCGACACGCTGCTGCTGACCGCCCGACATCTGCCGCGGCTTGCGCTCGGCCAGATGGCTCATCTTCACCATCTCGAGTGCCTCGGCGACGCGGGCGGCGATCTGGGTCTTGTTGACGCCCTTCTGGCGCAAGCCGTAGGCCACGTTCTCGGCGACCGTCATGTGAGGGAACAGTGCGTACGCCTGGAACACGGTGTTGACGTCGCGCTTGTACGGCGGGATGCCCTGCACGTACTGACCGCTGATGCGGATGAAGCCCTCGTCGGGCTGCTCGAAGCCGGCGAGCATGCGCAACGTGGTGGTCTTGCCGCACCCCGACGGGCCGAGCAGCGAGAGGAACTCACCGGGCCGAACTTCCAGGTTCAGGTTGTCGACCGCGACCATCGTGCCGAACCGCTTGGTGACCCCCTGCAGTTCCACCGAACCGCGCTGACCGGGCAGTTCCCGGTCCACGGCCGTGGACGTCGTCGAATCGGTCACCCTGTTCTCCCCCGAGATCTGTTGGGCCGGCGCCCAGTAGTTCGTGCGTCGGTTGGCAAGTGTAGGCACGCACGGTGGGGTACCTGGACGTCACCCCGTTGGGAAGCCGTTGCACCCACGGAGCGCAACGCTGCCATGGACGGACGGCCAAAAGCAAGGAAACCGTCTGTGAACAGACCGCGCGGCCACGGATTCGGTTGCGAAGTCGGCGCGCGGCATTCAGAATCCGTACCCAATGGACAGAACCGGCACGCAGATCGACCACATCGACCGCTCCATCATCGAGCAGTTGCAGCGCGACGGTCGGGTGCCGTACACCCGCCTCGGTGCCGCCGTCGGCCTGTCGGAGGCAGCGGTGCGCCAACGGGTGCAACGACTCACCGACGCAGGCGTGATGCAGGTGGTGGCGGTCACGAACCCGCTGTCGCACGGCAAGCGCCGCATGGCGATGATCGGTGTGCGCACCGAGGGACCCACCGACGACATCGCGAAGACCCTCCAGTCGATGCCCGACATCGACTATCTGGTGGTCACCGCAGGCACGTTCGATCTGATGGCCGAAGTGGTGGTGAACGACGACCTCGATCTGCTCGACCTCACGAACCGCATCCGCCAGGTGCCGGGGGTGCGCAACACCGAGACGTTCATCTACCTCGACCTGGTGAAGCAGACCTTCACCTGGGGCGCCCACTAACCCAGCACGGGCCGGAGCACGAACTTGCTCTCGGTGCGGGCCACCCCGCCATCGGTCTTCAGCCAGCGGATGAAGTCGTCGAGCCCTTCGGCCCCGGCGCAGTCGACGATGATGGTGTAGTCGGCGGGGCCGGTCACGTACATGGCCAACTCCACCTCGTCACGCTGCAGCAGGCGTCGCTCGAACTCGGCGGGATCGAGCCCGGGCGGCAACGCCGCGTCGACCACCGCACGAACATCCCGGCCGAGCGCCTTCCGGTCGATCTGTGCGCCGTACCCGCGGATCACGCCGCCGGCCTCGAGACGACGCACCCGGTCGGCCACCGACGACGGTGCGAGATGCACACGGTCGGCGAGGTCCTTCCAGCTGATCCGACCCTCGCCACCGAGGATGTCGATGATTCGTCGGTCGATTCGGTCGATCACCGTTGATTCGTCGGGCATCGTCGCAGTCTGTCGGAGAATCAGCCGTTGATCAACGGATTCGACTGGTGGAAGATCAGCGCATGATCAACACCGTCGGGGTCCCCAAGGAAATCAAGACCGCAGAACACCGCGTGGCGATGACGCCCGACGGAGTGCGCGAGTTCGAACGGCTCGGGATCGACGTGTTCGTCGAGACCGGCGCCGGCGAGGGGGCCAGCTTCCACGACGACGACTACCGCGCCGCCGGCGCCACCATCGTGCCCACCGCCGCCGATGCATGGGCGCAGCAAATGGTGGTGAAGGTGAAGGAGCCGAAGGAGGAGGAGTTCACCTTCCTGCGGCCCGACCTCACCCTGTTCACCTACCTCCACCTCGCCGCGTACCCCGGCGTCGCGAAGGCCCTGCTCGACGCCGGCACCACCGGCATCGCGTACGAGACCGTGCAGCTCCCCGGCGGCGCGCTGCCCCTGCTCGCTCCGATGAGCGAAGTGGCCGGTCGCCTCGCCCCGCAGATGGGCGCCCACTACCTCGAGCGCCACAACGGCGGCCGCGGCGTGCTGATGGGCGGCGCCCCCGGCGTGCAGCCGGCGAAGGTCGTCGTGCTCGGCGCCGGCAACGTCGGCTGGCACTCGGCCTGGATCGCCGCCGGCATGGAGGCCGAAGTGGTGCTGTTCGACAAGAACCTCGACCGCCTGCGCTGGGTCGACCAGATCAACAAGGGACGCATCGTCACCCTGGCCTCGAACCGCGGGGCGCTCGAGCGCAACATCGCCGATGCCGACCTGGTGATCGGCGCCGTGCTGGTCGCCGGCGGCCGCGCCCCGGTGGTGGTCACCGACGACATGGTGCGCTCCATGAAGAAGGGCGCCGTCATCGTCGACGTCGCGGTCGACCAGGGTGGCTGCATCGAGACCATCCACGAGACCACCCACAACGACCCGGTGTACGAACTGCACGGCGTGCTCCACTACGCCGTCGGCAACATGCCGGGCGCGGTACCGCACACCAGCACCTACGCACTCACCAACGCGACGCTCCCCTACCAGCTCGAGGTGGCGCGCCACGGTGTGGCCGAGGCATGCCGGCGCGACGAGGCGCTCTCGCACGGCCTGAACACGTTCGCCGGTCAGGTCACCAACGCGCCGGTCGCCGAGTTCCTCGACACGGCGTTCGTGGCACCACTCGACGCGCTCGCCTGAAGCGCTCGCCAGGGCGTACGGTTCGCGCATGGCAACTCCCGCGGCTGAGCTCGACCTTCCGTTCTTCGAAGGTCGCAACGTCAACCAGAACCCCGAACTCCCCAGCAATGGGTGGCTGGCGCGCAACTTCTTCGGCTACGCCGTGTGGCACTACGAGGACGCTGTCGGCATTCTTCGCGACAAGCGCTGGCACAACGCGGCGGGACGCATCCCCGAACTGATGGGCATCACCAACGAGCAGTTCCTGTCGCGTCAGGGCGTGAGCATCCTGAGCGCCGAGGGCGACATGCACACCCGGCTGCGGCGCCTCGTGGCACCGGCGTTCTCTCCTCGGTCGGCCGATCGCCTGCGGCCGTTCATGCGCGAGGTCATCAACGATCTGGTCGACACGGTGTCGGCGGCCGGTCGTGCCGACTTCGCCACCGACATCTGCGAGCCGTACCCCATCCCCATCATCTGCGAGCTGCTGGGCGCGCCGAAGAGCGACTGGCAGCTGTTCAGCCGCTGGGCCAACGACGTGCTCGAGATCTTCTCCCTCGACGTCGCGTCCAAGCTCGACCTCATCATGCGCACCCAGGACGAGCTCGACGCCTACACGCGCGAGCTCATCGCCGAGCGGCGCAGCAAGCCGGCCGACGACCTCCTCACCGACCTCATCGCACAGGAGGAGGCCGGCGACAAGCTGTCGAACGACGAGTTGGTGATGATGGTGAACGCGGTCATCGTGGGCGTCACCGACACCACTCGCAACCAGCTCGGCTGCGCGGTGAACCTGTTCGCCCAGCACCCCGAGCAGTGGGCGTTGTTGGCCGAACAGCCCGAGCTGGCCCAGCGCGCCGTGGAGGAGTCGATGCGGCACTTCGGCGCGGTTCGCGGTACGGCGCGGTTCGCGAGCGTCGACATCGAGTACAAGGACATCCTGTTCCCCGCCGGCACGTTCATGGCCGTCGGCCTTGCCGAGGCGAACCACGACACGGCCGTGTTCGACAAGCCCGAGGTGTTCGACATCACGGCCCAGAAGAGCGACCAGCCACAGCTCACCTTCGGCTCGGGCATCCACTACTGCCTCGGCCAGGCCCTGGCGCGCGCCGAGCTGCAGGAGGCCCTGCCGCTGCTCGCGCAGCGCATGCCCGACCTGCGCCTCGACGGCGACACGACATGGAAGCCCGACGGCGTGGGCATCTTCGGCCCCGCCCACATGCCGGTCACCTTCACCCCAGGACGCTGACTCCCCTTGTGCGAACTTAAGTTCGCAGAAGGGGCTCGTCGCATCAGGCGCCGACGGCTGCGAACGCTGCGTTGACGAGCGACGAGCCGCGCTCGTCCCCCACCAGGCCACCTTCCATCTTGTTCATCATGTAGGTGATGGTCATCCGGTTGTCGACGTCGTTGATCACCAACGAGCCGCCCCAACCACCCCACGCGCACACTCGGCGGTCGGGCACGAACGGCATCGCCTCGGTGGCGAGCCCGTAGCCGATGCCGAACTTCGCGGGCACCATCAGCACCTGGTCGACGCCTTCGGCCTGCACCTCGAAGATGCGGTCGATGGTGTCCTGGCCGAGCAGGCGGATGCCGTTCACCACGCCGCCGTTGCTGATGGCGCTCTGCGAGATCGCGATCGAGCGCGCATTGCCGTGCCCGTTGGCGGCGCCGATGTCGGCCTGACGCCACTCCTTCGTCCACGACGCCTCGGCCCCCGGCGCCGGACCGGTGAAGGTCTTCACGGCCACCATGTCGGGCGGGAGTTGGGTGAAGTCGACCGGCAGCGGTGGCGGCGGGATGACGTTGCTGACGCGACCGAATTCGCTCTCCGGCAGGCCGATGTGGAAGTCGACGCCGAGCGGACCGGCCACTTCGTCGCGGAAGAACTCGCCGAGCTTCTTGCCGGTGATGCGACGGATGACCTCACCGACGAGGTGACCCTGGTTGAGCGCGTGGTAGCCGCTGGCGGTGCCGGGCTCCCACCACGGTGCCTGCGCGGCGAGCTTCGCAGTGCTCTTCTCCCAGTCGTAGATGTCGTCGACCGTGACCGGCTGGTCCCAGCCCGACACACCCGACGTGTGCGACATGAGGTGCTTGACGAGCACGCCCTCCTTGCCGTTCTGCGCGAACTCGGGCCAGTACGTGGCGACGGGTGCGTCGAGGTCGAGCTGCCCCCGGTCGGCCAGCATCAACGCACACAGCGCCATCTGCGTCTTGGTGCTCGACCACACGTTGGTGATGGTGTCGGCCTGCCACGGTGCGCTGTGCGCCTGGTCGACCCAGCCGCCCCACATGTCGACGACGAGCTCGCCCTCGAGCATCACCGCCACCGACGCGCCGACATCGGCACCGGAGTCGATGTTGGCCGACAGGATGTCGCGCAGCGCGCCGAAGCGCGGATCGCAGGTGCCGTGGATCTCGGCCATGTCACTACCCCCAAGGTGTGTGGTCCCCGGGCGGAAACGTAGTCGGCCTCAGCGCGGGTCGCGCCACATCAGCCACATCGGCGGGCCGTTGCGGCGATGTGTCATCTCGCGGCGCACCTCGAAGCCGAACCGGCCGTAGAAGGCGATGTTCTGCTCCTTCGAGTTCTCGAGATACATCCCCACGCCCTCGCGGTCGGCCCGCTCGATCATCGGGTCGAACAGTGCCCGCCCGAAGCCCTTGCCCTGGTGCGCCGGATCGGTGCCGATGAACTCCAGGTAGTAGTGCGGCTCGGTCGGGTGCAGCTTCTCGAGGTCGGTGAGCACCTGCAGGTTGGAGAAGAACTTCGTGCCGTAGAGCTTCAGGAACCGCGGCGTGTAGCGGGCCACCGCGGTGAACGGCACCTTCCACTC
>Ga0172367_10001798_pt1 | contig 30492 bp, 31 predicted proteins | sample Lak10m_FD_114542 | JGI IMG/M metagenome (GOLD analysis project Ga0172367, IMG submission 114542) | Freshwater microbial communities from Kabuno Bay, South-Kivu, Congo - kab_022012_10m | ecosystem: Environmental > Aquatic > Freshwater > Lake | place: Democratic Republic of the Congo: South-Kivu...
CAGTGCACGGCTTGTGGCGGAGAAGTGGGCCAGCGGGAGGACGACCAGGAGCAGACGGTGCGCCATCGCCTGACGGTGTACCGGAGCCAGACGGAGCCGCTCCTCCACTACTATGACGAAACGGGGCGCTTGCGCCGCGTGGACGGTATGGCCTCGATGGACGATGTGTATCGCGCCATCCTGGCCACACTGGGTTAGGAGTCGCGTGGTTCGCATTTACAGCGAGCGGGAGTTCATTGCCATTGGCAAGGCCTGCGCCATTTTGCCCAAGGCCTTCCGTTTGGTGGCATCTCATGTTCAGCCGGGCGTGAGCACGGCGGAGTTGAACCGGATCGTTGACAGCTTCATCCGCTCCCAGGGCGCGGTTCCCTCCTTCATTGGAGTGCCGGGACCCCAGGGTGTGCCGCCTTTTCCGGCTTGTTGCTGCATCTCCGTCAATGACGAAGTGGTGCACGGCATTCCGGGATCCCGCACCTTGCAGGACGGCGACATGGTGAAGATTGATGTGGGCACGCGTCTGGGCGGTTTCTTTGGCGACTCGGCCCGCACCTTTGCCGTGGGTCAGGTGTCCGACGCGCGCCGGAGCCTGATGCAGGCCACGGAGGAGTCCCTCATGCGGGGCATCGCGGCGGCGCGATCCGGCAATCGCATTGGGGACATTGGCGCTGCGGTGTCCGGCCATGTGGAGCCGCTTGGCTATTCCGTGGTGCGGGAAATGGTGGGGCATGGCGTGGGCGGCGCGGTGCACGAGGCGCCGGAGGTGCCCAACTATGGGCGGGCAGGACATGGCCTGCGCTTGCGGCCCGGCATGTGCCTGGCGCTGGAGCCCATGATCAATGCAGGTGGATGGCGGATTCGCGTCATGAAGGATGGCTGGACCGTGGCCACGGCCGACGGATCGGACAGTGCGCATTTTGAACACCAGATCCGCGTCACTGACGGGGATCCGGAGATCCTGACCCTCGATTAGGAGTGGCATGGGCAAGACGGACATCATCAAGATAGATGGAAGCGTGGTGGAGACATTGCCCAATGCCTCCTTCCGCGTGAAGCTTGACAACGGCCACATGGTGTTGGCCCACATCTCGGGCAAGATGCGCATGCACTACATCCGCATTCTGCCCGGGGACAAGGTGACGGTGGAACTTTCGCCCTACGATCTCACGCGGGGACGAATCACCTTTAGGCACAAATAGTTTCGGGCCGGCGAAGCGGCCCGAAACACGGCACTTGCAGCCGATTCCGGCTGAAGTGCCGCCCGACGAGGGCTTGAAAGCCCGGCACTTGCAGCGGATTCCGGCTGAAGTGCCGCCCGACGAGGGCTTGAAAGCCAGGCACTTGCAGCCGATGCCGGCTGAAGTGCCGCCCGACGAGGGCTTGAAAGCCAGGCACTTGCAGCCGATGCCGGCTGAAGTGCCGCCCGACAAGGGTTTGAAAGCCCGGCACTTGCAGCGGATTCCGGCTGAAGTGCCGCCCGACGAGGGCTTGAAAGCCCGGCACTTGCAGCCGATTCCGGCTGAAGTGCCGCCCGACGAGGGCTTGAAAGCCCGGCACTTGCAGCCGATTCCGGCTGAAGTGCCGCCCGACGAGGGTTTGGGAGCTGGAAGCGAGACAAGTTGAACGAGGATAGAGGAGACACGGCGGTGAAAGTCAAAGCGTCGGTCAAGAAGATCTGCGAGAATTGCAAGATCGTGCGCCGCGCCGGTGTGGTGCGCGTGATCTGCAGCAAGACCCGCAAGCACAAGCAGCGTCAGGGCTAGCCCTCAGGCTTGTCCATAACCCCGGCCCGCCAAGGCAGCGGCGGTCCGCATTCGGGAGGCACCATTGGCACGCATTGCCGGAGTTGATCTGCCCAAAAACAAGCGCGTGGAGATCGGCCTTACCTACATCTTTGGTATTGGTCTGTCCACGGCCCGCGCCATCCTGGAGAAGTCCAGCGTCAGCCCGGACACCCGGGTGATGAACTTGGACGAGGAAGAGTTGCGTCGCATCCGTGCGGTCATCCAGAACGACTACAAGGTCGAGGGTGCGCTGCGTACGGAAATCACCATGAACATCAAGCGGCTGATGGACATCGGCAGCTATCGTGGCCTGCGCCATCGTCGCAACCTGCCCGTTCGCGGTCAGAACACGAAGAACAACGCCCGCACGCGCAAGGGACGCAAGAAGTCCAGCGGCGTGGTGAAGAAGGGTTAATCCCAGTCCCCGGAGGATATCTTGGCCAAGACCGTCAAGAAGAAAGTCAAGAAGAAGGAGAAGGTGGATGCGGTGGGGAACGCCTACATCATGGCGTCCTTCAACAACACCATCGTCTCGTTGACAGACAGCTACGGCAATGTCATCACCTGGTCCTCGGGCGGCTCTCGCGGCCGTTTCAAGGGCTCCCGCAAATCCACGGCCTTCGCCGCCCAGCTGGCGGCCGCCGAGTGCGCCAAAACCGCCATGGATCTGGGGCTGCGCCGTGTGTCTGTCTTCGTGAAGGGGCCGGGTGCCGGCCGTGAGTCCTCGATCCGTGCCCTGCAGGCCGCCGGCCTGATGGTGACGGCCATCAAGGACACCACGCCGCTGCCGCACAACGGCTGCCGTCCGCGCAAGAAGCGCCGCATCTAATTCGCAGCGCCGGCCCGCACAGGCAGATCCGGAGGATCTGTGCTGACGGGTTGCCTGTGGCCGCGCGGAGCCCTGTGCCCCGGCGCGGCCCTGCGATTGAGATCGGCCGGATGCTGATTCAGCCAGGAGACCCAACTGCATGAACGGACTGGTTCCCCAGCGCCCCGAAGCCGTCGAGCTGGACCACAACAGCTACAGCTCCTCCTTCGGCCGCTTTTTCCTTCAGCCGCTGGAGCGCGGTTATGGCGTGACCTTGGGCAACTCCCTGCGTCGCATGCTCCTAAGCTCCGTGCAGGGCGCGGCCATCACCCATGTGCGCATCGACGGTGTGTTGCAGGAGTTTTCCACCGTCCCCGGTGTCACCGAGGATGTGACGGACATCATCCTGAACCTCAAGCAGGTGCAGGTGAAGCTGCTGAGCAAGCGGCCCGAGCGCCTCACCCTGCACATCAAGGGGCCCGCCACCATCACCGCCGGCGACCTGCAGAAGGCCAGCGCGGAGATTGAGGTCATGAACCCCGACCTGCACCTGGCCACCCTCAACACCGCCACGGATCTGCTGGTGGAGCTTGAGGTGAGCAAGGGCTACGGTTACCGCCCCAGCGAGGAGCACGATGTGGAAGACCAGCCCATCGGCACCATCCCGGTGGATGCGCTCTTCTCGCCGGTGACCAATGTGACCTACCGCGTGGAGAACACCCGCGTGGGCCACAAGACAGACTACGAGAAGCTGATCCTTGAGATCACCACCAACGGCACGGTGACTCCCGACGATGCGCTGGCCGTGGCCGGCCGCACGCTGATGGAGCATGTGCGCCTCTTCACCGAGTTCGACATGAACCCGGCGGAAGGCCCGGAGGAGGAGATCGACGAGGAAGTGCTCAACATTCGCAAGCTGCTGTTGAAGAATGTTGAGGATCTGGAACTCACCGTGCGCGCCTCCAACTGCATCAAGGAAGCCCGCATTCGCACCATTGGCGAGCTGGTGGGCAAGTCGGAAGCCGAGATGCTGAAGTACAAGAACTTCGGCCGCAAGTCCCTGAACGAAATGACCGTGGTGCTCAAGCAGCACGGCTTGGAGTTCGGCATGGATGTCTCGCGCTACCTGGGCGATTTGGACAAGAACGAATAAGGCGGGACAGAACCATGAGGCACAGAAAATCCCAGGTGAAGCTCAATCGCAGCGCATCCCATCGCCGCGCCCTGCTGGCGAACCTGGCCTGCGGCTTGATTGAGCACAAGCGCATCACCACCACCATCGGTAAGGCCACGGCTGCCCGCAGCTATGCGGAGCGCATGGTCACCTTTGCCAAGAAGGGCACGCTGGCGGCTCGTCGTCATGTGCTGGCCCACTTGATGCACAAGGATGTGGTGAAGCACCTCTTCGACGAGATCGGCCCGCGCTTTGCCGATCGTCCGGGCGGATACACGCGCATCATCAAGCTGGGCACCCGTCCCGGCGATCAGGCGGAAATGGCCATCCTCGAGTTTGTCGGTTACGAGGAGCAGCTGGACAAGTAAGCCAGCGCTGCACGCCCCCCAATGAAGCCCACCCGCCCCACAAGGCGGGTGGGTTTTTTCCTTGGCGCGCGGACTTGCCCTAGGCGGGAAAGAATGGGGATTTGGCGACCTTGGCCACCCGGGTCTGATGCCCGTTGGCACTGCTGGATAACCATCCCACTGAAAGGAATCAGCATGAGCGGGCAGAATCCCTGGGACGAGCGCTATCAAGGCCCGGCTTTCGTCTATGGACGGGAGCCCAATGTGTGGCTGAAGGAGCAGCAGGCTCGGTTTCCCACGCAGGGCCACGCACTTGCGGTTGCTGACGGCGAGGGCCGCAACGGCGTGTGGCTTGCCCAGCAGGGGTTGCATGTGTTGGCCGTTGACGGCAGCCCCGTGGGCTTGGCCAAGGCTTCCGTCCTGGCGGCGGAGCGGGGCTGCGCCCACCGCTACCAAACGCAGGTGGTGGATCTGGTGCTGTGGGAAGCGCCGGCGGGCGCTTTTGATGTGATTGCTCAAATCTATCTGCACCTGCCCGAAGCCGCACGACGGGTGGTGCACGGCCGCCTGGTGAGAGCGCTGCGACCCGGCGGCCTGCTGGTTCTGGAATGCTTCACGCCCAGGCAGCTGGCCTTCGGCACTGGCGGCCCCAAGGATTTGGCCCTTCTCTATGAGCCGGAGGCCTTGCGCGAGGATTTCGTCGGCTTGGAGATCCTTCACCTGGCGGAGTGCGAGGTGGAGTTGCACGAGGGGTCCCTTCACGAGGGGCGCGGCGCGGTGGTGCGGGTGCTGGCAAGAGCCAGGGCATGAGACGCGGGAGCTGGACATGCACATCATGAGGGAGCTGGAGCCCGGAACGGCCTGCCGTCTGGAGGCCGACCAGGTGGACGCCGTGTTGACCACCGCCAGGCTGCACATCGAGGAGGACAGCGGCATGACCGGCCCCATTCGCGTGCTTGGACTGGATGAGAGTCACGATCGCTGGATCCTGGAGGCCGACACCCGCCGCCGGCCGGTCTTGCGGCGTCTGCACGCCTGGCAGGATCCCGCCGATTTCATTCAGCAGCGCCGGGATTCCTACGAGCGCATGTGGGATGGTTGAGGCTGCGGCAAAGTGGACTACCTGGAGTCCATGCCGGCCGGTCGGCCATCACCTGCCTTTTGAGATCATCCGCCCCTGATGGATGTCTGCGGGCAGGCCAGCCAGGCGCTGACGGTCGCCCAGCGCGGTGACGCGGAAGCAGCGTGTGCCCATCTCCCGTGGCAGCAGGCAATGGGTTTCCTCACACTCCTCCAGCAGCTCCCCTTCCCGGGGTGGCGAAAAGGGCCGGGCCGCACCGTAGACGCGGTAGCTCGTGGCACCCGGCTGGGCGTTCCATTCAAGCAGCACCTGATTTCCCACCACCTGCAGCCGCAGCGCCCAGGGCTCCTCGGGCGGAGGCGGCGGAGGCGTCTCCTGCCAGTGGCGCGCACAAATCTGATGCCAGAGTTCCTGACGGCTTCCTTCGTAGCCCAGCGCCCACAGGCCCATTCCCTGCAAGCCGTTGTCCTGCACCAGATCCAGTTTCATGCCCAGGCTGAGGGTGTCGTCGAACCAGCATTGGCGCCAGCCGCCACTCTGCCAGGCGCTCCAGGGCGTTTGGGCCACGCTCTCACGCCGCAAACCGTGGCTTTGTGCCAAAGCAAGGGCGGCGGCATAGGACCTCGCCGTGGCGCTTCCCGTTGTGCTGGAGCCGGCGCTGGCGCTCTGGCAGGGCCAGTCGTAACCGTACCACGGCAGACCCAGCACAAGCTTCTCCGGGCGTTGGCCGTTCCAGGCCAAGTGGTCGGCCACGCTCCACGCCACATTCCAGCTGCCCCAGCCCTGGGCGGGGCTCACCGGGCCGGAGGTGGAACTGCCCGCGTAGTGGTAGTCGTAGGCCATGATGAAGAGGGCGTCGCACACCGTGGAGAGCAGGCTGTAATTGTAGGCGCCATTCCAGTCCACGGCGGGCGTGCACACCATGAGCGTGTAGCGGCGGTTCTGGCTCTCTGCGGCGGCGTCCAGATCGGCGCGCACCTCACTCATGAAAGTGCCGAAGGCTCCGTACTGGTCGCCAGGCACCCCCTCGAAGTCGATCATCAGGCCGTCGGCGGAGCCACTGGCCATGCGCGAGAGCAGGTTGGCGCGGGCGGCCTGTCGGGCCGCCGGATTGGCGAGCAGGGTGCGCAGGGTACTGGAGCCGAAGAGAGTGGCGCAGAGCAGAAGTTCCACGCCGTGGGTGTGCAGGCTGTCCGTGAGGGCCGCCTGTGGCCAGCCGTGGGCGTTGGCCACGCCACCGGAGGAATTCAATTCCAGCGAGAACCAGCACACCTGGCTGAGCAGGTCCAGAGGCATGGCCTGCCAGTGGGACTCGCTTGTCCAGTAGGGCAGAAATCCCACCACGCTGACATCAAGCTGGCGTTGACGGGGAAGCGGGCGCAGGACACGAGGCGCGTGGGCGGAGGGTGGCGGATCCGCGTGGCCGGCCTCCAATTCCACTTGATGAATGCTGGCGTGGTGACCGCTCTGGGCCGTGGCCCACAAGGGAACAAGCAGCAGGGCCGACCAAGGAGCCAGACGGCGGCCTGAGGTGAAGGCGATGGACATGACGAGTCCTCCGTGTTTGGGGGGCTGAAGGTGACACGGCGCGAGCGGCCACGCACGCATTCCGACCCGCTGGAAGTGGCTCATTTTCGACGATGATCCAGGCGTGGAACAGACGGGATGTTGGCGCGGCCACCCGATCCCCATCTGACGAGGCAGCGTGACAATCCTACCTTGGGCCATGTCCTCCGCCAAGAAGCCCGATCTCTTCCACCACCCCGAGGAGCGCCACCGGCTGGCGCCCCTGGCGGAACGCATGCGCGCCACTTGTCTGGACGATGTGGTGGGCCAGGAGGCCCTCACGGGACCGGGCGGTCCCTTGCGCCGCATGCTGGAGACCGGGCGCCTGGAATCCGTGCTCTTCTGGGGGCCGCCGGGTTGCGGCAAGACCACCTTGGCCCGCCTCATCATGCACGAGAGCGGCGCGGAGAGCCACAGCCTCAATGCCGTCACCAGCGGCGTGGGCGAATTGCGCAAGGTCTTCGAGGAGGCCGAGCGCGACATGGCCCTGCACAAACGGCGCAGCGTGCTCTTCATCGACGAGATCCACCGCTACAACAAGGCCCAGCAGGACGCCCTGCTGCGCCATGTGGAGGACGGCACGCTGACCCTCCTGGCGGCCACCACGGAAAATCCGGGTTTCGAGATCATTCCCGCCCTGCTCTCGCGCTGCCACCTCTTCACCCTGCGGGCCCTGGACGACGAGGCTCTGCTGGCGCTGGCCCATCGCGCCCTGGCCCTGGACGAGTGGCTGCAGGAACTGCGGGTGGAGCTGGATCCCGCCGCCCACGGGGGCCTGTGCCATTTGGCGGGGGGAGACGCCCGCCGCCTTCTACAGGTGCTGGAAATGGCCGCCACCGTGGCCAGGCCGGACGATGACGGCCGGCGGCGCATTGGCGTTGGCGAGCTGGACGCCACGGGGCAGAGCCGTCGCCTGCCCTTCGACAAGGGTGGCGACCAGCATTACGACCAGATCAGCGCCTTCATCAAGAGCGTGCGCGGCAGTGACGCCGATGCGGCAATCTACTGGCTGGCGCGATTGCTGGAAGGGGGAGAGGAGCCGCGCTTCATCGCCCGCCGCCTGCTCATCCTGGCCAGTGAGGACATTGGCAACGCGGCGCCCAACGGCCTGGTGCTGGCCAACGCCTGCTTCGAGGCTGTGCACAAGCTGGGCATGCCCGAAGCCATGTATCCCCTGGCCCAGTGCACGGCCTATCTGGCGGCCCAGCCCAAGTCCAACCGCTGCGCCGCGGCAATTCTGGAAGCCCGGCGGGTGGTGCGTGCCCGGGGCGGAGATCCTGTGCCCGCCCATTTGCGCAATGCGCCCACGCGACTGGCCAAAGAGCTGGGCCACGGCGCCGCCTACCTCTATCCGCCGGATCACCCGGGCAGTTTCGTGGATCAGCCCTATCTGCCCGAGGGCTTGGAGGCCCTGCGTCTCTACCGGCCTTCCACCCACGGGCTGGAAGGAAAGCTGCGCGACCACCTGGCCGCCTGCTGGCCTGGCCGCTTCGGGGATGACGCGTGACCTTCTCCGTGCATGTCATCGGGCGCAGCCGGGAGGCCTGGCTGCAGCAGGCGGAGGCCGAGTACCGCACGCGCCTCTCCGCCTGGGCAAAGGTGGAGCTGGTGGTGCACCGGGCGGAGCCGCTGGACGGTGGCCTGCCCCTGGATGAGATTCGCCGCGTGGAGGGCGCACGCCTGCTTGGTGGGCTGGAGCCCCGGGAGGAACTGGTGGCGCTGGACGAGAAGGGCAAGGGGCTGGACAGTCCCGCCCTCAGTCGCTGGCTGGAGAGTCGCCTTGGGGATGGCGTGAGCCGCTTCCGCTTCGCCATTGGCGGCGCGGAAGGGCTGGACGAGTCCGTGCGGCGCCGTGCCGGACTGGTGCTCAGCCTCTCGCCGCTCACATTCACGCACCAGATGGCCCGGCTGGTGTTGCTCGAGCAGCTCTACCGCGCCTTGATGATCCGCGATGGTCGGCCCTACCATCGAGGCTGACCGGATTGTTCGCCGCAGTATTCCCATTGAAGGGTTCCGCACCATGAGTCCTGAGCAGAGCCTGGCCGCCCATGTCACCAACCTGGATCAGCCGGTTTATGCCCTGCGCGGCCTGCCGCCGGAGGTGGTGGCCGTGCTCTTCGCCCAGGTGAGCCGCAGCGCGGCGGGCTTCCGCGAAAACCTGCTCAAGCTGATGGAAGAGGAGGGCCTGGAGGGCAACGCGCCCGGCGGGAGCGGCTTCGACCAGGCGAGGGCCTCTGCTTTCCACGAGAAGTGGGTGCTGGGTTATGGCCACAGCAGCGTGGCCGAGCACGCCACTCTGCACCTGGCCGTGGAGGAACTGAGCATGCTGGCCGCCAAGGCGCTGGAGGAGGCGCGGCTGGCGAGCTTCACGGAGAAGAGTTCGCGCTATCAGGTTTTTGACGCGGGCCGCTTCCACACACCCGTGGAGTGGCGCGGACTGCCCGAGGAGGGCGAGGCCCTGGCCATGGTGAAGGAACTCTACGCCACCTACGCGCGCCTCTACCGGCAGCGCCTGGTGGAGCTGGAGGCCGAGGGGAAGCCGCAGGCTCTGTCGGAGCGCGCCTGGCGCCAGGCCCTGCATGCCGGTGCCTGTGATACGGCCCGCTACTTCCTGCCCGCCGGTGCGTGCACCAGTCTGGGCATGACGCTGAATGCCCGCAGCCTGGCGCACCTCATCCGCCGCCTGCGCGCCCACGGTCTGGAGGAGTTGCGCCGCCTGGGCGATGCGCTGGAGGCTGAAGGGCGCCAGATCACGCCAGTCTTGCTCAAGCACTCCCAGCCCACACCTTACCAGGCCACATTTCCCCAGACTCTGCGACAGGCGCTGGACAAGGGCCTCTCCGCCCTGGGGCGGCAGCCCATTGATGGCGAGACCCCCCGCGTGCGTGTGCTGGACGCCACTCCCGATGGAGAGGCGCGTGTGCTTGCGGATTGGCTCTTCCAGGCACAGGAACTGCCGCTGGAACAGGCCCGGGCCGTGGCCCTGGGCATGGACCAGGAGGAGCGCCGCCTCTTGTTCCAGGAGATCCTGGGTGGCCGCGGCCCCCACGACGCTGCCCCGCGCGCCCTGGAGCAGGCGGTGGTGACGGCGGAGTTCTGCCTGGACTACGGCGCCTTCCGCGATCTGCAGCGCCACCGGCTGGCCAGCCAGACCCTTCAGCCCCTGGGCTGCCTCTGGGGTTGGGACTTGCCCGATGAGCTGGCTCTGGGCCCGGCGCGGCAGGAGCTGGAGGATCTGCTGGGGCGCGTGGCCGCCCTGTGGGAGCGTCTGGCGCGCCACCACCGCGAGGCCGCGGCCTATGGCGTGCCCCTGGCCTTCCGCCACCGTTTCGTGCTGACACTCAACCTGCGCGAGGCCGACCACCTCATCCGTCTGCGCAGCACGCCGGCGGGGCACATGTCTTATCGTCGCGCGGCGTGGGACTTGTATCACGGCATTTGTGCCCACTATCCTCAGCTCGGTCCCTGGTTGCAGGAGGCGGGGCGTCCGGAGCCCACGCTGGCCATGGGCGGCCTGGCGCGCACGGATGAATTGTTGCGGGAAAATGCGGCCGGGGGCGCCTGAGCCTTGGCGTGGAGCGGGGCAAATGCGACCTTGTTTGCAAATATGATGCCGATTCATGCAGGGGGGCTGCGGTGAGCAAGGTTGAAACGAAGCTGTTCGTGGGGTTGGAGATCACCACCAAGCTGCAGGAGAACCTGGACGCCTGCAAAAAGGCCATGGAACTCTATTTCCGCCTGGACAATCCCGACTACCTGTTGGTGCGCCGCGTGGGGGACAAGGACTGCATCGGTCGCATCGTCAGCCTGCCCTTCCCCTGCCAGGACCTGGACAATGTGCAGCGCAATGTCATCAGCCTTGTCAAGCTCATTGCACCCAATTTTCGTCTGGGGCCGGACAGCGTGCAGCTCTTCGCCTATCAGGAGTTTCAGTCCGAGACCAGGATATAGGCATCCCGCCGTTCCAGACGGCCCGCCTCTTCCAATGCCTCCATCACTTCCTTCCAGCGCGGCGTGATGGCCGCGAAGCGCTGCTCCACTTCCTGGGCCGGCAGCAATTGACCTGACCCAAGCAGGGAATGGAACCACTCCAGCACCACCTGACGCCGACGGGGATGCCCGGGCAGTCCCCGCTCGGGTTCGTCCAGATAGGCCCTCAGGGCCTGCTCCCGATAAGCTTCGCGGTTCCAGTCCGGTCGGCTGCGGCGCTGGCGAAGGTGGTCCAGCCACTGCAGCACTTCCCCCAGGCCAGGACTGAGGAGGAAGTAGTCGTGGTGGCGGCCTTCCCGCCGCATGCCTGCCAGACCCGCTTCCTTGAGCAGAGAGAGGTGGTGGGAGAGAGTGGGCAGTGAGAGCTGGTTCAGCTCGGCCAGCTCCGCCACGCTGCGATCCTGTTCCGCCAACAGATCCAGCAGGCGTCGCCGCACCGGATCGCCCATGGCCTTCAGTTTGAGATCCAGGCCCTGCTGCGCGGCCATTACTTCCTCCCACACTTTCCCACCCCGCGCGCCGCCGCTTCCACCCGCGTCTTCAATCACGGTCAAGATGCACAGGAATGCTCAAATCTAACGCATTGATTATCAACAAGAAGCCCATTCACCTTGACCACAACATCTGGGTGGAAGCGTGCGGTAGGCCGATTCTTGTGAGATTTTACCACAAAAAACCACAGAGATTTTTGAGATTCACCCTTGAAAGTTATTGATGCTCAAGAGTCCAGATTAGAGGTTGTTTTTTCTCTCTGATATAGGGTGTGAAAACACTTGACATGTATGGAGTCTCGCCTTACTTTCGGGGCGAATCGTGGTAATTCGTGGGAGCAAAGGGATTCATGCCGTACTTCATGGGCGAATACAGCTACGCCCTGGACGAGAAGGGGAGGGTGAAAATTCCTTCCGCCTTCAAGGCTGATCTCGCTCCCACCGAGGAATCCGTGGTGTACCTGGTTCGCGACCGCGACGAGTGCGTGGCCGTGTACACCCCGGAGGAGTACCAGAAGCTGCAGGACGCGCTGATGAATCTGGACCGCGGGGAAGCCGCCAACCGCGTGCTCATCCGCCGCCAGATTTCCTGCGCCTTCGCCTGTCCCGTGGACGCCCAGGGCCGTGTGAAGATCCCCACGGAACTGATCAAGCTGGCGCGTCTGGAAAAGGGTGGCGAAGTCAAACTGGCCGGCTTCATCGACTATGTGCAGATCTGGAATCCCGAAGAGTACCAGAAGTCCATGCTCATGCAGGACGGGGAGTAGGTGGTGGGCATGCACATCGTGCAGCGCAGCCAGGGCGACCTGGACCTCTTCCGCCTGAAGGGCGAGCTGGACGCGGGCGCCGTGGAGCAGCTGGCCTTCATTCTGGCCATGCCCGGCCTGCGTCCTGTGCAGTTCGACTTCCGCCAGGTGCACAATGTGGCCCGGCCGGAAGTGGCCCCTCTGCTCAAGCGTGTGGTGGAGCGTCGTCCCGAGGGACGAGGGCTCCGGTTCTCCGGCATCCCCCAGCCCGTGGCCCGGCGACATGCCCGCGAGGGTCTGCCGCCCGCCCTCTTCGTCTGACCGATGTATCACGACCCGGTGCTGGCAAGGGAAGTGGCGCAACGCCTGGTCACCTCCCCGGGTGGACTCTATCTGGACTGCACCCTGGGCGGCGGGGGTCACAGCCGCCTGATTCTGGAATCGCTGGACGCCACGGGTCGCTTGCTGGCCCTGGATTGGGACGAAGACGCCCACACCCATCAGCAAGGAGTGGATCAGGTGCTTTGCCGGGATGCCCGCGTCACCCTGCTGCGGCAGAGTTTTGGCGATCTGGATCGCCTTCCCGCTCCCTGGGCGGAGGCGCGCTTCCACGGCATCCTCATGGACCTGGGCCTCTCCAGCCATCAGATCGACACCCCGGGGCGCGGCTTTTCCTACCTGCATGACGGTCCCCTGGACATGCGCATGGATCGGCGCGTGGGACTGGGGGCGGGCGAACTCATCGATCAACTGGACGAGGCGGCCTTGGGCCGCCTCTTGCGCGTGCACGGCGAAGTGGCGCCGTGGCGGCGTCTGGCGCAGCTAATGAAGGCCGAGCGTGCGGCCGGCCGCCTGGACAGCACGGTACATGTGCGGGAGCTGGTGGAGAAGACCTGGGGCCCCAAGGGCAGCTACGCCATGCTCAGCCGCATTTTCCAGGCATTGCGCATCGCCGTCAACGGCGAGCTGGACGCGCTGGAGAAGGGTTTGGACGAGGCCTTCCGGCGTCTCGTGCCCGGTGGTCGCCTGGCGGTGATCACCTATCACAGCCTGGAGGATCGCCATGTCAAGTCGCGCTTCCGCGACTGGGCCGGCGAGGGTGGCGAGGCGGGGTCCCGCTATGTGCCGGCCGCGCGCACGCCCCGCCTGGCTCGCCTGCTGGAGCGCCGGGGCATCGTTCCCGGCGGGGAGGAGCTGGCGCGCAATCCCCGCAGCCGCAGCGCGCGCCTGCGCGTGCTGGAACGGGAGGACGCCTAGATGGCACGCCCCGTTCCGCCCCTCAGCATCCGTGAGCAGTTCGGCTTCGTGTGGCGCCTGCTGCCCCTGGTGAGCCTGGGCATCGCCATCCTGCTCTTCCGTGTGTGGAAGGTGCTGGAGACGGATCAGCTGCGCACCCGCGTCTTTCGCGCCACGCGCTCCTGCGCCAGTCTGGAGGGGGAACTGCAGATCGAGGAAGGCCTGCACCTGGCGCAAACGGCTTTCGGCCGCATCGAGAAGGCCGGGCGCGGGATGGGCCTGGTGTGGCCGGACAGCAATGTCACCCAGGTGGTGGTGGATCCTCGCATGGTGCGGCGGGACCAGGATCTGGAGTGGCTGGACCGCAGCCGGGAGCAGGTCCAGTGATGCGCCGCGTGGTCATGGATGGCACGCCCCTGCGCCACGCCCGCCGGGTGAGCGCTTTGCGCACTCTGGGCCTGATGGCCCTTGGCGCCGTGGTGATCAAGCTGGCCTTCCTGCAATTCTTCTGGGGCGATGTGCTGGTGCAACGCGCCGAGCGGCAGCTCTACACCACCGTCACCCTGCGCGCTCCCCGGGGCAACATCATCGACAGCCAGGGCAGCCTGCTGGCCGTGGAGCTGAACCAGGTCTACCGGCTGGCCTGCAACCCCCAGCAGATTCGCCGGGAGGTGCTGGCTCACAAGGACAGCACGCGCTTCGCGCGTTTGGTGAAGCTGCTGGCACCGGTCATGGGCCAGAAGGAGGCGGACTTCGAGGCCGGTTTGCGCAAGGAGTTGGAGCGCGACAAACCCCGCCGCTACCTCATTCTGGCCGAGGACATCACGGAACACCACGCCCGTCAGGTGCGCGAGGCGCGGCTGGCCGGCGTGTGGCTGGAGCAGACCGGCAACCGCATCTATCCCCAAGGCACGGTGGCCGGCAACCTGCTGGGCTGTCTCAACGCCGAGGACCAGCCCGTGGGCGGCATCGAGACGGCCTACGACAGTCTGCTGCGCGGCGAGGACGGCACGGAGTACCACCTGCGCGACGCCAAGGGCTGGGGCCACGCCTTCGCCGAGCGACCCCGACAGGACACGCGGGCAGGCATGTCGCTGGAACTGGGCCTGGACCTTCGCCTGCAGACCATTGCCGAGGAAGAGCTGGCGGCGGCCATCACCAGCCACAACGCCCAGGCCGGACAGGTGATCCTGCTGGATCCACGCACGGGTCAGATCCGCGCCCTGGCCAGCTGGCCTCAACTGGACCCCAACGACCTGAGCAACTTCACCCCCGACGCCGCGCGCCTGCGCTGCGTGAGCGACCAGTATGAGCCGGGCTCAACCTTCAAGCTCGTCTCTTTCGCGGCGGCCCTGGAGGCGGGGGTGATCCCCGACCTGAACGAGCGCATTCCCTGCTACAACGGCGCCTATCGCGTGAAGACCGAGACCATCCATGACAGCAACAAGGGCGGCTATCCCTCCCTGCTGGTGCGTGAGGTGTACTCCAAGTCGTCCAACATCGGCACCGTGGTGATCAGCCAGCGCCTGAGCCACGAGCAGCTCTATGTGATGTGCCGCAACTTCGGTTTCGGCCAGAGCCTGGGTGTGGACCTGCCCGGCGAAGTGGGCGGGCAGCTGCCGCGCCTGAAGCGTTGGGGTCCGGTGGAGTTCGCCACCATCTCCATGGGCCAGGGCGTGGCCGTCACGGCGCTGCAAATGGTGAGCGCCTACGCCTGCATTGCCAACAACGGCGTGCTGGTGCGGCCCCATGTGCTCAACCGCGCAACGGGCAGCGACCGCACCTATGTGCGCGAGCCCCTGGTCATCCGCCAGGTGGTGAAACCCGAGACCGCCGCCATCCTGCGCCAGCTGGCGCGGGAAGTGGTGGAGACGGGCACGGGCAAGCAGGCCGCCGTGCCCGGCATTGTGGTGTGCGGCAAGACGGGCACCGCCCAGAAGCTGCTCCCCGGCGGCGGCTACAGCCACGACGACTACATCTCCAGCTTCATCGGGTGGGCCGAGCTTCCCGGCGGCCCCTTGGCGGGGATCGTTCTGGTGGACAATCCGGTGGGTGCCATCTACGGTGGCGTGGTTGCGGCGCCGGCCTTCAGCAAGATCATGAGCCGCGCCCTGCTGCTGGAGAAGGAGACCCGGCGCACCCAGTCGCCGCTTCAGTGGGCGGGCGAGGCCCGGCCCTTCCCCGCGCCACGGCCCGCCGGCGTGCCCGGTGGCGGCCCGCCCCTGCTAAAGGGCCAGAGCCTGCGCACGGCCCTGGGCCGCCTCAGCCCCTACGCTCATCACCTGCGCGTGGCCGGTGAAGGATCCCTGGTGATCAACCAAAGCCCCCTGCCGGGCGCGGCCACGGCCGACCGCACGGACTGGGTGCTCTATTGCGAGTGAGCATGAGACCCGAACTGCACCACATCGCCGCCCACCTGGGCCACGCGCGCCACCTGCCCACCACGGCGGGCTGGAAGGCCTGCGTGGATTCCCGCGAGCTGCGTGTGGGGGATCTCTTCATCGCCCTGGTGGGAGAACGACAGGACGGGCACGACCATGTAGGGGCCGCGCTGGAGCTGGGCACCGCCGCGGTTGTGGCCGAGCCTGGGCGCCTGAATCCCTCCCTTCGCGGAGATTTCCGCGTGCTGGGTGTGGCCGACACGCGCCAGGCCCTCCTGGATTTGGGTGCCATGGCGCGGGATCGGCACACGGGACCCGTGGTGGCCATCACCGGCTCCAACGGCAAGACCACCACCAAGGAGCTGGCGGTGCAGATCCTGGGTCGCCACCTGCGCGCCACCGCCAGCCAGGGAAACCAGAACAGCACAGTGGGAGCGCCGCTCTCCCTGCTCAACGCCCTTGACGGCCACGAGGTCTATGTGATGGAGGCGGGCATGTCCCAGCCGGGCGAGATCGCCCGCCTCTGCGCCATGGCGCGGCCCACCCACGGCCTCATCACGAATATCCAGCCCGCCCATCTGGAAGGCACGGGTGGCCTGGACGCGGTGGCGCGGGAGAAGGGACAGCTCTTCCGGTGGCTGGCCCAGTGCGATGGCGTGGGCATTGTGAACGAGGACGACCCGCTGGTGGTCGCTCAGGCGGAAATTCTTCGGCGCCGCAGCGCCTTTTCCCTCCGGAAGCACAGAGCCGGATCCCAGGTGGGAATGTGGACGGTGGGCGTGGACCACGAGGCGCGCCACCTCCTGAGCCTGTCCGGGCACGAGGTGCGTCTCCCCGTGCCCGGACAGGCCTTCCTGTCCTGTGCCGCCGCCGCCTGTGCCATTGCCCTGGAGCTGGGCATGGACCCGGCGCGCATCGTGGAGGGGCTGGCGGACTTCCAGGGCGCGCCGGGGCGCATGGCCGTGCGCGCCATGGCGGGTTGGACCCTTCTGGACGACAGCTACAACGCCAATCCCGCCAGCATGGCGGCGGCCCTGCACACGCTCTCCCAGATGAATGCCCAGCGTCGGGTGGCGGTGCTTGGCGAGATGCGCGAGCTGGGCGCCGACGGTGCGCGCCTGCACCGGGAGATGGGCGCGCTGGCGGCGGAGCTGGGGCTGGACCTTGTGTGGCTTGTGGGTTCCAGTGAGGCCCGCGCGGCCTTTGCCGAGGGTCTGGCGCTAGGTGGCGGCGTGGCGGTGGGCGAAGCACCCCACGCCAGCGGCATCGCCCAGCTGTTCACACCCCGGCCGGGTGACGCCGTGCTGCTCAAGGGCAGCCGCCTCACCGGGCTGGACGCGCTGGCGGAGGCCTGGTCATGACGCCACTTCGCCAGCGCACCCCGGAGCAATCCGGCCTGCCCCTGGGCTACGCGCCGCGCGTGGCCACCATCGACCGCCTGTTGGCTTTCGTGGTGCTGCTGCTGCTCAGCGTGGGCTCCCTCGCCGTGTACTCCGCGTCGTCGCACTTCGGCGTGGCGGAGGAAGGCTCGGCGGCCAAGTACTTCGCCAAGCACCTGCAAAAGATCTTCATCGGCCTGGTCTGCTTCTTCATCATGATGAAGGTGGACTATCGCCGCCTGCGTCCCTGGGCCACCTGGATCGGCGCGCTCAGCGTGGCCATCCTGGGCATCACGCTGCTCATGCCGCCGGTGAACGGCGCCCGCCGCTGGATCATCCTTGGCGGCCAGAACTTCCAGCCCGTGGACATGGCCAAATTCGGCCTGGTGCTGAGCCTGGCGGCGGGGCTGGCCAAGGTGCGCTCCTTCAAGGACGACTGGCAGGCCATGCTGCCCGGTGCGCTGCTCATGATGGCGGGCATGGCCATCCTGGTGTTGCAGCCCAACTTCTCCATGGTGCTGGCGCTGATGGGCGTGACCATGGTCATGATCTTCCTGGCGGGCCTGCCCATGCACTTCTTCGTCGGGGGCGGCCTGCTGGCAGGAGCCGGAGCGGGCTATGTGCTCTTTTTCGAGGAGTACCGGCGCACCCGCATCCTCAATTGGCTGGCCAGTTTGTGGAGCCCCGATGTGGCGGACATGCAGCAGGCCCAGAGCCTCATCGCCTTCGCCCGGGGTGGGCTGACGGGCGTGGGCGGTGGCCAGAGCATGCAAAAGCTCTTCTACCTGCCCGAGCCTTTCAACGATTTCATCTTCGCCATTTTCGGCGAGGAGTATGGCTTCGTGGGCTGCTTCCTGCTGGTGCTGCTCTATGGCGTGGTCTTCTCGCGCGGTCTGCACATCGTGAGGCGCAGCCAGGACGACTTTGCCCGCATGCTGGCAGCGGGCATCACCGGCCTCTTCTTTGTGCACGCTCTCATCAACCTCTTCGTGGCCACCGGCCTCTTCCCGGTGACGGGCCAGCCCCTGCCGCTCTTCAGCTACGGCGGTACCAGCATGATCACCATGCTGGCGGCCTTGGGCGTGCTGATGAACCTCTCCTACCACGCGCGCAATGTGCAACTGGTGGCGCCGGGCGCATGAGCACCACCCGCGCCATGGAGCGCCTGCAAGGCGCCTTGCCCGCACGCTGCACCGCGCAGGCGCCTCTCGCCGCCCTGTGCACCTGGCGCATTGGCGGCCCGGCGGACCTTCTGCTCCGGCCGGACAACGAAGAGGAGCTGCAACTGGCGCTGGGCATCCTGGCCGAGGAGCGGGCCGCCTGGTGGCTGGTGGGCGCAGGCTCCAACCTGCTCTTTCCCGACGAGGGTCTGCGCGGCGTGGTGCTGCGTCTGGGCTCTGGCTTCGCCGGCGTGGGGATCGAGAGTCCGCTGCTTCGTGCCGGCGCCGCGCTGCCCTCCACCACCTTGTGCCGCACGGCGGCGGAGGCGGGCTTGAGTGGGCTGGAGTTTGCGGGCGGCATCCCCGGCACGGTGGGCGGCATGGTGCGCATGAACGCCGGCGCCCACGGTCAGGATGTGGCGCAATGCCTTCAGCGCGTGCGTGTGATGGACCACGCGGGTCTGGCCACCTGGCTTCCCGCTGCCGATCTGGCCATGGCCTACCGCGCCTGCCCGGGCCTGGTGGGACGGCTGGTGCTGGCGGCGGAGTTCGTGCTGCGCGAGGAGCGGTCGGAGGAGATCATCCGACGCATGCGCGCCATGCTGGAGGCGCGTCGCTCCAGCCAGCCCCTGCGCGAGGCCAGCTGTGGCAGCGTGTTCAAGCGCCCGGAGGGCGACTTCCCCGGCCGTCTCATCGAGGCCGCAGGGCTGAAGGGCCACCGCGTGGGCGCAGCCGTGGTGAGCCCCCTGCACGCCAATTTCTTCGTCAACGAGGGCGGGGCCACCGCCCACGACATGCTGGCCCTGGTGGAGCTCGTGAAGCGCACGGTGCGTGAGCGCTTCGGCGTGGAGCTTCAGGAGGAGTTCCAGCATGTACAATAAGCCCCTGAGTACCCAGCCGCGCTGGAAGCGCGTGCTGCGCACCCTCCTCTTCACCCTTCTGCCCCCGCTGGCCCTGGGTCTGGTGGCGGGGCTGGTGTTCTGGGTGCGCACGGGCAGCACCTTCCGCCTGCGGGAATGGCGCATTGAGGGCGATCTGTTCTCCGCCCGCCACGAGATGACCCTGGTGCTGGCGCGCCACAAGGGCCGCCCCCTTGCCAGCATTTCCGTGGAGAAGCTGCGCGTGGACTTGTCGCGGGATCCCTGGATCACGGGCATCAGTGTGGTGAAGAACTGGCCCGACGCGCTGGATGTGCGCTTGCGCGAAGCGGAGCCCCTGGCCTGGGTGCTGCGCAAAGGCACGGTGAAAGTGTTGTGCACCGACGGCCGCCTCCTGCCTCCGCCGCGTGCCTCGGTGACGCTTGACCTGCCGGTGCTGCAGGCCCGTGACGGAGAACTGGCTCTGGCCTGCCGCGCCCTGGCCACGCTGAAAAACGACTTCCCCGAACTCTATGGCAAGGTGGAGCGCCTGGCGTGGGGGTCCTTTCCCCAGGTGAAGCTGATGCAGTCCCCGGCGCGCGTCACCCTGCAGTCCGCCCTGTGGCGGCACGGCCTTTCCCTGCTGCAGATCGTGCTCGTCTCGCGGCCGGAGATGCTGTCGCGGGAGGGCGAGCTGGATCTGCGTTTCGTCAACCAGGTGGTGTGGAGGCGCGACAATGCCTGAACCCGTCGTCGCCGCGCTGGACCTTGGATCCTCCAAGGTGGTGGCGCTGATCGCGCAGGTGGAGAAGAGCGGCATGCTCAATGTGAGTGGCATTGGCTTCGCTCCGAGCCGGGGCGTGCGCCAGGGCCTCATCGTGGACATCGACGCCGCGCGGGACACCATCCTGCAGGTGGTGAGCCACGCGGAGAACATGTCCCGGGTGAAAATGCCGCCGCCCGCCGTGTCCCTGTCCGGCGCCCACATCAGCTGCATCAACAGCGACGGCAACATCGCCCTGGCCTCCAGCGCGGGCGGGCGTGGCCGCATGGTGACGGAAGTGGAGGTGGAGCAGGTGCTGGCCAACGCGCAGAGCCTGCAACTTTCCATCGACAAGAGCCTGCTGCATGTGGTGCCCCGGCGCTTCTACCTGGACAACACGCCCTGTGACGATCCGCTGGACCGTGAGGCGTGCCGGCTGAGTGTGGACGCTCACATGGTGCTGGCGGGCGTTACCAATCGCAACAACCTGCAGCGCTGCCTGCAACTGGCCCAGCGTGACACGCGCCGCCTGATCTTCAGCCCACTGGCCGACGCCATGGCCGCCTTGAGCGACGAGGACCTGGACCAGGGAACGGTGCTGGTGAACTTCGGCGCGGGCACCTGCGACGCCCTCTACTTCGTGGATGGTGCCCTGGCGCACAGCTGGGTCTTCCGCTACGCCGGCGAGCGTGTGACACGCGACATCGCCGCCGTGCTCAAGACCACGCTGCAGGAGGCGGAGGAACTGAAGATCCGTCACGGCCGCATCAGCCCCAGTCGCCGTGATGGCGAGACCCGCCACAGCGTGCCGCTGCTGGATGGCACGGGCAGCCAGACCATCACCCAGGATATGCTGGGCCGCGTGATGCAGGCCCGCGTGCGGGAAATCCTGCAGCATGTGGTGAAAGAAGCCCGCCGCCTGGAAATCCACGAGAGCCTGCGCGGCGGTATGGTCATCACCGGCGGCGGCGCCGCCATGAGCGGCCTCTCCGAGTACGCCGAGAGCGTGACGGGCATGCGCACGCGGCGCGGGCGCTGCGAGCACTACATCGGGCCCCGGGGCATCCTGGACAATCCGGGTTACCTGACCGGGCTGGGCCTTCTGGCCCTGGAGGCAGCCGCCCTGCCCGAATTCAAGCGCGAGGGTTTTCCGCTGCTGGACCGCCTGCAGATCCACGGACAGGCGGGCGAGCACGGTTTCAGGAACAAAGGCCATCTGCTGGACATGCTGAAGGGGAGGAAACACTCATGACGACCGGTCGCGCCGTCCAGAGCGCCCTGGACATTGGGCACGGCACCGTCCGCGTGGTGATCGCGGAGCGCGTGGAAGACGACAAGATCCGCCTGCTGGGAGCCGGCGTGGCCGCCTCCAAGGGACTCAGCCGCGGCATGCCCCTGGCCGTGAAGCCCATGGTGCTCGCGGTGGAGGAGGCCATTGCCGCCGCCGAGGAGCGCGCGGGCATCGAGATCGACGAGATCCACCTGGGCGTGAGCGGCGCCGAACTGTGCAGCAGCAATCACGAAGCGCACCTGTTGGTGACGCGCAACCCGCTGGACACGCGCAGCAGCCTCATCCAGGAACAGCATAAGCGTCAGGTGAACGACCTGGCCGAGCATTCCCAGAGCGTGCAGATCGATCGCACCGTGCTGCATCGCCTGACCCAGGAGTACCTGGTGGACGGTGCCGAGGGCGTGGTGAATCCCGTGGGGCTGCATGGCATGCGCCTGGACTGCCGCACCCACTTCCTGAGCGTGCCACAGAACACGGTGGAGAGCCTGAAGGCCTGCGTGCAGAAATCCAGCGTGGCGGTGGGCTCCGTCTCCCTCACCAGCCTGGCTGCCAGCGAGGCGGCCCTCAGCCCCGACGAGCGGGAGCTGGGCGTGCTGCTGATGGACTTCGGCGCCGGTTCCACGGACCTCATGCTGCACGCCGACGGCAAGGTGCGCCACGCCGCCAGCGTGCCCGTGGGTGCCGCGGCCATCACCAGCGACATCTCGCGCGCCTTCCGCACGCCGGGATCCGAGGCCGAGCGCATCAAGTGCCAGCACGGTAGTTGCGATGGCCGTCTCATCCGCCGCGACGAGCGCTTCAGCATCCAGTTCGCCGGGGGCGAGGGCGGCGAGCAGGCCTCCCGCAGCCAGCTCTGCCAGGTGATCCAGCCCCGCATGGAGGAGATCCTGGAGCTGGTGGAGCGCGAGCTGGAGGCCTCCAACATGCGCTGGATGCTGGGCGGCGGCATTGTCATCACTGGTGGCGGCGCCTGTCTGGAAGGCCTGGTGGACCTGGTGCGCGAGCGCTACGGGCTGCCCGTGCGCCTGGGCGTGCCCCGTGGCGTGGTGGACATGGACAGCGGTCCGGCCGTGCTGGAGTGGACACCGGTGATCGGCCTGGCCCGCATGGCGCTGCAGCAGGCGCCGGTGCGCAAGGGTTCCCAGGCCAGCCGCACGCTGATGGGCTGGGTGAACCGTTTGCGCAAGCAGGTTGCCCTTTGATGTGACACAGAGGCGCTGCGCCGCGCGGCCCATGAACCCGCGCGTCGTGGCCTGGCAGACAGGGTTGACGGAACTTTTTGGGGAGAGATGCATGAACGGTCTGCTGTTTGAACTTGACGAGCGTCCCGTGGAACCCCGGGTGCGCATCGTGGTGGCGGGTGTGGGCGGCGCGGGCGGCAACGCCGTGGATCGCATGGTGCGCAGCGGCGTCACCGGAGTGGAGTTCGCCGTCATCAACACCGATGCCCAGGCACTGGGACAGAATTCAGCTCCGGTGCGCGTGCAGATTGGCAAGACGCTCACGCGGGGACTTGGCACGGGAGCCCGGCCTGAGCTGGCCCGGGAAGCCGTGCGCGAGGACGCCGAGGAGCTGCGGAGTCTGCTTGGCGGCGCCGATCTCGTCTTCATCACCGCCGGCATGGGTGGGGGCACTGGCACGGGCGCGGCGCCGGAGGTGGCGCGGCTGGCCCGGGAGGCGGGCGCCCTCACCGTTGGAGTGGTTACGCGACCCTTCCACTTCGAGATGAAGCCGCGCATGCGCAGGGCGGAGGTGGGCATCGCCGAATTGCGCGAGCAGGTGGACACGCTCATTGTTGTCTCCAACCAGCGGCTGATGAGCATCGTGGACCAGCACCTGGGCCTGCGCGAGGCCTTCAATGTGGCCGACGAGGTGCTTCTCAGCGCCGTGCGCGGCATCAGCGACCTCATCACCGTGCCCGGCTTGATGAACCTGGACTTCGCCGATGTGCGGGAAGTGATGCAGGCTCCCGGCGAGGCCCTGATGGGCGTGGGAGTGGCGGAGCTGGCCGCTGGCAGTTACGGCGCCCATGTGGCGGCGGAGCAGGCCATCAGCAGCCCGCTTCTGGACGAGGCTTCCGTGCAGGGCGCCCGTCGCCTGCTGGTGAACATCACCGGCGGCGAAGGCATGACCCTCATGGATGTGAACGACGCCATGCAGACCATCGCCGAGGCGGTGGGCGACGATGCGGAGATCTTTCTGGGCGCGGTGACGGACTCCAGCCTGGGTGACCGCATTTGTGTCACGGTGATCGCCACGGGCCTGGAGGCTCTTTCCCGCCGAGAGGAGGAAACCCTCGTTCCCCGCGTGCTGCCGGGCCTGGCCGTGCGCACTGCCGCCCCTTCCACCCCCGTGGTGGCGCCGGCTCCCGTGCCCGCGCGTCGGGAAGTTGAAGTGCCGCGGCCCCAGCCCCGCCCCGCCGCCGAGCGCATGGGCGCGCCCCTGCTCATCAATTGGGAGAGTGCCGAGGTGGAGAGTGTGCCCGTGCAGACCCGGTTGGCCGCGCCGCGCGGTGAAGCTACCCAGGGCAGCGACGAGGGATCTCGCCAGGTGCCTTTCCGTCCCATGTCGCGGGAGCAGCCCCTGCCGCAGACTCAGGACGACCTGAGCCTGCCCACCTTCCTGCGCCGCACCATGGACTAAACCGTTTTCCCCAAAAAGAGCGGTGCGGAGTGTTCATGGCTCCGAGCCGCACAGGACCGGTCGGCCGCGAGGTCGGCCGGTTCTCCTTTTTCGGCGGCGGTGGGCCCTGGAATGCGATGTGTGGGTGGGCAGTTCCGCAGTGTTCCGCAGATAACTTGCACGCCGAGACACAGGTGGAAGGACATCCAGCGGGGGCGCGCCGTGACAGGACACGAGTTCATCCTGACCAGACAGGTGGCTTGGGCAAAGAGCCGGGGCATTTCTCTTGTGGGAAGCCAGGGCGACCGGGGTCGCGCGACCTATGCGATGACTCTGGAAGAAAATCTCTTTCAGCCCCTTATGCCCACGGTGCGCCAGTCCTTTGAACAGGGCGACGGCAAGGAGCTTGGCAAGCCGGGCACAAAGATTCCTGGCAAGATGCAGGCTCTCCACTCCTCATCAGCACTGGGGGTGAATGTCTTCCAGTATTGGAAGGCCCTGGATGAGCTTGCGGTCATTGCGCACGCCTGCGCTTTCATCCAGCCGGGAGCCATGGCGCCGGAGGCCCTGGAGTTTGAGGCGAAGTTCCCCATCCACAAGGATTTCGCCCTTCCTCCGAACCTGGATGTGGTCATGCGGTATCCTTCAGGCGGCCCCATGAGCGCCCTGGCCATCGAGTGCAAGTTCTCGGAGGCCTACGGACGGCGTGACCACGGCGGCGTGAAGCCCGCCTATCTGAAACTCGTGGATGTGTGGAAGGGCCTGCCGGCTCTGCGCGCGCTGGCCGTGGCCATCTCGCCTGAGGACCATCGCTTCCGCTACCTGCACGCCGCCCAGCTTGTGAAGCATGTGCTGGGCTTGCAGGTCGAGTTTGGGCCGCGCCACTTCCGCCTGCTCTACTTGTGGTACGATGTGCCCGGGCCGGAAGGAGCCATCCACCGTGCCGAGGTGCAGGACTTCGCCTCTGTGGCCCGGGCGGACGGGGTGGCCTTTCACGCCCTCAGTTATCAAGAACTGATCTGCGGCATGGCTTCCCGCCTGGCGCCGCAGCACGAGGATTACATCGCCTACTTGGTGCAGCGTTATGTGTAACACCACGGGCACACGGGAGGGTCAATCATGAAGTGCGTTCCCAACCGAAGCATTCTCTGCGCGCTTGTCCTGTGGCTCACTCTTGGGGTGGGCTGTTCACGCGAGTCCACCTCCGCCGCGCCGGCCACCGCTTCGGGGGAAGCGGTTCAGGCGGCGGCCAGCATCCCAGTGCCCGAAGACCATGTGCCGGCCTACGCCCTGGCGGAGGGCCAGCGCTACCGGGACGACTTCCTGCGCAAGAACGCCCAGTCGGCCAGCGACCTGCGCTGGCGCTTTTTCTACGACGCCGAGGAGAATGCCTGCCTGGAGGTCACCGTCACGGGGAAGGCGGGCTATACCTGGGACACGCCCACCTGGATCGGCATGCGCTGGTCGGGGGGAGGTGGACAGGTTGGCAATGGCGAGATGAACTACACCCTGACGAAGAAGAAGGCCGACGCGGCCCAGTATCGCCTGGAGGAGCGGCGCAAGGAAGCGGCTTTCCGGGAGCTGGAGGAGATTGTGCTGGGTGTTGCCCAGGCCTACGACTACGATTTTGCCGGCGCCTATGGCCAGTCGGTGAAGTACCGGCGTGCGGAGACCCGGCTGGCGGTGTGCGATGGCTACGCCGACGCCGTGCAGCGCGCCTTTGCCGGGCACCCGCTGGTTGCTTCCGTGGAGAAATGGGCTGGACACAAGCACGCGTGGAATGTGGTGTGCCTGAAGGACGGGCGTCGCCTTTACTGCGATGCCACCTGGTACGACGGCAACAGCGTGGACGAGGAGGGCTTCGTGGTGGAGGTGCCCCAGCGGGATCCCGTGGCTCTCACCTTCGATGTGGAGGAGTTCAACAGCCTGGGAGGCGCCGTGGACACGGCCACGGGGAAAAAAGTGGCGGTGCATTTCGCCTGGCGGGGCGTGCAGCAAAGTCCCTGATCCCGGCAGCCGATTGCCTGACGCTTGGCGACATGGGCCTTAAGGCTGCTGCGCGGGCGGCACCTTGCGTCTGCGCCGCTGCTTTAGCGAATTGACAGTGCGCCAGCCGACTCCCCGCCGGGAGCGCCTGGCTTTCAGCATCCCCACGCCCCCCGGAGGTCTCCTTGTTCAAGCATTCCGCCGCGCCTGCGGCCAAGGCCCCTGTGGACATTCGCCCCTGGCTCTTTGTGCCCGTGCTCTACATCATGGAGGCCATGCCCACCACGCTGGTAAGTGAAGTCTCCACCTTGATGTTCAAGGATCTGGGAATCACCAACACGCAAATCACCTTCTGGGTGAGCCTGCTGGGAATGCCCTGGATGCTCAAGCCCCTGTGGGCGCCCATGGTGGACTTGACCCTTTCGCGCCGACGCTGGGTGATTCTGGCCCAGGCGCTCATTTCCGTGGGACTGGTGGCCCTGGCCCTGGCGCTGCGCCTGCCGGCCTTTTTCCCACTTTCGCTCATGATCCTCTTCGGCCTGGCTCTGTCCTCGGCCACCCACGACATTGCCCTGAACGGTCTATACCTGCTCTCGCTGTCCAAGCAGCAGCAGGCCACCTTCGTGGGTGTGCAGAGCGCCAGCTGGCGTGCCGGACGCCTGCTCTGCACCGGTGGTCTGGTGGTGCTGGCCGGCGTGCTGCAGAAGCGTGGCACGACGGTGGTGGACAGCTGGGTGCTCGTCTTCGGCCTGGCGGCCCTGCTCTACGGTGCGGGCGCCCTTTACGCCCGCATCTTCCTGCCACGACCGGCGGCGGATGTGCCGGTGCATGAGGAGCGCTCCACCGTGCCTTTCGTGGAGGCCATCGTCTCTTTCTTCAGGCAACCGGGCTTCTTCGCCGTACTTGCTTTCATCCTCTTCTATCGCTTCGGCGAGGCCATGGTCTCCATGATCGTGCCCCTCTTCTATCGCGATGGCCTGAAAGTGGGAGGCATGGGCTTGAGCCTGGCCCAGGTGGGCACCATCAATGGCGTGGCCGGCATCGTGGGCATCATTCTGGGCGGCATCGCCGGAGGCGCCTTCATTGGTCGCTTCGGCCTGCGTCGCAGCTTCTGGCTGCTCATGTTCAGCATGTACGCCCCCAATCTGCTCTACTTGTGGGCGGCCACGGCGCATCCCCCCGCCTGGACTCTCTACGGCGTGGCTTTTGTGGATCAGTTCGGCTACGGCTTCGGTTTCGCCGGCTACAGCGTGTACCTGATGGGCGTGGCCCAGCGCGGAGCCTACCGCACCAGCCACTACGCCATCGCCACTGGCCTTGGGCGTCTCACCATCATCCTGGCGGGCATGCTCAGCGGTTATCTGCAGAGCAGACTCGGCTATGTGGGATTCTTCGTGGCCGTGTGCCTGTGCACCTTCCCTGGCCTGTTGACCCTCTTCTTCATTCCCCAGGACGATGCCGCGCCGGGGGCCGGGGCCGCCGCCTGACAGACCTGGAGAACGGCGGGCGAGGTAGGGCTTGGACTTGTGCCCCGCTCTCGCCATTTAAGGACATGGACAAGGGCGGTATCTTCTGGCGGCATGCCCTGATGGCGAGCCTGCTCGGTGTGCTGGCGGCCTGGCCCGTCGGCGGGCGGGCCTGCGAGTTCATCGTGCTGGTGGACCAAAGCAGCGCTGGGCTGGCCCAGCGCACGGCGGAGATCGCTCCCACACTGGATTTTCTGGCCGCCCAATCCTCCCCACCCAACAACGACGGCTACGGCATTGTCGCCTACGGCCATTCCTTCACGCTGGAGGACGGCCAGCGTTTCCACGCCACTGGCCAGCGCACGGTGTGGCGTGGCCACAACGACAGCGGCGTGATGGACTCGGCCTTCGCCGCCATCGCCGATCCCCACTATCAGGCGCGTCTCGTGCTGGGCCATGTGCGCAACGGATCCGGCGGATGGGGCAGCCATCCCTTCACCGTGGAGCGGCTCGGGCGCACCTATTCCTTCCAACACAACGGCGACCTCACCGACGGCACATCACTGGCACTGAAGGAAGCGCTGCTGCACGGTCTCGAGCAGAGCGGTTCCCTGCAGCCGCCAGACTTCGCGGGCAGCAACTGGCTGGGCCAACCGGGGGATGTGGCGAGTTGGATCGACAGCGAGCTGCTCTTCCTCTATCTCATGTGGCACATCGACGCGGCTGGAGGAGACTTGCTGGAGGGGCTTCGTGCCGCCTTGCGGGAGGAGGACTGGTACGGCTTCAATGTGCAGGCGGACATTCGCGGTGCGGACAGTCTGGCCAATCCGGCCAGTGTGATCAATTTCGCCTTGAGCGACGGCGAGAGCGTGGTGGTGTACAAGAACGCCCGGGACGGGGACCCGAACCATCAGCTGGCCTGGCGCATGCAGGGGGAAGGGCTGGTGGCGGTGAAGACGGAGCACGATCTGGACTTCACGGCCTTGCGGCAACATGAAGCCCTGCTGATTCCATCCCAGGGCGCGCCCCAGCTTGTGGCCGATGTCTACGCGGAAGATCCCGCTGTGCTGCCCACGCGCCTGGGGCTCCTCTCTGCCAGCCCCAATCCCTTCAACCCCCGCTGTGTGCTGCACTTTCAACTGCCGGAGGCCGGCGAGGTGTCAGTAGCCATTTACAACCTGCAGGGCCAGCGCGTGGCCCACCTGCTGGGAACGGCGCTGCCCGCCGGACTCCACGCCGTGCCTTGGGATGGGCAGTGGGAGGGGGGAGGTCCCGCCGCCAGTGGCACCTATGTTGCGGTGCTGCGCCAGGGCGGCAGTCAAGTGGCGCGCAAGCTTCTGCTGGTGAGATAGAGGGGGAGTGTATTGGAAGGGTTCCTGGCACCAACCTGGCACCAACCTGGCACGTTCCTGGCACGTTCCTGGCACCAACCTGGCACCAGCCCTAAAAGTGTCCACATCAACGAACAAGGCAATTCGAGAGCCAGGAATCCGAGCCTGGATGTCCACTGTGGCGCCGCGGAAGGAGAATCGGCCATGACCAAGGCGGAATTGAAAACCCAAGCCACGGATGCCAGCGTGGAGTCCTTTCTACTCGGTATCGCCGACGAGGTGGCCCGCGCCGACTGTCGCGAACTCTGTCGCATGATGCAGGCCGCCACCGGGGCTCCTCCCCGCATATGGGGCAGTGGTATAGTGGGCTTCGGACTTCTGCATCTGCGCTATGAGAGCGGACGGGAGCTGGACTGGATGCGGATGGGATTCGCACCGCGCAAGGGCAACCTCACCTTGTACCTGCCGGGCCCGGTGGAATTCTACGCCAGCCACTTGTCTCGCCTGGGCAAACACGGCCTGGGCAAGGGCTGCGTCTATGTGAAGCGCCTGGCCGATGTGGATGGCGGTGTGTTGGCGGAACTGTTGAGCGAGGCTGCGCGGGCTTGATGCCAGGAGTGTTCCAGGAGTGTTCCTGGCACCAACCTGGCACGTTCCTGGCACCAACCTGGCACCAACCCCTCAAAATGCCCACTGCGCCGAACAAAGGGATGTGGGCACCAGGAGCCGGAACCCGAGTGTCCAACATGGCGTTGCAGGGGTCGCCCTGTGAGAACCAGGCACGCCACCAGCGCCACGGGCGCCACAAAGCCTGAGGGGACAACATGGACAGCAGCTGGATCTTGACGCATTCGGCAGAACCACGCGCGCTGGAGGATGCCTACCGGGAGGATCCCCGGGCCTTCGCCCAGGCGTTGGCCGAGGCCCTCATTGCCCGGCCCGAGGATGCGGTGCTGCAGTGCTGGACCCTGCGGCTGGAGGGTCACACCGGGCCACGGGTGGAGTGGCGCGGCCTGCTGCCGGCCGTGCTGCTGGCTGCCCTGAGCGCCTTGGCCGTGCACTTGCCCGCTTTGTGGCTGAACGAGGAGTGGTATTACCCGCGTTTTGCGCCGCTGTGGGTGTTCCTGGGGTTGGCCCTCTACTTCTGGCGCGAAACAGGAGGCCGCCGCCGCCTGCACGCGGTGGCCGCGCTGGGTGCCTTCGCCGCCCTTCATGTGAGCCTCTTGCCGGGCACCCTGGACTCCGTGGCCCTGGCCCTCATCCACCTGCCGCTGCTGGGCTGGACCTTGGTGGGCTTTCTATTCTGTGGCAGCGCGTGGAGGGAGACGGACGCCCGCCTGGCCTTCGTGCGTTACACGGGCGAGCTGCTCATCCTGGGCAGTCTGCTGGCCCTGGGCGGCGGTGTGTTCAGCGCCCTCACCGTGGCCCTGTTTGAAATGCTCTCGCCCCAGGCACCCGAGTGGTACGCCACCCATATGGGCGTGATGGGTGCCGCCATGCTGCCCATGGCTGCCACGGTTTTGTACGACAAGGTGTTTCGTCGCCACACGGGCATTCCCGCCGTGCTGGCCCGCATCTTCATTCCGCTCTTTCTGCTCATGGTGGGTCTTTATGTGCCCGCCGCCCTGTTCAGCGGCCAGAGTCCCTTTGTGGACCGCAACTTCCTCATCATCGTGAACGGCCTTCTGGTGGTGGTGGCGGCCATGTCGCTGCTCTCCGTCGCGGAGCGCCAGCCTGGCGCGTGGCGGCGCTGGGATTTGCTGCTTCTGGCCCTGCTCCTCCTTTGTCTTCTGGTGGATGTCCTGGCCCTGAGCGCCATTCTCTTCCGCCTGGCCTCCTTTGGTCTCAGCCCCAACCGTGTGGTGGTGCTGGGGGCGAACCTGATCATCCTCAGTCACCTTGGGGTTCTGGCGCGCGCCCTGCTGGTGTTGAGAAGGGGAGGCGATGGGGGATTGGAGAAAGTGCGCCGGGCGGCCACACAGTTTCTGCCCCTCTATGCGGCGTGGGCGGCCTTTGTCACCTTCCTCCTGCCCATG
>Ga0172367_10001799_pt1 | contig 30484 bp, 37 predicted proteins | sample Lak10m_FD_114542 | JGI IMG/M metagenome (GOLD analysis project Ga0172367, IMG submission 114542) | Freshwater microbial communities from Kabuno Bay, South-Kivu, Congo - kab_022012_10m | ecosystem: Environmental > Aquatic > Freshwater > Lake | place: Democratic Republic of the Congo: South-Kivu...
CGATTTTGAGACTTTAGTCAACGAGCTTAAACAAGCTCCTGAAAAATTTGAAGAGTGTCATAAAAAATTTAAAGCACTAGAGCCTGTTGTCCAAGCACTAGAAAATAGGGTTGAAGAATTGAAAAAAATAGAAGAGCGCATAAACAAGCTTCTTGATAGGGCTTTTTAATCTCTTCCTTAAAAATGGGATTGCTAATAATGACTCTATATGAAATAATTGCTCGAGAATTTAAGGAGAAATAGATGGCAACAGTGGATGCAAATCATTTGAAAAAGGGGATGAAATTAGAAATTGATAACAACCCTTATAACGTCACTCAAGCAGATATTGTTAAGCCAGGAAAGGGTCAAGCCTTTACAAGAACTCGATTAAAGAACTTGCGAACAGGCCAGCAACTTGAAAAAACCTTTAAATCCTATGAAAAGCTTGAACTTGCAGATGTTAACGAAGCTGTCATGAGACTTATTTATGTAGATAGTGAAGGGGCTACATTTATGCACGATGAATCCTTTGAGCAAGTTTCCATCCCCTTTGATTTGATAGGGACTGACAAAGTGTGGCTTAAAGAAGAAATTTTGTATGCTATCATTTTCTATAAGGGAGAAGTTGTTGGGTTTGAACCCCCTAATTTCATGGAGTTAAAAATCACTCAAACCATTCCAGGAGAGAAGGGAAATACAGCTTCAGGAAGGGTTACAAAGCCTGCCACCCTTGAAACAGGGGCAGAGGTGGCTATCCCTATTTTTGTATCTGAAGGAGAGATCATCCGCGTTGATACAAGGACTCATGAATATGTCTCAAGAATTCAATAAGGTCAAATTTCGCTCTGAAGCTTTAGCAAAAACGCGCCATTTTTTTTCTCAAAGAGGTTTTTTAGAAGTTGATGTTCCCATCTGCAATAAAGGGGCAAGTATCGATGCCTATATCGATCTTTTCACCATTGAAAATGAGGGATATCTTCACTCCTCTCCAGAACTTCGAATGAAAGATCTTTTATCACAAGGTTCTGGAAATATCTATTTTTTAGGTCATGTTTTTAGAAAGGAAGAAAACGGTTCAAGACACAATTTTGAGTTCACCATGCTTGAATACTATAGAGTAGAAACCACAGAAGAGATCTTTCTCTCTGAATTTATTGATTATATCTCCCTATTTTTAGGCAATAGACCGGTTGTCACCCTCTCTTTTGACGAAGCGATGAAAAAATACGCACCTAAAACCGTTCCAGAGGGGTATAGTGATGAAGAAGTACGCCATTATATCCTTTCTCACTTTGTTGAACCTGCTTTAGGACGTGGAAACTACACCCTTTTAACCAACTTTCCTCCATCAGAGGCAAGTTTAGCTCAAACTGCAGTAGAAAATGGGGTTGAGGTGGCTAAAAGGTATGAACTTTTTGTTGATGGGGTTGAGCTTGCTAATGGTTTTTTTGAACTCTCTTGTAAAAAAACAGCCACAGAGCGCTTTTCTCAAGCCAATTTCAAACGTATTAAAATGGGTAAAGAGCCTTACCTTCCTGACACCACTTTTTTAAAGAACCTATCCCTTCCAGAAAACACCTATGGGATAGCTGTAGGCTTTGATAGACTCTTAATGCTTACAACAAAAGCGACAGATATCCATCAAGTGATCCTTTAATAGATCTTTTCTTGCTCTGAACCACAGTAGTGAAGGGGTTTTTTTCTCCCGACGGCAAAACTTTTCTTTGACACTCTCAATGATGGGGCCGCTTGACGTCGCTTATGCTCCCCTTTATAAATTCTTCTGATTACAGCCATCACTAGGTGCAGATCTAAGTGGTTATCGATAGCTATTTTTTCTGGGGAATGGTACTCCTCCACATACCCTTTAATAATAGAGTCAACCACTTTAAAGGAAGGAAAAAACTCTTTGTCATCTGCATGGTGTCGAAGCTCTTGTGATGTGGGTAAATTAATGATTTCTTGAGGAATAATCTCCTCTTTTCTATTAATATAGTGGGCAAGATCATAGCAGTTGCTTTTTAAAACATCGCCAATAACACATAAGGCTCCAGCCATACTTCCGTACAACGATCCATAGCCAAGCCCAAGTTCAGTTTTATTAGCCGAACTTAAAAGTAGTGCCCTTCTTTGATTAGAAAAAGCCATTGTGAGGGTGGCTCGAATTCTACTTGTTAAATTTTCCTCTGTAGGACAATCTTCACTCACCTTAAAATATGGAGATAAGAGAGTTGCGTAATGATCTTCAATGTCATCAATGGGAATTTCTTTCATCTCTATACCCAAATTCTTTGCAAGTTTTTTCGCTGCAGCACTTTGTTCTTTGGGAGTTTTTTTACAAGGGAGGTGAATTCCTAAGACATTTTCCTTTCCTAGAGCTTGTACAGCAAGGGTTGAAACAATTGCTGAATCTACCCTCCCAGTAATCCCTACCACTGCCTGTCTATTTTTTGATTTCTTGAAATAATCCTTAATTCCAAGGACTAACGCCTCTTGCATATCGGCCATAATCCCATGTTCAAAAAGGACTGTAGAATAATTTACTTCAGTATCCACCTCGATAAAGTCTTCGACAAACCCCTTCCCTATTTTGCAAATATTACCCCCTTTATCAATATAAAGGCTGTAACCATCGCAAATCACTGTCCCATTTGCCCCTACTTGACAGGCGTAAACCACAGGACACGAAAGGGTTTTTACAGCCGCTCGACAAACTTGGACCCGAACATCGGCTTTAGCTGATTGAAAAGGAGAGGCGGTTAAATTGAATAAAATATCAGGCTTGTAGGGTATTAACTCTTTAACTGGGTCTATGGTATAAGAGGTGCCAGAAATCTGCTGACCGGCATTTTGCCACATATCTTCACAAATGACTATCCCTACGCGCTTTCCAGCAATATTCCACACATGAATATTTTTCCCCCGTGCAAAATAGCGCCGCTCATTAAACACATCATAGGTGGGTAAAAGCCACTTGTCATAGAAACCCACCAACACCCCATTATCAATCACAGCAGCACTATTTAATAGATTCTTTTCTTCATAAGAAGGATTTCTCCTGACAAGTCCAACCACAACAGCAATGTCTTTTGAAGCCCGTACTATTTTGTCTAATTGATCTTCCATCTCTGTAATAAAACTTTCGTGAAGGAGAAGATCGTCAGGGGCATAACCGCAAATTGTCATTTCAGGGAAAAGGATGCAATCAACCCCCTTCTTTTTTCCTAACTCAATAGTTTTAAGGATGTTCTCCGTATTTCCTACAAGATCCCCAATCGTTGGATTTAACTGTGCAATTAAAATCTTCATACTCAGTCTTTTTTAAAAATGTGTCCCTTTATTAATTTCACATTTGCTCTTTATCCCAATAAAAGCAAGTTTTTCCAAAAAAGCTCTTATAGGTGATTGTTTTTCTATGGTTTTCTATAGATTAAAATTCAACCTTTCTTTATACTCTTTTTCTATGTCACTTAAACATGAACATTGGTCTTCCAAAATTGGATTTATTTTAGCTACTGCTGGATCTGCTGTAGGTCTTGGCGCTTTATGGCGTTTTCCTTATATTGCAGGAAGTAATGGTGGGGGGGCTTTTGTTCTCCTATATTTACTGTTCACCTTTTTCATTGGGTTCCCTGTCTTTATTGCTGAATTAATCATTGGGAGAAAATCACAAAAAAGTGCTGTCCTTGCCTATTCTCAGTTAAGTCATGGATCAGAAAATTGGAAAGGGGTGGGGTGGTTAAATGTGTTCACCTCCCTTGTCATTTTATCCTTTTACGGAGTTGTCGCTGGTTGGGTTTTAAGTTACATTTTCATGTCTTTAGCACATTTTTCATCTGGGAAAACAGATGCTCAGATTCAAGACGCCTTCACCCTCCTTTACACCTCTCCATGGATCAATCTTTTTTGGTTTGGTCTTTTTCTCTTAATGAATGTGGGGATTGTAAGTAGTGGTATTAAAAAAGGGATTGAGCACTGGTCAAAAATTTTAATGCCTTTACTCTTTTTATTTTTAATCGCTTTATTTTTATTTAGCACCACTTTAAGCGGCTTTACCCAAGCTGTAGAATACATCTTTCTCCCTGACTTTTCTAAATTAGGACCCGATGGAATTTTAAATGCCCTTGGGATGGCCTTTTTCACATTAAGCGTTGGCTATGGAATTATAGTCACCTATGGAAGCTATATGAAACCTTCGGAAAACATTCCGAAAAATGGCTTTTACGTAGCAACCATGACAGTCCTTGTCTCCTTAATCTCTGCACTGATCATTTTTCCTATTGTTTTTAGCTACGGACTTCCTCCGGAAGCTGGTCCTGGTCTTGTTTTTAAAACCTTACCTGTACTTTTTGCTAAACTCCCCGCAACCATTCTTCTATCAACGATGTTTTTCCTATTAATGCTTTTTGCAACCCTTACCTCCACTATTTCTCTTTTAGAAATTTTAGTGGCAAACATCATGGAGGTTTATCACATTGAGCGTAAAAAAGCATGCTATTATTTAACCCTTTTAACCTTTATTATTGGAATACCTAGTGCTTTTGCCGGATCTGGACAACTTTTCCCTCAATGGACAGCTATTTATGGAAAAAATTTCTTTGCTATGATGGATTTTATCACCTTAAGTTGGTGTGCTCCTATAGCTGCCCTTTTAACCACCCTTTTTGTGGGCTTTTTTCTAAAGAAAGAGATGCTTATTGAGGAGTTTTCTAAAGGAACACATCTGGGATACTTAGCCTATCCTTGGTATTTTGTTGTCAAATACATTGCACCTTTAGTTGTATTATTCATTATTTTACATGAAGCCGGTCTTATCCGCATTTAAGGGTAAAATTCATCTTAAATTAAATCCTTAAAAAAGGTATAGTATATAGCTATGAAAAAAGCACACGAACATTGGTCTTCTAAAATTGGTTTTATAATGGCAACAGCTGGGGCTGCTTTAGGTCTTGGTTCTTTATGGAAGTTCCCTTATGTAGCTGGAAACAATGGTGGAGGCGCCTTTGTCTTGCTTTACATCCTTTTCACTTTTGCTATAGGCCTTCCTGTCTTTATAGCTGAACTCATTTTGGGACGAAAAACGCAAAAAAGCTCTGTCCTTGCCTTCCCTTCACTTAGAAAAAACGGAGACAATTGGAGAGCCCTTGGCTGGCTTAACTTTTTAACCACCTTACTTATGCTTTCTTTCTACTGTATTACTTCCGGTTGGGTCTTAAGTTATATTTTTATGTCTTTAAATAAATTTTCAGAAGGAAAAAGTACTGAAGAGATTCAGCAGATTTTCACCCTTTTGTCCTCTTCCCCAGGGATTTCTCTACTTTGGTTTGCCCTCTACTTACTCCTTAATCTAGGGATTATCACAAGTGGGGTCAAAAAGGGAATTGAACATTTCTCTAAGATATTAATGCCCGCCCTATTTATTATTTTGCTCACCCTTTTTTTCTACGCCACTTCAATGGAAGGGTTTTCTAAAGCGTTCCGTTTTGTTTTTGTACCGAAATTCTCAGAGCTTACTTCTGAAGGGGTGTTAAACGCTCTAGGGATGGCTTTTTTCACATTAAGTGTCGGTCTAGGTATCAACATCACCTATGGAAGTTACATGCATAAAGGGGAAAATATTCCTAACAATAGCTTCATCATCACGTCAATGACCATTTTTGCTTCCCTTATTGCAGCCCTTATCATTTTTCCTATCGTTTTTACTTTTGGTTTTGCTCCCCAAGCAGGCCCAGGATTGATTTTTCAAACCATCCCTGTTGTCTTTGCACAACTTCCAGGGACAGTTTTACTCTCCACTGCCTTTTTTTTCCTTGTATTGTTTGCTGCCCTTACCTCTACAATAGCCCTCCTTGAAGTCCTTGTTGCCAATGTCATTGAAAATTTTAATATTTCAAGGACTAAAGCTTCCATTTTCCTCACTCTCTTAGTTTTTTGTTTAGGTATTCCTAGTGCATTATCGGGAACAAACACCCTGTTTCCGATGTGGAAAATGATTTACAGCAAAGACTTTTTTGCAACTATTGATTGCATCTCTTCTAATTGGATGATGCCGATTTCAGCTCTTTTCACTGCAATCTTTATTGGGTGGTTTACCAAAAAAGAGGAGATCAAAAATGAGTTTATTTTGGGAACTTCCCTTCATTGGTTAGCAGCCCCATGGTTTTTTACAGTCAAATATATCGCTCCTGCCCTTGTAATCCTTATTTTTCTACAAGAAGCAGGGCTCATAAAAATATAAGGAGGTCCTATGTCAGAAGGAAAACTTAAAATAAACAGTGAAAATATCATGCCCATCATAAAAAAATGGCTCTATTCCGATAAAGATATTTTTTTAAGAGAGCTTGTCTCAAATGCCACAGATGCCACTTCAAAATTGCATATTTTAGCTCAACAAGGACATATTCCCCCTCTTGATAACGACACGTTTGCTATTACTGTGACCTTGGACAAAGAGCAAAAGCTCCTTACTATTTCTGATCACGGTCTAGGGATGACATCCGATGAGGTTGAAAAATATATTACCGATGTGGCTTTTTCAGGGGCTGCTGAATTTGTAGAAAAATATCAAAAAGATGAAAAAGAGGGGGGAATTATTGGCCATTTTGGACTTGGATTTTACTCCGCTTTTATGGTGGCTCAAACTGTTCAAATTCGGACAAGATCGCATAAAGAAGGGGCAACAGCCGTTCTTTGGACCTGCGATGGATCCTCAACTTACACTATTGAAGAGTCCTTTAGAGAAAAGGTAGGGACAGATGTCATTTTACATATCAATGATGAAGAGATGTTAGATGAAGGAAAACTTCGCTCTATTTTACATAAATATTGTCAATTTCTCCCTTATCCTATCTTTTTAGGAGAGACCCAGATCAACGATAAAGAACCTCTTTGGACAAAAAAGCCCTCTGAGTGCACAGACGAAGAGTACCTCTCCTTTTATAAAGCCCTTTACCCAATGGAAGAGGATCCTATTTTTTGGGTCCATTTAAATGTGGATCACCCCTTTCATTTACAAGGTATTCTTTATTTTCCAAAAGTCCACCCACGATTTGATTTTCAGACAGCTTCAATCAAACTTTTTTCAAAAAGGGTCTTTGTTTCAGACAATTTAAAAGATTTATTTCCTGATTATTTAACTGTTTTACGAGGGGCAATTGATAGTCCAGATATCCCTTTAAATGTCTCTAGAAGCTACCTTCAAATGAATTCAACGGTAAAAAAACTCTCTACCCACATTGCAAAAAAACTAGGCGACCGTTTAAAAAGTTTTGCTACAAACGACAGAGAGAAGTTTTTATCGGTTTGGGGCGATATGGAAACCATTGTTAAGCTTGGAGCCTTAAGGGAAGAGAGCTTTTATGAAAAAATCCAAGATATTTTAGTCTTTAAAACCCTTAAAGGAGAATTTTTAACCCCTTCTGCCTATTTAGAATTGTATAAAGAGAGCTACGCAAACAAAATTTTTTATAGCACAGAGGATGAAAGCACTGCCTTTTTAAATATGTATAAAGAAAAAGGGATTGAAGTTCTAAAAGGGGGTGGTCCGTTAGATAGCGCCCTATTTAATTTCTTAGAATCAAAACTTGGGTGCTCCTTTCAAAGAATTGATGGGGGGCTATCAGAGTTAATCCTTGATGATAAAGAAAAAGAAAAGTCAAAAGAGGAAGAATGTCCTCACAAAGAGCTCACCACATTTGTAAAAGAGAGCCTTGGTCTTGAGTATGTCACTGTTGAAGCAAAGGGTTTAACCTCTAAAGAGCTTCCAGGTTTTGTAATGATCGATGAAGGGGTTCGCAGAATGAGGGATTACTTTGCTATGTCTCAAAAAGAGATGCCTCGTGATGCTTTTTCTAAGCATACCTTTATCCTCAATACAAACAATTCTCTTGTTGAGTCTATGGGTAAGTTGCAAAAAAGCTCCCCTGAACTGTCTAAAAAATTGATTCAGCAGATCTATGACCTTTCTTTACTCTCTCAAAAAGAGATGCACCCAGAGGCACTAGGAGACTTTATCAAACGGACAGGAGTTGTCCTTGAAGAGCTTGCTCTTGCTGCTTCTAAAGACTAAATCTTTCTATCCCCTAATCTTATTTATTGATTAGGGGATAAAAAAACTCTTTTAGGAGGCTTCTTCTGAAAGCTCATCCCAAGAGTTTATTGTTTCATGAAACTCAGAAAATGAAGCAACTTGTTCCTCTCTTTGATGTTTAGTTTCAAGGAGAAAGGTTCCTAAGGTATAATCAAAAGCTTTTTTAGAGGCTCCAGCGATTTCACCAGAAATAAATTGCTTTGGCCGTGCATAACTTTTGCACCCAGCCCTTTTCCATGTTCGATAGTCAGCTGCAAGCTGATCCATCTTTAAATGAAATTTTTCTTGAAATGGAGAAGCTAAATCTCTTCTAAGCCTTTCATATTTCCCCATTACAATATACAATGCATGCTTTATCGTTCGATCTTGCTTGATCAAATCCCGTCTTGCATCTTCAGGCACTATTTCATAGAGTCTTTCTACAAAAAGACTCATAAAATCAGATACTAACATCCTATTACCTATCCTATTACGAAATAATAATAGATTTATAAAAAGACATTTCGCTTATTATTAATCACTTACTACTATTTCTGGTTTTTATTATCCCTCCCCCCTTACAAAAAGGGAGGGCACTTGCTTTGTTACATATCAAATTGTGAAGATATAATAAAGAAAATGTTCAACAACTGTTAAAATAAGTCGTAATTTGCTAATAAGTAAGCACAAAAGTGAATCGCTTATAAAGAGGCTTTATTTTAAAGATCAGAGGTTGGCGATTGGATTTCTGAAATGGATCCTTTAAGCATTTCTATTTTAGAGCCATCGTATTGAGTTAAGATCACTGTGCGATCACGCACTTCATAGACAGTGGCCAAAATACCCATAGCAACCACAACATCCCCTTTTTTCAAAGAGCTTCTAAGTTTTTCCATTCTCTCTCGTCGTTTTTTATCAGGCCTCCATAGGACAAAGTAGGAAAACAGAACAAAAATAGCAATCATGATAAAAGTTTGTGAAATGCCTGTATTTGCTGTAGATGAGCCATCGGCTAGAAAAGGGTGCATAAAACCTCCTGTGTAGTACTAAGCACTATACGAGAAGAAAAAATTGCCTGCACTATTTATTTTACAAACGTTCAAGAAAGATAAGGTTTTCCACATGTGGGGTGTGGGGAAACTGATCAAAGGGTTGGATAAAAGAAATCCTATAAGAAGAAAGAGCGTCAATATCTTCCTTTTGGGTGGTAGGGTTACAGGATAAATAGACAATTCTTGGGGGTTTTAAGGTTTGAAGAAAGTCAATAGCCACTTTTCCAATTCCAGCCCTTGGGGGATCAACGATCACAATATCTGGGATAAAGTGATCTCCCCTTGTTTTAATAAAATTAGAGACATCCTCAGCATAGATTTCTATATTAGAGATACCAAGAAGTTCTAGGTTAAGCCTTGCATCACAAACAGCCTCCTTTCCAATTTCCACTGAAACAATGTGGTGCACAAAAGGGCTTAAGAGGATCGATATTGTTCCAATTCCAGAAAAAAGATCTAGGACTTTTTCAGTTCCTTTTAGATCTAATCGTTGAATAAGGGTAGAAAAGAATTTTTCGGCCATTACTGGATTGGGTTGAAAAAAAGCTTGAGGACTCATAATAAAGGATTGTCCCCCGATTTTTTCTTCAAAGCAATCAGGGCCTGATAGATGCATTTCATAAAAACGTGTTAAAGATCCCTTTGCAATGGCTTTAATTTGTAAAAAAAGGGCCACCTGTTCATCATTAATAGCCGAAATAAAATCGCGTATGTGCTGTTTTGTGAGTGCATAATCTGCATTTCCAGAAACGGTTAAAATGACCATTGCACTTTGGGTATGAACAGCTTTTCTAAGGGTTAATGTTTGTAACGAGCCTTCATTAGAATAGCCATTGTAGGCTTTAAGATCTGATTTTATCCAAAATTCCCGTACTTGATTTAAAATTTTTGAAAACCATGGATGGGTAATTGGACATTCATAAAGGTTTTCTACAATTCCCCTGCTTTTGGGTTTGATAAGCCCTAAAAAATGTTGATTTTCCCGATTTTGGGAAAAGGTATACTCCATTTTTCCCCGATAATGCCAGGGATTTTCCATCCCTTGGATAGGAAGTACTTTTTCACCTTCAAAAAGGGTTTCAATATGTGTTTGTTTTTCTAATAGTTGGCGTTCATAAGATAGGTGTTGCAAGGAACACCCCCCACAAGAGGTAAAATGAGGACATCTTGGGAGAACTCGATCAGGACTTTTTTTTGTGATCTCTTCAAAAAGATATAGGGCATTTTTCTTTTTGCCAGAAATCCTTTTGACCCTTCCCTGTTCAAGGGGGATAGAGGCAAGAATGTCTCCAGCAAGATCTTTAGATCTTCCAAAACCTTTTTTTGAAAAGCTAGAAATTTCAACTATTGCGTCATCCATAGAAAATACAATAGCAGAAGGAGGAGTTTTTATCCCCTATTCTTTTCGTGGTTCAATGACAGTTTTCGCCATTGTTTAGAAAGTTTTGACAGTTCGATAGTGGCACAACGAATTCTTCTCATCGCTTCTTTATTTCCCTTGTATACTTTAGGTAAATCCTTAGCAATCGACTGAATAAGACAACTTAATTCTTCAGTAGATTTCAAAAACATTTGACGACCCCTTGCTTTAAAGATAGCTCTCAACTATTGTTATACTAGCTGAGAGGTATTTTATGGAAGATCTTGTTTCCTATTTTGATGGCAGATGTATGAAAACATCAGAAATTTTAATCCCTGTTGAAAGTTTAGGTTTTACTCGAGGGTATGGAGCCTATGAATGCTTTCGCTCCTATCGAGGAAAAGCATTTCGCCTAGAGGATCATTTACAAAGGCTTAAAAACACATGTAAAAGCCTTTTGATCCCCTATCCTAAAGAGGACCTTGCAAAGGTTGTCGATCAATTGCTTGAAATAAATGGTGAGGATGAGATTATTTTTCGCCTCTACGTCACTTGTGTTCCTGATGAATCTTTGTATCAAATAGTGATTCTTTCAAACACCCTTGATGCATTTGCCGTTTCAAATCCCACAACCCCCCTTTCAGTAAAAACAGTGGTCGACGATAGAGAGCACCGAGGGATTAAAAGCACAGGCTATGGATTTACAGAAGTCTCTACAAAACGGGCAAAAGCCCTTGGTTTTGATACTATTTTGCTCATAGGTGAGGATCAATCCATTCATGAACTTGGAAAAGCCAATTTTTTTGCAGTGAAAGGGACAACTCTTATCACTCCCAATGAATATTTTCTCCCAGGAATTACCCGAAAGACGATTTTAGAAATCGCCCAAAGCTTTGGCTATAGTTGTGTGGAAGGAAAAATCACTATTGATGATTTAAAAGAGGTTGATGAAGTCTTTTCTTCTGCTACCATTCGGGGCATTGTCCCTATCAAGCAAATTGATGATAGACACTTTTTTGACTATAGACATGCAGAAAAGTTGCAAAGCTATTTTCACAATCTTTCAGCAAAAATAACCGTATAAATTTTAAAGGTTCTTATGACAAAAAAAATTCACCTCATCGCCGTTTCTGGGAGCACCCGAAAAGAATCTTTTAATAAAAAGCTCCTTAAAAAAAGCCTTGAGTTTTTTCCCAACAACGTTTCTGTAACATGGATAGATCTAAAAGAGTTCCCGATGCCCTTTTACGATGGGGATCTTGAAGAAGAAAAAGGGGTCCCTGAAAATGCTAAAAAGCTCCGTACATTGATGATGCAAGCTGATGGTTTTATCGTTTCTTCCCCTGAGTACAATTCAAGCATTTCAGCAGTCCTTAAAAACACCATCGACTGGACCTCAAGAGCCGATGATCAGATCCCCTTTCTTGCTGCCTACAAAGGAAAAAAAGCGTTTGTCTTAAGTGCATCGGTAGGAAAGTATGGGGGGATAAAAAGTACAACTGCCCTCCGATCGATCTTAGAAGCAATCGGTGTGACCCTTGTTCCGGAAGTGGTTGCTATTGCTAATGCTTCAAAGGTATTTGAACAAGGGGGGCCACATTTTGAAAAAGGGGATCTAGACCTTATAGAAAAAGGGTGTAAAAGCCTTATTTCGCTCTGCTCATGATCCTGTTTCTTCCTCTGAATAATCATGATAGAAGGTGTTTTTTCGTTCTTCATTATGTATCAGCTCAAAAATCAACTCGGCCACTTGACCCATACCCCGCTCAGTACAATAAGCTATAATTTTTGAAGATAAAGAAAAAAACTGATCAAAAAAATGGTGATCCTCTTCAAAAACAGAGGGAGAAAAAGCTATTGTTTTTGAAATGATAAACTTAGAGCGCTCTTTATCTCTTAAAGGGCTTTTTTTCCAGTGCTCTAATGAAGCGATTTTTACTCTATTTTCCTGATGATTGTCTGGAAGTATCTCTTGATTAGAAAGTACTGCCTCTTGAATCACCTTTAAATTTTTATAGACAAACTCCCGTTCCATAATCCCCCATTTACTTTACCATACCGTTTAGACATTTTCTATCTACAAGAAAATATTCCTCACTTACTCTTAGAGGGTTAGAAAAAATAGAAAGGGAGGCTGTAGAATTAAAGAAAAAAGGAAGGATCTATGATTTCTACAGTGCTCTTATTTATCTTAGTAACGGTTGTCTCAACAATGTTTATTGTTTTAACACTTTCTGGGATAAGCTCGTTGTTGATGACTGAGTATGACTCACAGTAGTTGAACCTTCATCAGCCACTCTTTTTTTGGCTCTTAAAGCGGTAATTGTATGTGCTATAGGTAAAAAAATTCCTGCAGTCCAAGGAAAGAGTTTAGAAAATGCTACCGAAATGGCTTTTTGTGTTATTGTTTCTACAACCTCTTTGTTTATGCAATGTGCAACCTCTGAAATACGATCCATTTTACCTCCATTGTTAAAATATAAACTATATTTGATAAAGAGAAATCTGAAAACATTTTTTTGTGAAAATCTAGAGGACAAAAAGAATCATTTTAAAAACAAATGAAGTTTTGAAAAAAGTCTAATAAAGTATTTCGATAAAAAAATTCCTTATCTTGAAAAAGAAGAAAAATGTCGCTAGAATTTTTGCTCAAAAAAATAGAGGGCTTTTTTATGCATCTTTTTGTTTCTAAGTTTTGTATACTGACATGGTCGATTGTCGATTCATGTGTGCAGACATTACAAACAGATCCAAAGATAAAAATGATGTTTATTGGGATAAGTTATGTGATTTCATTTTTACCCCTTTCTACAATTTTTATTTCTATAGCCTATACTGCTCCAGATGTGTTTTTTGAACCCACATTATTTCATATATTTCTTATACTTATTTCACCCGCTATTGTATATAACGGGTATTTTTCGTTTCAAAACTCTCTTTCAATCAAATGGCTAGCTTTACATTAGTTTTATTAACTTTCTTTTATTTAAAAGAACCCAACTTAATAGTAATAAATTATTTTTATTCACCTAAGCGGTTAAGCCATATCAACACATGGTTTTTATACCCCTTTTATCTTTTATTCAGAAATTTTTTCCTTAAAAGCATGTTAAGTTAATGTCAGCGTTAAATAGAAATGTCACCTAGTTCCGTTTATTAGAAATGTCACCTTTTTGGTCTAGAAAAGGCTATGCAAGTTAATCCGAATGCTTATGCATATGCACCTTCAGACTTAAAAAAAGATCCCGATGTAGCTATTATGGTACTATCATCAAATCAGTCGCTCATTACTTGTGTGCCATACGAATTGCTAGCTGATCCTAGAATTATTGGTTTAGCAATTTCAGAAAATAAAGAAAACTTTAAGTACGCTAACCCTAGTCTTTATATTGATTTTCTAAGTAAAGATGGGTTGCTTCTTCAATATATCCCTAAAGACTATTTAATTAAGGAAATCCCCCTTACAACTTTTCAAAAAATGATGTACGGGATAATGTTTGACTTTTTTATCATCGGTTTAATATATATAGAAGCCGCTCTTAGAGCGGATATTTCTGCAAAAGCATTTATACCAAATGAAATTAGAGATTATCCAAGCATTGTCGATTTAATAAACATGATAAACCAAGAAAATGAATCAAAGTTTTCAATTAATTGTAATTTAATTTTTACTATGTTAACTCTTGACAAGGACTTGCGCCATACTAGGGATACTGTAAGGAAGGCCATCAAACGATGGTTATTAAAAAATCACCCTGATAAACACAACAATTCAACATCTTCAACTGAACTCAGCCAGGAGATGACAGCCTTTTCTCATGCAATAAATAAGCTACCTAAAGAGGCTCACATTTGGTATGATTCAACAAAGGCATATTATGATAAGGGAAATTTAATAAAGTTAAAAAAAACCCACCACCCCTAAAAAATCCTATAGGTTAAAAATCAATTAAGTCTTCCATATAAAGCTCCATCTGGTAATGCGGCACAGGATGCCAGCTTGCAATAAACTCGCCGATGATCTTAAAGCCAGCTTTCTGATATACGTGTATGGCTCGTTCATTGGAAGCTTCGGGATCGATCAGAACCTTTTTCATCTTTGGAAAATGGCTAATTAAAAATTCGTGGATCATCGGCACGGCAAGCCCTTTTCCCAAATAATTGAGATCGCAAATAAACAAGTCTAAGGTAGTTGCATCAGATCCTTCAGGAGAAGTGATTAGGAATGCAAAAGGGGTATCTTTATGATATCCGATCCAGTAAGTGGTGCTGGACTCTCCGCAGAAAAACTTTTCCAGGCCGGTTAATGTGTTTTGAAGACCTTTTCCATGAATCCATTCTTTAATGTGGTCTTCCTGCAGCCATCTATGTATCAGACCAATTTGAGATGATTGAGCAGGTGAAAAATGGAACTCTGACATGTGTTATGTTTTCCTAAGGGATAGTTTTGTTTTTTGAATTTTTATTGATCTGTTCTTCTAGCTTTATGATTTTTGAAGGAAAATTTTAAGACGTTTTTGAATTTCTTTCAATTGTTTTTTTGTTTCACTTAGCTCTTTTTCAAGTTCTTCATATGTGGGTTTCATGACCAAACTTTTCGATTAATGTTACAGATGCAATGTTGTGTATCATGAGGGAGAGGGCGTTTAAAGGCCATCCCCAATACAGTTTAAAGACCCCATTTCGACTGAGTAGATGTGATGGGGTCAAATTTTGTGCTTGCTTTAAGGTGTTGGCAATATCAAAAGGAGCCGATACCAGACTCACAATCAATGCGACTTCAACTCCAATTTTGGTCAGCTGAGGAAAAGATAGAGATTGTTTAGATGAACCAGAAGATCGATCTCTAAGATATTTTTGAGCCGTCAAAAACGCCACCCAATTCACAGAAAGCTTAGACCAATGCGTTGCAAACCCTCTCCATCCGTCTCTATAGGCATTTTGAAAACAAAATTTGTTAGTTCCTCTGAAAGCAGACAAAATCTTTGCTCTTTCTAGAGGGGTAGAAATTGTTGCATCAATGGTAGCAATTGATAGTCCAGTAATTGCTTGCTGACCTAGATTTTCTATTTGATATCTCTGTAACATTGATGGCATCCCTGTGATCATGGGCCAACACCAAACTTGTTTTATGCTGGTTTTCAGTAATTGAGGAGCCAATCCTTTATAAAAAGCACCCACCCCTTCTTGTCGGAGCAAATCCAGCGCTACTTGGAGGCTCTTTGATGCACCTTGAGAACACTGTTGGCGAATTTTAATCACTTCCAGGGGGTAAATGAGGGAATGGACAGATATGCCTCTTCCAATGCCCCATAAGCTACTCCATGCCAAATTTTCTTTCGTAAACTCTACTCTGCTACTCATGAGACCTGCCCCAAGACTTGAGCTTGTTTTTTCCGTAGAGCAAGAGCAATAACACCGCTACTTAGTAGTCCCAAGAACATCCAGTACCATACAACGCTTGACACCATCCCTGTTTTTTGAAAACACCAAAGAGCTAATGCGGCAGTAGGGCTTCCTAAAGTCTGAGTGCCCAAAGCATAACCCAAGGAGATCACTGCATATCGACAAGTGGAAGGGAGAAGCTGTTGCGCCCATGCGTGAAAAGGGGCAAAGAACGCGACCCCAAAAATTACAAATGCAATTCTTACTCCAACGACACCCATTAAAAAGGCTCCCTTTAGGGATAAAATCAGAGGTATAGCAAATAAAACTACACCAAGCGTTGCCGATAGCATCAGCTTTTCTCTAGGCACTTTAGAAGCTACCCAACCAAAAAAGGGCAAAGAACAAAAATCCAAAACCAGCAAATAGGTGTTGATCTTCATCACTTCAGTTTTTGAAAACGTGGTTACTAGGGGAATAAACCCATTCATCAGAACAAGAGCTATGGAATAGGTTGCAGAAGCAAATCCTGAAGTAATCATAATGCATAAAAGAGCTTTACGATATGTCCAAAGGGTGTTCTTTAAATTCGTAACAGTATGCGAACTTTTTACAGAGGGTTGCGTTGTATGAGGAGAACGACGAATCAAACAGCCAAATAGTGCTGTTATGCATCCAAATAGATAGAGAAATCTCCATCCTGAAGTAGTAAGATTATAGTAACCAAGTAGAAAGACTCCTAATGAAGCTAAAAGATGCCCTCCCATCGTAGAGGCACTGTAAAGACTGCTGAAGAGATCGTGACGCTTAACTGATGAGTTTTCTAAAAGAAAAATGGCCCCACCCATTGTTTCTCCAGCTGCCAAGAAATTTTGTAATGCTCTACCTATGCAAAATATAATTGGGGCTAATATACCAGCTTGGCTGTAGGTAGGACTGAATGCAATACACCCTGAAACAAAAGACATGCCTGCTAATGTCAAAAATAGAGCCTGCTTTCGCCCATAAACATCTCCAATATAGCCAAACACCAGTGATCCGATAGGACGAGCTAACATCCCCAAAGGAATAATGGCGTAAGTTAAAATGAGAGCTACGATGGGTTCTTTGTCTGGAAAAATTAGAGGAGCCAAAAAGGGGGATAAAAAGCCAAATAATGCTGTGTCATAGTGTTCAAAGAGATTGCCAAGACAGGCATTCCACAATTGTCTGCAAGAAGCTGTTGTCATCTTTCACCCCTTATTTTTTGTCCAATGTCCTGTATTTTTTGAATAGTTACGTTGGGAGCCTCTTCACCCATTAAACCACCTGCCATGGCTATTGCGACATCAAATCGAAGCTCTCGATAGACAGGTCCAACATAGGATAAATTCAGAACTCCTATAGCTTGAAGCATATTCTTAAGGCGCAGGGCCATTTTTATCGTCGCTGCCAAAGCACTTTTATGATCTCTGAATTGAACACACGATACACCCCCTTTCACCGCAGATATGATTTTCGATAGAAATAGATTTTCGTCTCGAAAAGATGGTCTATTTGCTACAAGGTATACAGAGAGATCAAAGGTGAGTCTATCTCTTGGAATAGGCAATCGACTCCAAGACGACATTAAACGATGAATTGGCAACATATCGAATCTCCTGGTTTAAGAAAATGAAACCACCAGGGAAAAACGATAAAAAGAAAATAAGAAAGACAGTTCTTCCTATACATCCACACTTCCTACGCTAGCTCTACCCAGATCAGGTGTAAGGGACTCTCTCAGCTAAACTACTTTTGATAGCTTAGCACCCCTGGTGTTAAAAAAAGATGAGTGTATATGTTGGTATTGTTTTTAGCAAGTAGTTAAAAAGTTATGTAAATTATCCACTTTCTCCTCCAATACCACTTAGGATATCCCTATAATAAGGAATGAAGTAACATGAAGGTCAATGAAGAATTATTTAAAATAAAAAATAGATGTTCTTATCAGGTTCCAAGCCTCCATTCCTGGCTAGCGATTTTCTCTGCTTTCTTGGATCAGGGAGAACGGAAAAAAATTTCATAAACTGAGATTGAAGGATGTAGTTTGTATCCTTTTACATGGTTCTAGTGCTCATGGGGAATATCTCCACCCTCTTGCATCATATTTAAGTTCTCATGGAGCCGGGCAAGTGTATGTTCCAAATATTCGTGGACATTACATGTCTGGAAGCAAACGAGGTGATTGTGCCTACATTGGACAGCTAGAAGACGATCTTGTAGATCTAATTCAACATATGCATCTGCAAAACAAAAAAATCTTTCTTTTTGGTCATTCAAGCGGAGGCGGTTTAGCAATTCGGTTTGCTGGGGGAAATCACAGTATACCAATTCAAGGTTATGTACTTTTATCCCCAGCTATTCCAAGAGCGCCGACTATGCGACAAGGGACAGCCGGAGGGTGGGCAAATGTGCAGCTATTTAAACTCTTTTTTTGCTTGTTTCTGAATGCACTTGGAATCACTAGATTCAATCATTTAAAGGTGATCTCGTTCAATAAACCGAAAGAAGCATGTGATGGGGATGAAACTCTTGCGTATTCGTTTAATTTGAACAGTTCTTACCATCCTCGATACCCTTATCAAAGTGATATTCATGCTCTAAAAAGAAAGTTTTTAGTTTTGATTGGAACAAACGATGAGGCAAATGATCCTGCTAAATATCCTGAAATCATGGAGACTTCGAATGAGTCTCTCCAAGTGTTTGAGGGGATCAAGCATTTGAATATCGTATGCGATCCTATTGCAATGCAAGCTGCATTAAATTGGATTAAATTAAAAACGACTTAGAGTACTAGAGACTAATCGATGCAGGAATTTTATCGTCAATAATAAATTTTTCATTCAATTGCCCTCGATTCAGAGTATCGATCCCATAATCAAGTTTCATACGGAGTCACCTTTTTGCAGTTATTTTGAATTTTCTTGACTGTAAGGGTATAAAAACATTGTGAAGCTCTTAGTACATCTTAGTTAATTTTTCTGCTGAGCGTGCTAGACCGATCACTTGCCACCCACCTTTTATCAACTTCCGCGATATTGTTTCTCCTATCCCCGAAGAAGCTGCAGTTTCTAAAGCTGTTTTATTCAATGGCATGTTTTTTTTCCCATTGAGCAATCTGCTCCTGCAACCATTCAAAGGACTTGTCTATGACATCAGGTCTTTTTCTAATATAATGATCCATGCCATCAACACGAAAATAAGTAATCGGAGCCCCTGCATCCAAGCCTTTTTGGACAAATTGATCGCAGGATTCTATGATGCTGTCTTCTGCGCCTCCAACTACCAGGAAGGGGGTTTTGATCTTGGAATACTCCACAGGAAGCTTTTGAAAGGCATCGGCATGATAGAGGTAGGTCATGCCCCCCATCCATAAATCAGGGGAGGGATTAACTATAATCTTTTGGACAAGAGCGTTGAATTCCGAACGCGTGGAGGGAATATCCGAAGAAAAAGGCAACCATCTAGGTAAGGCAGCATAAACCCTTATCCAGAACGAATTTTTTTTCCAATGTTCGAAAAATTGCCAAAGCTCGTCCGCCCAACCCCAATCTCCTGCTCCAGACCAATTGATAGTTGCTATTGTATTAGGGCAGATAATCGATAAATCGGTCACAAGAGGCCCTCCTTCCGAAACCCCTGCAAAGATAAACTGCCCGTTCCATCCAGCAGGCGGATTTTCTTCAAAATAGCGGATAACTTGCATATGATCTTCAAGGCGTTGAGATCGAGTATATCGCTTCCAAAACTGAGCGTTATCGATAGCAATGCAATCGATTCCGCATTTCTCAATCGCTAGATATCCTATATTTAAAGAACGCACGCGCTCTTCGAAAAAATTTCTGACTAGAAGAATGCTTCTCTCGCTTCCCTTGCTTTCAGAACCATCGCATATAATGAAAATGGGATAAGGTTTGCTCTCACCAGCATCAGGAGAAGAAAAATAATAGACTATTGGGGAAAAGCCATCCCTTCTTTCTAAAGTAAAACGAGTTGAAGGAATACCGGATTCATCTGCATAACTATTGGCCAACAGGGCAATAAAAATAAAAAAAGAACAAAATAGAGTTTTCATAGTATGTAATATATCACTCATAATATTTAAAGTAACTAATGAACTAAGTGCACGGAATTCCTTGTCTTTAAACCCCAATAGGCAGTAATTTCGAATGAAGTAGTGGGTGGCTTTTACATCAGGCCAAATTTTTCTGGTAGGTGTAACCATATTGCCAATGCAGCTTACATGATAAAAAACTGTCATCGAGGACAAGGAATTGGTAGATTGCTTGTCAATGCATCGCTGGAAATTGCTAAAAATCTTGGATTTCAATCAATGCAATTTAATATGGTGCTCAGTCAAAACCTCATAGCTATGAAGCTTTATGAAAAGCTTGGGTTTAAAATCGTTGGTACTATTCCTCAAGCTATTAAAAATCCAGACGGAAGCTTTCAAGATGGATATATTCTATTTCGAATGTTAAATAATTAATAAGGAGATTTTTGTGTCTGAAGAAAAAGAATAAGATTGGTGGAAAACTATTTTAAGAGTACAATGAATGAGTGTTTTTAGGAGCAATAAATGCCCGAAATTGAAGAAAATACAGAAGGACAGACCTTTAAGTCCGAAAACTTTTCTAAGAAGAATATGGAAAAGCGTTCTTTTACTGGATGCGCCTTCAACAGTTGCGATTTTTCTGAAGCTGTTTTAAGGAACGCAAAATTCTCATCATGCACGTTCTTAAATTGTAATTTCAGCCTCGTCAAACTCGATGCCTGCCGTTTGCAGGACGTTTATTTCTTGGATTGCAAAATCATTGGAGCCGATTTCTTCAAGTGTTATAAAACATTTTTCTCAGCAAACTTCGAAAACTGTCTTCTTCAGTATTGCAATTTCTCTGACCTGAACATGAAAAATAGCTCTTTTAATGGAAGCAAATTAAAGGACAGCGATTTTACAAATACAACATTGAAAGGGGCTGATTTCAACGACGTCGATTTATTAGGCACGGTCTTTCACAATTGCGACCTCTGCAATGCAGATTTTTCTAGCAGCACGCAATATGATATCGATCCCCTGACGAATAAAATCACGAAAGCGAAATTTTCATTTCCTGAAGCAGCCGGATTGCTGCGTGCTTTCAATATTACGATTGTTTAACTTAAGGCTCGAACATCGGCAAGATAGACTGCGCCAAGGTTAAAAATCTGCTGGCGTCAAGGCCGTCTTCAGCTTGCCAGCATGAAGCTAGAACGAGGCGGACATAGTACCACTCAACAACATCCTGAAAGAAATAGCCAAAATAGCTGGCTAGGAATTTAAGATCGTAAGCTGGATCTTCGACGCACGCCCAAATTTCATGGATCGGATCGCCTATCACCCCTTTCGGATCGATAACCACCCAGTCATTTCCGCTCGATAGGATGTTCTCTTGATGGAGGTCTCCATGGAGAAGAACTTTACGGCCGGAATCTTTTTTTATGAGCTTGTTTTTCAGATTGCGAGCTCTTTTCAAATGATCTTTGGGAAGATCCCATTCCTTGTCAACGGCGGCAAGCCATTCCTCAATCGCAGGAAAACATTCCTTTGATGAAACAGGAGATTGATGCAGCCTTTCCATGACTTTGCAGGCAATATCGATTCTTTTCTCCTTGGGAAGATTGTTTTTCAAAAGATCCCCAGGAATGGCCCGTTCCAGCAAAAGAATCCCTTCTTCACGGCCAAGCACTGAGACTGCTCCGAATCCTTTAAAAGCATTCAGAGCCTTAGCTTCTTTATCAATGAGGTCTATATCAGGACTGAGCTTCAAAATAATAGGAATATTGCCTTGCAGCCCTGCAAGGACGTAACTGTAGCTGAGGTTTGGAAAAGGCTTTAACTCCGACAATCCCCATGAATGCTGCAATTGCTTAGTCCTGTGCGGCAGTTCGGCAAGCCAGCTCTCCCCTCGCTTTCCATAGATCTTAACGATGTTATGCTTCAATGTTTCCATAGAAGGTTCCTAAGAAGCAAGATTCGGTCCGGTTTTAAAAAATGAAACGTTTTTAGCTACGACCGATTCGGGATCGATTCTTATCATAGCATCCAATGGATCAACGACATTTTCTATGAACCAAGGATTATGGTTTTGCTCATCCGCTCCTAAGTATTTAGCCACAAAGCGGATTAAGCGGTCTTTATCGCAGGTTGCAAGGGAAGCTATTCCTCGAATGCCTACATGTTTGAGGATTCCTTTTTCCAAGTCGTATTCGACGATTCCGACAGCGCATTTGGGTTCAAATTGCAGCCTTCTGACAAAGCTGTCCTTTGACGTTCCGAAAATCCACAGGCAGGAATCTTCCCAAAGAAACCAGACTGGGGAATCGCGGGGAGCTCCATCCTCAACCGTCGATAAATGAGCCATCAGCGGTTTGCTGAGCACGTCTTCGATTTCGAAATCCTTTTGTGCGAATATCATGCTTTCTCTCCCCCGGAAAGAGATTCAAGATAACGGAGATTGAATTGATAAAGCTTTGAGTTTCTGGATTCCCAGGTTCCTCTTTTAATAGTGAATCCAACCGCTGCAACCGCTCTGCTTAAGTGCAAAAGAGGCATCATCCGCTTATAGTCAGGAACTTTTCTAATAGAGGCATATCCTTCTAAGAAGGAACTTCTACAGCCCGCAGGCCACTCTCCGAATTCCAACGGACAGAAATCATCTTCAGCGAATCCTCCCCTGCCGGACGACCAGTCGATAATGCCCCGTACTTTTCCATTAGAAGCGATGATGTTGCCCGGACGGAAATCACGGTGTATCACGCAGGGGCCGTCAGCGGACAAAAGGAGATCGATGTCTTTATCGAAATGCCATCTGCATGTTTCAAGAAGGCTTTCAGGCAAATGGCCTTTGCATTCTTCAAGCCCCTCTTCAAATTTCATTGTAAAAGGAATTCGAGGGTCGCTGCTCAAATGAGATGGATCTGTCAGGTCTCCATAGCCTTCGGCATGTTCGAGATGGATGCGGGCAAGAAGTGCACCGATTTCCGATGCCAAACCCTCAGTGATGGTCTCCGATTTGAGAAGATCGCCCTGGATGCATTCCATCAAAACAGCTGCATCCAGTCCTGCTTCCGGTTCTATAAGCTGAATGATCTTAGGCACGAGGATCTTGCCGGCAAAAAGGTTTAAAAAATAAGACTCTCTTAAAAAGTCTCCTTTTCGAGAGCAGACTTTTAAAATCAATTCAGGGCGACCGGGCTGCGAAATCCTAAAGACCGCAGCCACCATTGCATCTTCATGGTCTATGAAAGTGAATTGAGCCTCAGGGAGATTTAAACGCTTTTTATAAAGAGGAATAAGAGATGCCATGCTATGTGTTTTCTCCTGTATCCTCGATCCTTAGCTGCATGTTGTACAGGCTGGCGTAAGTCTTATCTAAAGCAATGAGCTCTTCATGGGTTCCCTGTTCTTCAATCCCCTTATCCGTCAGCACAAGAATTCTCTGGGCGTTTCTGATCGTTGACAGGCGGTGCGCTATGACAAGCGTTGTGCGATTCTTCATCAATCTTTCTAGGGAATTCTGCACAGCTCTTTCGCTTTCATTATCAAGACTGCTGGTGGCCTCGTCGAAAATGATGATTGGCGGATTTTTTAGAAAGGCGCGGGCAATGCTGAGCCTCTGCTTCTGACCTCCAGAAAGTTTAACTCCCCGCTGGCCAATGTCCGTAGAATACCCATTTGGGAGCGCCATAATAAAATCATGCGCATTTGCTTGGTTGGCTGCGGCGATGATTTCCTCTTCAGCAGCATCAGGCTTTCCATAGCGGATGTTTTCTAAAACCGTGCCGGCAAAAAGATAGATATCCTGTTGGACAAGGCCGATATTTTTCCTAAGCGATTTTAGCTGAAGATTTTTAATATCCTGGCCGTCGACTAATATTTTCCCGGCGCTGGCTTCATAAAACCTTGGAATTAAAGAGCAGAGGGTGGTCTTTCCAACTCCTGAAAATCCAACCAAAGCTATGTATTCTCCCACATTTATTTTCAGAGAGATATTTTTTAAAACATGGTCATGGCCCTCTCTATATTTAAAACTGACCTCTTTGAATTCTATCTCTCCTCGAACCTGATCCAATTCTTCAGCATTTGGCGCATCCTGAATGTCCGGTTCAACTTCCAAAACATCCATAAAGCGGTTAAACCCGGTAACCCCTTGCTGATACAGCCGAATAAAATTGCCAAGGCGTTGAATCGGTTCTATCAGGATAACGATATACAGGAGAAAAGTGAGCAGATCAGCCAGATCCATGGAGCCTTTCACGATGCTTGCTGCTCCAAAAATGACAATTGAGACCGTCATGAGCTGAGTAAAAGAGATCAGCCCGTCATAGAAATAGGCTTCAGCTTTATATCCTTTTCGCCTGCTCTCGAAAAATTGATTATTTTCACTGGCGAATTTTTCCCTTTCGATTTCTTCATTGGTAAACGATTTGACTACTCTAATCCCTGCAAGAGTGTCTTCTACTTGCGCGTTGATATCTCCGATCTTATCGCTGCTCTTCTTTAATGCGACATACATTTTCATGGCTGTATAAAATCCATAGATTCCCATAACAGGAACAAAGAGAAAGGCGATTAAGCTAAGCTTGGCATTGATGGTCATCAAGATGACAAACGCTCCGATGAAATTCAAAAAGGAAATGACTGCGTCTTCCGGGCCGTGGTGGTAGAGTTCGGCAAGGTCAAATGTGTCATGGGAGATTCTAGTCATGAGCTGGCCGGTTTTGTGCTCATCGTAGAATTTGAAGGAGAGCTTTTGATAGTGGTCGAACAGCTCTCTTCGCATGTCTCTTTCCATCAAGGCCCCCATAACATGCCCTTGATAGTCGATAAATGCATGGCATGCCGCGTAAATAGCAATCAGCCCAAGCATAACGCCTCCCATCATGTAGATTTGATGGAGGGCATCTGCTGACCCACCCTGCAGCAAGTTGGCCGTGATGTACCGCACGCATAACGGGATAGCAAGCATCGCTGCAGAGGCAATCACTGCGCAGGCCATATCCGCGCTGAAAAGTCCAAGGTAGGGTCTGTAGTATGAAAAAAACTTTCTGACGCGTGAAGGTTTTCGGCTCATAAATATTTCCCCATACCACTCCCTCGCTTTTGTTCATCAATCACTATGATACGTAGAGCTGCCCTATGCTCTTTCCATATTTGTACATGAGCATAGCCAATAACTTTATCTCCATCATACAAAAGATGACCTTTTTCAGTCAAAGTCCAAGCATAGGGATCTTTGAATCCGCGTTCATCAAAAAAATGTTTTTGCCTAAAATCAAGAGCTGCTTTTTTCCTCTTTTTCAGAGGATATTAGCTATGCTCGGGGATCAAAGTCTGTTTTGAATGCTATGTTTACCACGCCATTTTGTTCAAACATATCTGTAAACTGTTTGTACATTTCTGGCCTGGTCTCATCTCCCGATGTCGTCAAAAGGAGCGCTTGTCCGTATTCTGCAATGTCTTCCACGATTCGTTCATGCCGGTAATAAGCGAGGATGGCCCGGTTGATTTCAGTCTTCCCATATCCTTTATAAAAAAATTTTTCTTCGCGCGGATTATTCCAAACATTAGCCACCCCTCCGCCAATAAACATGAGGTCGCGTTCTTTGGGAGCCATAATAGGATCGTCCCAATCCACTATGAAGATGGAGCCGCTTTCGTCGATCAGCACGTTGCCGCCGTGGATGTCTGAATGGCACAGCACAAATTCAGGCGATTGCTCTTGGATCTTTTGGCTTAAAGCTTCAGCCCGATCCACCAGATGATGAATTACCGTTTTATGTTCCCTCATAAATGACTGCAGATTCAAAGCAACTTCATCGCCGTTTAGATTGCCATCAACATGAGCATACAGCGATCGAACAACTTTCCTCCATTTATCCGAATAAGTTTCTTTTCTAATTAGATCTTTGACTGAAGGCGGCACATCAAATTCATGCACTTGCCTCAATACCTTACCTAGAATGGTCCATTGTTCGTCCGTTAGGCTATAGCAAAATCCGTTCTGTCCATGGATAAATGGATAAACAGTAAGAGTAGAACCGCTGATGTGCTGAGTTAGCTTGCCATTGGTTGATTTGATAGGCGGAATGATCTGTTGAATTCCAGAAGCTTGCAGAAGGGCTAATATTGCAACGCTCCTATCATAGCGATGGCCGCGCTTGAGCTTTACGAAATAAGACTGGCTGCTCTTTGTCTCAACTTTATAGACGGACGCATTCATATCCGCTCCTATTGGAAGAAGCGTAAGCACAGCTGCTGAGATGCCGTAATTAGCGTTTAAGCAATGAATGATAGATTCTATCATTTTTGTCCCAGCCATTTTAAAAGTTCAGCGTCAAAGAGTTCCGCTTCTTCATACTGGGGTGAATGAGCGCTTTTTTCAAAGATGCGGACGGTTAAATTTTTGAACTTAGGCCGGAGAGGATCCCAGGAATGAACGGGGGCCACTAAAAATTCAAAACGTCCGTAAGCAAGCAAAACTGGAAGGTCCAATGATTCCAGACCTTGCGAAACATCGATTTCACTGGCAAACCGAAGATACATTTGATCCAAAACATGCGTGTTCGGCTTGACTCCTTGCCAAAGAGGGGTTGAATCAAAATTGTAATCGTACGAGCTTTTAGGAATGTTGCGGAAATTCATCTGAAGAAACCACTCGTCCCTCGGCAGCTGGTTCAACTTTTCATCAGGCATCAGCTTCATATTTCGATCGAATGCTGCTTTCCGCTCCGGCCAGACAGAATCTTCCCAATTGCTTTGAGCCATTGCTATGTGATCCGGCTTCATGTGCGGAGGCATTCCGATGATGAGAGCGCCGGAAACGTGCTTTTTGTATTTTTTTGCATATTCAAGAGCTAAAAGACCGTGGGCTGAATGGCCGATAACAATACATTTCTTTAGACCGAGCTTTTGTCTGAAACATTCAATGTCATCAAGCAGAGTATCAAAAGTCAAAGCAACTTCCGGCCCTTCTGCAAACCCTCGATAATCAACAAAATGCAATCGAAGGGATTTCCGAAGGTTTTGCGAAAAACTTCGAGGATAATAGATTGAGCTGCCAACAACCAGGACATCCGGGCCTGTCCCTTCTGTGAGATATTTTAGTTTAAAGCCATCGATTTCGATATGTCCTGCGTGTTTCATGGGATTCTCTTTGCTTTAGCTAGGGATTTTACAAGCCACAAAATAAGATCGTCATCGAGTGGATAAGATTGGCCGGTAATAGCAGCTTCGCCTTTGTAAGTAATGCCATTGCCTTCGGGAGTATATCCTAATTGAAAATAAAGCTGTTGCGCGGGGCCGTAATCGCAGTACAACCCCACTCCAATCCCTATTTGATTGCAACCCTCTTGGCTTGCAAGGTCTTCGAGCCATTTAATCAATGCTGTACCCAACCCTTGTCTTCTATAATCTTCATCGATCCACATTGCATTGATTTCGGGAATGCTCTTTTGCGCAAAGAAAGGGGATTCGGGTTTTCTAAGCAAACTGCCATAACCTAGGATTTCGCCATCCTTTTCTATGACTGCAACTGTACGAACTTTATCTTCCTGCTCCTGATAATATGTGTCCCAAAGAATCTGCGTCTTTTCGGGTGTTGACCAAGGGAAGGAGTAACGACTGATTATTCTGGGAATGTCAGTCCTATGCAAAGAGCGTATGAGAGGGTGTTGTTTGTCCTTATTTCTGTTTGTGCTATCAGCAGCTAAGGATTTAATTTTGTGAATGTTTTCATCAAGAGTTGCATGATGGGTATCTATTTCCAAGTCGTATATGGCATCAGCATGCACTTTATGAAATTGGCCGCGTGCCGATCCTACTACTCTGTTACCGCGCTCTTTTTCTCTTTGCTCTAGGACAGACAAAGGAGCGTTGACTCCAACCCATAAGACTGCGAAATCTTTTAACAGCGCTTTCCATTCATCCACTTGTTTTTTACCAAAAGAAACATCATCGATGATGAGGTGATGTCCCATCTTGGCTAACGTAATCACTACTTCTTGAAAGGTTTTTGCTATTTTTTCAGCATAGGGACCTATTTGAAGTTCTTGAATAGGGTTGCCTGAGGCATCGGTGTCTTTTTTCCAGCTATATCCAAGGCAAGCTTCTCCTCCTGTCCAGTCGTTTACTTTTTGCGGCATCCAGCCAATGATTTTATCGATCCCTACATGCAGAAACAGGTCATCGAATGAATGCTGCAAAGCTTTAGCAAGTGTTGTCTTGCCACTGCTTGACGGCCCATTGAGATAGATGATTTGCACATGGCTATTTGGCATCGGTTCCTTTAATGAACGCATTAATTTTCTGGAGGATAGGTTCTTTCATTTTGCGATACTGGTCTCCGTTCTGATTTGCTATTTCTGCTGCCTGTTTTTTGACATTGGCATATTCTTCCATAATTTCCGGATGGATTCTCAGATAATCTCTAAATCCAATTAGCTCTTTCCATTCTTTGCTTTGAGGATAAGTTAGATGGATATGGTATCTTCTGCTGCTTTCTTCCGGATCCGGCAAATAGGCGATGAAATAAAAGCGGTCCGGCGTACTGAAAGAAGGACGGAATTCATAGTCGAGTTCCTGCAGCTTGTTTTTTGCTTCTTCCATGCAGTCCTTCTCCACTGCAATCGCTATATCGATAATGCCTTTTCCGCTCAGTCCGGGGACGGCCGTGCTGCCGACATGTTCGATGGATGCAGGAAAGAGGAAATGCTGGACAATCCGAGCCTTTTCTTTTGCGAACAGGTTAGGAAATAACGGGCTGTAAGGCTTGAATACATATTTGTTCATGGCGCCCTTTGCTTTTTCTTCCACTCGTCCCTTTCCAGTCGGTAGAGAACATGGCGCCTTAGCGGATGCCCTTCTGGAAGTTTTGGGTGGTCGAAATCGTCTTTTGAATCATGATGCATGCCGATTTTCTGCATTACTGCGCGGGATCTAGTATTTTCAACAACCGTAAAGGAAACTATCTCATTCAATTTAAGCGTTTCAAAACCATAGCGCAGACAGGCTAAAGCAGCTTCTGTGGCATATCCTTTCCCCCAATGCTTGAATGCCAGCCTCCATCCTATTTCAACAGCCGGCACGAATTTAGCTTGAAAGTAGACATCCTCCAATCCAATAAAGCCGATGAATTCGCCGGTTTCAGCAAGCGAAGCCGCCCAGAATCCCCATCCGAATTTTTCAATGTGATTTGATGCGAGAGAAACGGAATGGTTGCTTTCTTCCTTGGTCTGCAAGCCGGGAAAGTATTCTCTGACCCTGGGGTCGGCGTTCATGCTGGCAAATGGCTCTAGATCTTCGCTGCACCATTGTCTTAAAACCAGTCTGTCCGTCCTTATAATCGGCGGATGTTCGATATTTTTCATAGCGGCTCTTATTGAAGATTTTCTATTGGATCATAGCATCTGCCTAGAGAGATTTCCAGAGAAAAAGATTAACAAATACTCTTTACCTTGAGTATACTGCTTTTCGAGCTCGAATAGCAGCTGAGCCCCCTCAATAAATAGGGAAATATTTCGGATCTCATGAAAAACAATTGCCCAAGAAAATTTGCATTAATCGGTCTTCCAGGAAGTGGAAAATCTACATTTGCCTCTAGACTTGGGAAAAATTTAGATATCCCTGTTCACCATCTAGACAGACATATGTTCGAGCCAGATGGCAAGAAAAAGGATAAACAGGAATTCATAGAGATTCAAAAAGCTATGCTAAATGAAGACGCTTGGATTGTAGAGGGGTGTTCTTTTTCGACTTTCGAAATGAGGTTCGCCAAAGCAGATGTGTTGATATATTTCCATTTTTCCCGGATTGTCTGCTTTTTCAGGCTTTTCAAAAGATTATTCAACTATGAAAGAGACTATGGTGGATTAAGAGCAGTTACCTGGGAGATTTTGAAATACACCTGGAATTTCGATAAGGAGAAAAGGGTCAGGATCGAAGAACTCAGAAAAAAGTATCCCCAAACAGAGTTTTTTATCTTTAAAAGCCAAAAAGACGCTAATAAATTTTTAGAATCATTAGTTTTATAGGCGTCTTTTTATAAAAAAGTCCTCTATCGCTATAAAATCCATCAACAAACAGGGAATTTACCGATTTGCTGCTCGATTAGCTATCTGTAATTTTTATTTGTCAGTTAAAAATCGAGTATCGTAGACAAGCTCAATATTGGAGATTAAACCTTCTTGAAAACTCAGCAAAGAGGCTGCGCGTAATTTTTTGGAAAGTCCTGGAATATCTACGTCATAGCCAATCATTGCTTGATTTTCTGAAGCAAATTTCGCATGAACCGCTAGGGTCTTAAAAATTTCCGTAAACCCTTTGGCTGCCTTAAGAACAGCTTCTCTGCCCACCACCTTTTCCTGTGGATCTGCAAACTGGATATCAGGATGCAAATATTTCTTCACCTCTTCCAGGTTTTTATTTCCCAACGCACTGTAATACGCTACTGCTATTGTTTAGTCTCAAAAATTCATAAACAAATATTTAAGTTTACGTTATATTTTCTGACATTTATCCTAGGAGGAAAAGATGTCGAGAAAAGCCGTGAATTTAAGTTGTACAGAAAAAGAAAAACA
>Ga0172367_10001800_pt1 | contig 30484 bp, 26 predicted proteins | sample Lak10m_FD_114542 | JGI IMG/M metagenome (GOLD analysis project Ga0172367, IMG submission 114542) | Freshwater microbial communities from Kabuno Bay, South-Kivu, Congo - kab_022012_10m | ecosystem: Environmental > Aquatic > Freshwater > Lake | place: Democratic Republic of the Congo: South-Kivu...
GAATCACTTCTCCCCACACCGATCTGCTCACAAAAGGTACGAACCGCAGCAGCAGGGTAACCACGGCGTTTGATACCCATCAAGGTCGGCAGACGCGGGTCATCCCAGCCGTGCACTACATCCTGTGTCACCAGCTCGTGAAGTTTGCGCTTACTCATAACAGTATATGTGAGGTTAAGGCGGGCAAATTCGTACTGGCGCGGTTTTGCCGGCACCGGGAGGTTCTCGAGAAACCATTCATAGAGCGGTTTGTGCGATTCAAACTCCAGGGTACAGATGGAATGGGTAATCCCTTCAATGGCATCGGACTGACCATGGGCAAAATCATACATGGGGTAAATTTTCCACTGATCCCCCACATGAGGGTGTGCAGTATGAAGGATCCGGTACATGACCGGGTCGCGTAGGTTGATATTCGGTGCTGCCATATCAATTTTTGCCCGGAGCACTTTGGCACCATCCGGGAATACTCCCGCTTTCATGCGCCGGAAGAGATCGAGGTTTTCATCAATAGAGCGGTCGCGCCACGGGCTGTTTTTTCCCGGCTCGGTCAGTGTGCCGCGATAGGCTCGTATTTCATCGGCAGACAAGTCCTCGACATACGCTTTGTCCTGCTGGATCAGATATTCCGCCCATTGGTATAATTGTTCAAAATAGCTCGATGCATAGTAGAGATGCTCTCCCCATTCAAAACCGAGCCATTGTACACTCTCCTTGATGGAGTCGATGTACTCCTGGTCTTCCTTGGCAGGGTTGGTGTCATCAAAACGGAGATGGCAACGGCCGCCAAACTGTTGTGCCAGTCCAAAGTTGAGGCAGATCGATTTGGCGTGTCCAATATGCAGATAACCGTTCGGTTCTGGTGGGAAACGGGTCACAATGCCGGAATGTTTCCCGGATTTCAAATCATCTTCAATAATGGTGCGCAGAAAATTACTGCCGATTGCCGGTACGGTTTCGTTTGACATAGAACCTCTATTTTATGACCGCAGAGGACGCAGAGGAACGCAGGGTTGTTCTGCCAAAATTGTTCACAATCCGCTTGAGTCCTTCTTTGAGATGAAGCACATTGAAATTGATAAGCAAACCTAACTGAAGATTACTGATTTTAAGGTACGAAAGCAATTGTGCTTCATGAATTGGATTGATTTTCTCTACTGCTTTCAATTCAACAATCACACAATTGTCCACAAGAAGGTCAAGACGATAACCAACATCAAGACTGACATTGTCATAGACAATCGGCATTTCACACTGGCTGGAGACTTTCATGTTTCTTTTTTGCAATTCATGCAGAAGACAAGCCTGATATGCACTTTCAAGGAGTCCGGGACCAAGCGCGGAATGAACTTTCATGGCGGCATTGATAATTTCACCGGAAATCCTGTTCAGCTTTTCCTCTGCGTTACCCTGCGCCCCCAGCGGTACATTCACAACACTTCACCTACCAGGGAATTCTGGTAAGCAGCACTGATGGTCAAATCTACCATTGTCCCTAGTAAAGATGAATCTGCACTGAAATTAACAGTCTTACCACTATCTGCTCTACCGGAAAGCTGCCCCGGATTTTTTCCGACTGTTTCTGCCAGCACGGTTTGCTTCGTGCCAAGGTAGCTGCGGTTAATCTCCAGTGTTATTTTTCTTTGGAGAGCAATCAATTCCGCAAGTCGCCGCTGTTTTTCATCCTTACTTATTTCTTCAGCATAATCGGCGGCTTTTGTCCCTGGCCGGGGTGAATAAGCAAATGAATACACATCGGCATAGCGAACTTCACGCAACAAATCCATGGTATCTTCAAAATCCGCTTCGGTTTCACCAGGAAATCCTACAATCACATCACCAGTAATACTGATGCCAGGGCGAGCCTTTTTAAGTGCGTTGATGCGCTGGAGGTACTGTTCACGGGTGTAACCACGGTTCATCCGTTCAAGAACGGCATTACTGCCGGATTGCGCCGGCAATTGCACCTGACCGCACAGTTTAGGCAGATCGGCATAACAGGCGATCAGATCATCTGACATATCTTTTGGGTGTGAAGTAGTAAAGCGAATCCGCTGCAGCCCGTCAATAGTTGCAATCTGTCTCACCAGTTCGGCAAAAGTTGGATAGCCGGTCTGCTGCACACCGTATGAATTAACATTCTGCCCGAGCAGCACAATCTCTTTGACACCGGAGCTGACTAGGCGCTCGATTTCCGCCAGTATATCATCGGCGCGCCTGCTGACTTCACGGCCACGAACAAACGGCACGATGCAGTAGGAACAGAAATTATCACACCCCTGCATAACTGTGACAAACTGGCTGACACGACCTGTGGTATCAGTTGAAGGGAAAAGATCAAGCCGCTGTTCGGCATCAAAAAACTCGGTCTGGCTGCTCCGCACCCCTTGTTGGGCGTCAACAACCATTTGGGGCAGCAGATGTACCGTGTGTGTTCCGAACACCAGATCAAGCTTGGGGAATCGTTGCAGGAGCTCATCCCCTTCCTGCTGGGCAACACAGCCACCGACACCGATGACAAGCTCTCGTTTCTTTTTCTTGAGAGCACAGATATTGCTTAAACGATTGTAAACCTTTTCTTCGGCTCCGCCGCGAACACTGCAGGTATTGAGAAGTATCAGGTCTGCTGCAGTAAGATCTGAACTATGCTGATAGCCGACATCTGCCATCATGGCGGCAATCCGTTCGGAATCGTTGACATTCATCTGACAGCCATAGGTTTCAATATACAGGGAAAGGGGTTTCATAGAAGGGGAACTATACGCTAAAACCGCTTGATAAGTCAATGAATCAACACGGGAAAAGGGTTGCAGAATTAGTCGTAACGCCACTTGAAACTTACGGCCTTGCACTTGGGTGTAGTTTCACGGAAACGCTGCAGCCCTTCATCAGTGACATTAGTACCGCTACAGGTGATACTCTGCAAAGAGTGGGTACGGGCAAGATACATAAGCCCCACATCACTGATAGGGGTATGGTAGATATACACCCTTTTAAGCGCTCCAAGAGAGGTTAGTTGCAACAGGCCACGATCAGAAATTTCAGTATTGGAGAGGTAGAGTTCTTCCAAACCATGCAAACCGGTTACATACTGGAGTACCGAATCAGTCACGTCGTACAGAAAAAGTGCTTGAATATCATTGGGCTGCAACGTAGACAGACTGGAACAGTCGTAATCGCTGCCACATTTCACATCCAGCCTGATAGCCTTGTCAAGAAAGACTTCCTGAGCACCACGCGCTGCTCCGATTCGCTTCCAGTCGCGAAAATCAACTGAATCTTTTGTCCGTTCAAAAAGGACTCCACAGGAATGGGAGGTTGGAAAACGGATTATTCTTGTTTCCAGAGGGGTTCCTTTGACTCCTGTAAACGGCAGATCATCGCCACGCAACAGAGAAAGACGGTTCTGGGCACGGCTGATATCACGCTCAACCGTGGCGGCCATTTCAGCCAAAAGATCAATGCCATCAGACAGCGATTCATCCACCCGCTGTTTGAATTGATAAATATCGGTTGACTTGAGCTCCTCAGTCTGGCGACGGATTGCATGGATTTCCTGCTGAACCCTTGCTATATCCCGGATTACCTTCACCAGGGCAAGAGCAATATCCAGATCTGATTCAAATTTCTGCACCGGTTCCCAGTCAAAGAGGATATCTTCAAGGGTTTTCCGGTCACCATGGGCATACGCCTGATTGGCAACGGCCATAAGTTCCTGTCGCCTTATCCGGTCGTCATCATCGGAAGCAAGGTCAGGATGGATTGTTTTAGCCACATCACGATAGAGTGTTTTGAAACTTTTTTTGGGTGAATCATCACCCTGCTCGGCATCGTCAAGAAGATCAGTGCGATGATGAAAATAACTGAAAGCATCTTTTGAAGGAATATCCGGAGACGGTTCATCCTGATCCGCCTCTTTCCCCAGCAGCCCGTCGAGTTGCCATTCCAACTCTTCCAATATGGCAATCCGGTGACCGAGAACTTCTTCATATACCCGTTCAAAAACTCGTATTTCTGTTTTTAATGCATTGAAAACCGATTCGTGTTCTGCCAGTTGTTTGGAGCAACGAACGTATTCAGCCTGCTTCCTGTCGAGCTCAATTTCCTCAGGAGTTTTCAAACGATTACGAAATGGGCTCATAGCGCACCACCTCCGGCAATCGTATCTCTGAGATGTCGGGCCAGCCCCAGATTTATTTTACGTTTATGCATCAACGAATATCGGTATAGCTGTTCAAATGCCTCAACCAGATGCCCAACTTCACGGCTGGTGGTGACAAGAAGATAATCTACAACATCATCAGGAATCCTGACATTTCGGTCATCAGCCGTTTTTTTCAGTATCATGCGGCGGGAAGTATCATCCGAAGCATCGGTACATGCCACCAACCCCCATAACAAACGTGAAATGAGATGGTTGTCTACTGACCCGAGCTCCCGTGGGGGGGAGGATCCGGTAATCATGATCGGCCGGCCGGCCGCGTAAAAATTGTTAAATGTCTCCCAAATGGCACCACGTAACTCTCCAGAGTCCGGGAGCAGGTCAAGATCATCAAGGAGCAGTGCAGGAGAGTGAGCATAATCGGTTATGATATTATCGTTGTCTGGTGCGAAACGTGAGCACGACTGCTGTACAACGAGTCGTCCGGTGTCGCGACCGATCTTTTCACAAACAGCCGTCAGGAGATGAGTTTTGCCGGAACCGGCAGGCCCATGAATATAGAGGAGTTTTTCCGGATCAGCCGGGTCAGCTATTTTTTGAGCAAAGTGTACTGCACTGGCATTACCATGACAGGGAATAAAGGTGTCAAATGTCATAACGCTGTGCAGCGGGAAATCAAATAGCTGCTGCTCTGTCACAGGAGGCTCTCCTGCTGGGGGGATAACGGGGAACGCCCAAAATGACGATAGGCAGCCGGAGAAGCAACCCTGCCACGGGGTGTGCGATTAATAAAACCATTTAAAATCATGAACGGTTCATAGACGTCCTCAATGGTGTCACTTTCTTCGCCAACAGCGGCTGCAATGGTATCAAGACCGACCGGGCCACCGCCAAACTTGTCAATAATGGTCAGCAGAATCAGTCGATCCATCTGATCAAAGCCCATCTCATCAATCTCCAGTAGTGTCAGGGTTTGATCGACCACATCCCGGGTTATGACACCATCAGCTCGTACCTGAGCAAAGTCACGCACCCTGCGCAGGAGACGGTTGGCAATCCTCGGGGTCCCTCTACTCCGTAACGCAAGCTCTGATGCACCGTGGGGATCTATTTTCATTCCAAGAATACCGGAGGAACGGGTTATGATTGTAGCAAGTTCTTCCTGAGTATAAAACTCAAGACGGGACATGACACCAAAACGATCACGCAAAGGGGATGAAAGCAGCCCGGCACGAGTAGTGGCACCGACCAGGGTAAAGCGGGGGAGATCAAGCTTGATGGTACGGGCGGAAGGTCCCTGGCCGATGATTATATCAAGCTGAAAATCTTCCATGGCAGGGTAGAGAATTTCTTCAACAACATGGGAAAGACGGTGAATTTCATCGATAAACAGCACGTCATTTGCTTCAAGGTTGGTCAATATCGCTGCAAGATCCCCGGGGCGTTCAATAACCGGCCCCGATGTCGACTTGATATTAACCCCCATTTCGCAGGCTATTATGGTTGCAAGAGTCGTCTTGCCAAGACCCGGCGGGCCGTAGAGCAGAACATGATCAAGTGCCTCGTTTCGACCACGGGCGGCATCTATAAAGAGTCGCATTGTGTTTTTAATTTTAACTTGACCTATATAATCAGTAAGAGTCCTGGGGCGCAGGGTAAGATCAAGTTGACTGTCATCGAGACATTTTTCGGCTGTTATAGTACGCGGTTCCATTATTTCTCCAATTACTAGATAAAGCGAAGCGACTATGACTTAAAATTGCTATTTTGTCAAAACAGGCTCGGAAAATAAAACAAACAGGATAAAAATTGACTTATTTGGTCGTTATATGATAGAGACAAGATATATAGATGATTTAAGGATATTTTATGCGTTTTTTCCAAACCGGAGTAATATTATTATGTTTCATATTTGCAAATCTGTCTGGGGCGAATACCATAAAACATACAAAATCAGGCAAAGACGGTAATATGCCTGGAATTGTAGTTTTTAGCGCCTCAAATGGTGATGTCATCTTTAACCATGAACTTCATCTATCTGCCTTGAACGATGAAGGATGTATTCCATGCCATCGCACAAATTCACCTAAAGCGGGCGACATTAAAACCCGCTTTGATGAAAGAGTTGCCCACTATTTTTGCCGTGGTTGTCATCGTTATAAAGAAATGGGACCAACAGAGTGCCACCAGTGCCACAAGAAAAAATAATTTCAACTTCAAATTTACTTGTGCTTACTCAATATTTTGAACCTGTTCCCTCATTTTTTCCATTTCAGCCTTACCATGTATAACCAGGGTTGCAATTGAGCTATCATTTGCTTTTGAACCAATGGTATTGATTTCACGATTCATTTCCTGCATCAGAAAATCAAGTTTTCTTCCCACCGGTTCGCTCTGGCGCAATGTTTGATCCCATTGTTTGAAATGACTGTTTAATCGTACTATCTCCTCAGTAACATCACTTCTATCCGCCATCAATGCAATTTCCTGCGTCAAACGGTCTGCATCAAGTTTTGAATCACCCAATAATTGTTCCAGGCGTGCCGTCAGTTTTAAACGAAAATCGTGAACCATTGTTGGTACTGCTTCACGAATTGAATCAACAGTGCGTTCAATTTCGGACTTCCTCATGTTCAGGTCATTAAGGAGCACCTCCCCTTCCCGGCAACGCATTGAATCAATGGAAGAAATAGCATTTCCTGTCGCCTCTTGTAATAATGGTAGAAGTTCCACTTCGTCGTATGAAACAGGGGATTCCTGCAGCACTCCTTTTTGGGCAATAATCAAAGGGAGCGGCACTGATTCCACAATCCCCAGCTTTTTTGCAAGATTTGAAAATGATTCAAAATATCCGGCCGCAAGTTCATGATTAATCGCCGGAATCATTGAAATTCCTGCAGTTTCCTCCCATTGAACTGATATATCAATTTTTCCACGTTTTAATACAGCGGAAACCTGCTTCTTGATTTCAATCTCAAAAGCCTGAAACTGACGTGGAATACGAATGGATATTTCACCGTAGCGATGGTTTACGGAACGTATTTCAACCATAAAACGACCAATGGCAGAAGAAGCCTCACCTTTGCCGTAACCTGTCATACTTTTAATCATGGTGTCACCTTTGATGGCTTCGCAAAAAGTCCATCTGCTTCGTTACGCTCATCTTTCGTCATTGCAGCGTAGATTGTAACTACGCTTCATTCCTCAAGATTCGCAAGCCTTGCATCTGGAGCTTTTGTGCTTTGCCATTGAAATCAGTAAAATTTGCGAGTGCATCACCTTTGGTTTTACGAAAATAAATTTTTAAAACATAAATCGTCGCATACTTATGTTCTGCAATATTCCGATACCAACCATGGAGGTTATCATGGAAGTGCCGCCATATGAGAAGAATGGGAGCGGGACCCCAACAACTGGAAACATTCCCATCACCATCCCCATGTTTATGACGGCATGCCAGAACAGCATCGCTGTAACTCCTACTGCCAGCAAGGCGCCAAAGCGGTCATTACATCGGCGGGCAATATTCAGCCCCCATAATATAATAGATAGGTAAATTATGATTAGAAACATACACCCAATAAAACCCCACTCTTCAGCAAAAACTGAAAAAGCAAAATCCGTGTGTTGTTCCGGTAAAAATCGTAACTGTGACTGTGTCCCTTTTATAAATCCCTTGCCACTGAATCCACCTGATCCGACAGCTATTTTGCTCTGTATGATATGGTAACCGCTGCCGAGACGCGACCGTTCCGGATTTATAAAATCAAGAACCCTGTTCTTCTGATATGGACGCAACAAATGTTTCCAGCTGATCCATATAACAGGTAATGTGACCAATATGAAACTTACAACAGTTGACAACTTTAGCCCACGGTAAGCAATCATTGAGCCGGCAATAAGTAAAACAAGCGTTGCAGTTCCCAGATCAGGCTGTTTCATAATTAACAATACCGCAGGCATCAACAATGACAACGGCAGAAGCATATCCTTGACAGACAAGCCTCCGGGAGAGTTAAAGGTATTAAAAAAACGGGCAAAGGTCATAATAATGACTATTTTCATAAGCTCTGATGGCTGGATGGAAAAAAAGCCGAGATTCAGCCATCTGGTCGCCCCCATTGAACGACGCCCCACAACAAGGACCGCAATAAGAAGAACAAGCAGAAAACCGTATAACCAATAGGAAAAATCTTCAAATATATGGTAATCAATGCTTGATACAATGAACGATACAGTCATTCCAACTAATAGCCAGTAAAACTGCTTCATGTAATATGTTGAGCCAACGATCTTATAGGTTGATGTGGCGCTATAAATATTAAGAATACCGACCAGGCACGCAGTCAATGTCAATCCAAGAAGTACCCAGTCAATATTGGTCAATAGGCGTCTATCAATCATTTTCTGTCCCCCCGACATTTCGAGGCGTTTTTACCGAATCAGCGTTTTCCGGCTCTTCATCGTCCGTATCGTCCTTACTTGTTTTTCCAATACTCTTTTTTACTGGTTTTTTACTATCAAAGTATGCCCGAAGGATTCGAGCTGCAATCGGTGCAGCAGCAGAACCACCATGTTCACCATGCTCTACAATAACTGCAACTGCTATTTCCGGTTTATCGTATGGCGCAAAGGCAACAAAAAGGGCATGATCCCTGAACTGGTAAGGAGTTCCAGCTTTACTGTCCCGCAACTTTACAACCTGGGATGTCCCGGTTTTACCAGCAACCTTTTCGTCATAAAGACGCGCCATCCCGCCAGTGCCACCAGGATCATTAACAACCGCAAAAAGCCCTTGTTTAACCAGCTTGAATGATTGCGGCGATATACCGGTGCGGTTGATAACTTCCGGTTTGAACTCCTTCACGGTTTTACCATCAGCATCTACAATTTTTTTAACGAGATATGGACGATATACCGTACCTTCATTGGCAACGGTGGCAATCATGGATGCCAACTGGATTGGTGTCATCAATACATATCCTTGACCTATTGCAACCGGCAAGGATTCACCATGAAACCATCTTTTGCCAAAACGTTTCTGTTTCCATGCCGAGGTCGGCATAAGACCGTTTTTTTCATTGGCAAGTCCTATACCGAGCGCTTCACCAATTTTGAATTTTGCCGCAATTTCAGCAATACGATCGACTCCAAGCTTTTCTCCAAGTTGGTAATAGTAGACGTCACAAGATTCGCGTAATGATTTTTTTAAACTAACAGAGCCATGTCCATGTTTATTCCAACACTTGAATGTTGATGTTCCAAGCTCGTATTTTCCCGAACAATTTATACTTGTTGAATCATTAATTGTCCCGGTTTCAAGACCGGCGAGCGCTGTTATAATTTTGAATGTTGAACCTGGCGGGTACTGCCCTGTAAGCGCTTTATTTTCAAGCGGATGGCGTTTGTCATCAAGATATGACTGCCAGATATCTTTAGGTAATTTTGCGCTGAAAAGCGATGGATCAAATGTCGGATTGCTTACAAAAGCCAACACCTCCCCAGACGAAACATCAAGCGCAACAGCAGCGCCAGCCTGATCAGCAAATGCTTTTTCCGCTTGTTTCTGCACAGTTGCGTCAATAGTCAAAACTACACTATTACCAACTGATGGGTATGTTTCTGAAATTGTGCGTAATACCCTTCCTTTTGCATCAACCTCCAGCTGTCGACCACCATCACCACCATGGAGTACATTTTCAAAACTTCGCTCTATACCGTTTTTGCCAATATAGTCACCCAGGTTATATTCTTCATACCCGGTTTTATCCAATTCTGATTCTGATATCTCACCTATGTAACCGAGAAGATGAGCTGCCAGTTGTCCAGAGGCATACTCACGCACTGGTTTCATCTCGATTTCTACTCCTGGCAGACGAAGCCGGTTTTCTTCTACAATTTCAAGCTGATCCCGGGTTATTTCAGATGCTATAACTATTGGAAAATATCTCGCTTTCCCCTTTGCCTTATCCCAACGCTGGCGCATTTCTTCTGGATCCAGTTTCAGTAGATTTGAAAGATCTGTTATCAAAGCTTCTTTGTCAGTCACTTCCTGGGGAATAACTGCAAGGCTGAATGAAGGCTGATTCCTTACCAATACCGTGTTATTCCGATCCATTATCGCCCCGCGTGAAGCGGCTACAGGAACAAAACGAAGTCGGTTGTTTTCTGACATGGCTGCATAATCTTCAGCATTAAGAATTTGAAGGTGCCATAAACGAAGAAGAAGTAGAAAAAAAAAGAATGCGACGACAAACGACATAAAAACTATTCGTTGTTTGGACTCTGCCACTTCACGTACATAGCGTTGTTTGCTCATGGGGTGTCAGCTTCCGGTAGTGGAGAGGAAAAAAGAGGGAAAAGTGTTATGATTGAAGCAGAAAAAGCGTTTGCAAGGATGTGTGGTATTAAGGAATAGAGCATTGAATACGCAACTCCTGGAGATGAGGTAAACATAACCGAGAGGAGTGCAGAAACAGTTACGTTACCGAGGGTCGCCAGGGAAACGGCAACAACAAATAGTTCTCCGCTTTCAGCATATAAACGGTCTGAACTGCTTTTAATAACCATAAACAACAGCAGAAACGTAAAAGCATTCAATCCGAGATATAGACCGCTAAAAAGATCTTTCAGCAGACCGATTCCCCAGCTCAATGGGGCTCCACCCTCAAAAGTACCCCTCAAGGCAATATATACCGTTATGACAAGAAGTAAGTCAGGCTTGAATTCCGGTGAAATAAAGGTTGGAAAAAACGAGGTTTCAAAAACTAATGCTAGTGCAATAATCAATATTCCAAGAACATTTTTAATCATTGCCGGAACCGGTAAGAACAAGCAACTCTTCAAGATGTGAAATATTGACAGAAGGTTTTATGCTTACAGTTTGGAATATACCGTATTCCCCACGTTTGACCATGGTTACTTCACCAATCGGCAATCCTTTGGGGAAAACGCCGCCTATGCCGGATGTCACCACCATATCACCAACCTTGATATCATCTTCACGACTTGCAAAGTCGAGGATACAAACCCCTTCTCCCCTACCCTTCACAACTCCACGTGCGCGTGAACGCAATATGGTTGCAGCAATACCGCTGGTATGATCAGTCAGAAGCAGAACTCGGGATGTGGAAGGTGCTACTTTTACAATCTGCCCTACAACACCGGATGAAGCTACAACAGGCATTCCTTCCGCAAGAGAGCTTGTGGTCCCACGATCAAGGAGCAGTGTGTTAAACCATGGGGCTGTGTCATTGCCAATGATAGTAGCTGTGAGAGAGGTGCGTCGAATCTTTTTTTTCATATCAAGGAGTTTGGCAAGGCGCTGATTTTCCTGTGATATTTCATCGGCTTCAATAATACGGCTGTTCTGCTGATTCAATATTTCACGCAAACGGACATTATCATGCCTGACATCCACAAGATTGATATAGTTATTCCATATACCATCAATAGTTCCACTGATAGACGCAACCGGTTTAATGACAGGATAAAAAAGTGACAACAAAACCCGTTCAATTACATTGGCAGATCGTTTTTTAGGAATATTAAGGGTATAGAAGGCAAGCGCGGCTATACAAGCAACTCCAAGAAGTATAAACGCGGCATATTTTTTTAATAGTTCCATAAAATTTATTCGCTGAATCAAACCAGGTTACAACGAACCACACAAATCGGTTTCATCATATACCCTCTGCAGGTATTCACGATAGGTAGATGCAGGTGTGTCGGCAATAACCTTAAGCATCTGGTTACAATCAATAAAACCTCGCCGTAGCGCTATCTCCTCAAGGCAGGCAATTTTAAGACCCTGACGAGACTCCAGGGTTTCAATAAAATTACTCGCTTCCAGAAGGCTTTTGTGTGTGCCAGTGTCAAGCCATGCTATGCCCCGGCCAAGTCGTTCAACCGTAAGCTCGCCACGCTGTAGATACGCAAGATTTACATCGGTAATTTCCAACTCACCACGAGGTGAAGGAGTAATTGATTTTGCAGTTTGCACAACATTTTTATCATAAAGATATAAACCTGGCACAGCATAATTTGACTTTGGCTGTTTTGGTTTTTCCTCTATAGATGTAACCTTCCCATTGGAATCGAATGCGACAACACCGTAACGTTCGGGGTCATGGACAGGATATCCGAATACACGCGCCCCTCCTGAAAATTCAGAAAATATCCTGTCAAGATTCATCTTGCCGTAAAAAATATTATCGCCAAGAATCAGACAAACCGGTTGATTGTCAATAAATTTTTCACCTACAAGAAAAGCTTGTGCAATCCCCTTCGGTTCCGGTTGTACCTCGTATGAAATTTTGACTCCCCATCGACTCCCATCACCCAATAGAGACTTAAAACGAGGTGTGTCATGCGGCGTGGAAATAAGTAGAATATCATTGATACCGGCAGTCATAAGTGTTGCCAGCGGGTAATAAATCATAGGCTTGTCATACACTGGCTGCAACTGCTTGCTTGCAATAAGTGTGAGGGGGTATAAACGACTTCCGGCTCCACCGGCAAGTATAATTCCTTTTTTTATGGCTTGATTCATGAGTTAACCCCACCTTTTGTCTGAATATAAATCGTTTATCTGCTCGTCATACCGGTACAAATCTGAACAACCAGAGCATGCATTAGAGTATAGGGGTGCCCCCCTGATTTTGAAGAGATGTCGCATCGGCGTAATTCAGTGAAGAGCCGCTGTAATTCAGAAACAGGGAAGTTCTTTGCTTGAGCTATCATTTCGCCAATAAAATATGGAGCAATGCCGGCTTCTTTAGCAATATCACCCTGTGGTAATTTACGATCCAGCAATTCCCTGATCCGCCATATTTTGCGAAAATGCTGCGATAATGCTCCAATCATCATCGGCAGATCATCGCCATTACGAAACAGTGTCATAAGGCTGGTGAGCGCGTTTTTAAGTTCTTTCATACCGAGAAAACGAGCCAGTTCAAATACAGAGAATGCTTTGCTGCTACTTGCAATTGCGGTCACATCAGCAACCGTAATCCGTTGGCGTTCACCAACATAAATTGCCAGTTTTTCCAATTGGGATGCAAGCTCCTGCAGGTTATTACCTATGCAGAATGTCAGGAGATCGCTTGCGGCTGCTTCAATCGGTTTGCCGTGGCGTAAAGCTTCATTCTGAATAAATCCACCCAATTTATTGTCATACAACCTTTTATGCTCTACTAGAGTGCCTTGTTTTTTCAACTCAATAAAAAACTTTTTACGCTGATCTATTTTAGTGGCAACAAAAATCAGACATGTTGTTTCTGCAGGCTTTGCCAAGTATGGCAGAATCATTTCAGTTGCAGCTGCATTCAATCCATCAGCCCGTTTGACAAGCACCGCTCTTCGCTCGGAAAACATCGGCAGTGTCTGCGCAGCATCCAGTATGTCCAAACCCTTTGATTCATTACCGTAAAATAGATTGAAATTAAAATCCTTGAGTGATGGATCAAAAGCACGCTCAAGAAGCAGTGATAAAGAACGCTCCAATAGAAAAGACTCTTCGCCATACAATAGGCATAATGCGGGTATTATCCCTTTTTTAAGAGATGTTTCAAATTCCAGCGCTGTCATTATTAATAGGAATCTTCCATGGAAATTATGAGGGATTGTGCCAATTTACGAGATGCTGCCACAAGAGCAGCTTCTTCAGCATTTTTTTGAAGTGCCAGATCCGGGTTTCGTGGATCTGATGCCGGAAAATCGTGTGATGCAGATAACAGACCTATCCAGACAACCTTTTGGGATGTTTTGTTGCGAACCTCCAGCTCAACATCGATAGTCAAACGGAATTCCCGTATCTGGTCTGCAGCATTATATGAAACAGCTCTGGTTGAATATGATTTGATATTTCCTGAAATGACCATATCTGAATCAGAACGCGTTGTAGCTGGAGCCATTCCCCTGAAAGCATGGAACTCATCCAACATCCCACGCTTGAGGATAGTCTGTGCGATTGAACTGCTTGTTGTGTTGCCAATAAAATCAACCCACACAGTTTGTCTGTTGGTACGGATGGCGTCACCGGAGTTAGCACCGATAAAACGATACCCGCAACCACTGAATAACAATGTTGCCATAATCAGTATTAAAAATGAGATGCGGCAAAGCTTCATTCTCATAAACCTTTCACTAAAAAGCGGAATTACCCTGCAACTATGTTGATCAATTTACCCGGAACAACGATGACCTTGCGTATGGTTTGACCGGTAATAAACGGTTGTACCTTTTCATCCCCAACGGCGAGTTTTTGAAGCGCTTCATTATCCATTCCAACCGGCACTGTGATTTTTGAACGAAGTTTTCCATTAACCTGAACAACCACCAACAGCTCGTCATCAAGCACGGCAGCAGCATCATAATCAGGCCATGGAGTTGAGGAAAGGGGTGTTGTATTGCCAAGATATTGCCAAAGCTCTTCGGAAATATGTGGCACAAAAGGAGCCAAAAGCAACACCATACTCTGCAAAGCCTCCTTGATAACAGCAGCAGAATAAAGTGCCTTCAGATCGTTTGCCTGAAGTGCGTTCAAAAGTTCCATCACCGCTGATATGGCTGTATTAAAATGGAATCTTTCTTCCAGATCTTCAGTTACTTTGCGTATTGTTTTATGCACAACCCTGCGTAGCGCTTTTTCTTCAGATGTGAGGTGTGCAGAATCAATTTGACCGGCCGAAAGCGCCAATTCTCTGTTTTCATGCACCATCTTCCAAACACGGTTAAGAAAGCGGAATGACCCGTCAACCCCCTGATCACTCCAGTCCAGATCTTTTTCCGGAGGAGCTGCAAACAGTGAAAATAGTCGAGCCGTGTCAGCACCGTACTTATCTATCAGGGCGTTTGGATCAACCACATTCCCTTTTGATTTGCTCATTTTTGCCCCGTCTTTTATGACCATTCCCTGGGTCAGCAGGTTTTTAAACGGTTCATCACAGGAGATATACCCCATGTCACGGAGAACTTTCGTGAAAAAACGTGCGTAAAGGAGGTGGAGCACTGCATGCTCTATGCCGCCGATATACTGATCAACAGACATCCAGTGATCAACCCGTCCCTTGTCCAGTGGTGAATCTTTAAAATCGGGAGAACAATAACGAAGGAAATACCAAGAAGATTGTACAAATGTATCCATGGTGTCAGTTTCCCTGCGTGCAGGCTTTCCACAGAGCGGACATGTCACATTGACAAATGACTCAACTTTTGCCAGGGGGCTTCCCCCTTCTCCACGAAACTCCACATCAGTCGGAAGAGCTACCGGCAAATCCTTTTCAGGAACAGGGACTACTCCACATGAATCACAATAAATAACCGGTATAGGATTTCCCCAGTAGCGTTGACGGGATATGCCCCAGTCACGAAGACGGAAGTTAACCGTTTTTTTACCAATACCTTCTGCCTGCAGAAAATCTGCAATAGCCTCTTTAGCAGCCTCACTTTTCATGCCGTCAAAACGGTCTGAATTAGTCATGATGCCAGGTTCTGTGTATGCCACTTTCATTTGAGATACATCAAGTGTTTCACCATCAGGCTGGATGACCACGGTAAGATTCAAGGAATATTTTTTTGCGAATTCAAAATCACGTTGATCATGGGTAGGAACCGCCATGACAGCGCCGGTTCCATAATCCATCAGTACAAAATTGGCAAGATAGATCGGCATTTTTATTTTAGTAAGTGGATTTATGCAATATGAACCTGTAAAAACCCCCTCTTTTTCAAAATCATCAGCAGTTCTTTTGAGACGGTCAGTTGCACGAATTTTTTCAATAAATTCGCAAACAGCTCCCTTTTGCTCTGGAGTTGCCAAGTCAACCGCATTTGGATGTTCCGGAGCAAGAGAGATAAAAGTTGCGCCATAAACAGTATCCTGACGAGTTGTAAAAACTTTGATAGAGCCGGTTGTATCGGCAAGCGGAAAGTCAATTTCACATCCAAAACTCTTGCCAATCCAGTTTCTCTGCATGATCAATACACGCTCTGGCCACCCTGGCATTTTATGCGTCCACTCCAGTAATTCTTCTGCATAATCAGTGATACGGAAGAACCACTGGTCAAGCTCTTTCTGGACAACTTGTGAATCGCATCGCCAGCATCCCCCATCTTCTACCTGCTCGTTGGCAAGCACAGTCTCGCATTTGGGACACCAGTTGACAAAAGAGGTCTTTTTATAAGCCAAACCTTTCTGGAGCATCTCAAGAAATATCTTCTGTTCCCATCGGTAATAATCAATATTGCAAGTGGCAAGCTCCCTATCCCAGTCGTAGGAAAGCCCCATTTTCTTTAGCTGCCCACGCATATAATCAATATTTTCATAAGTCCATTTTGCAGGATGGGTGTTGTTTTGTATGGCCGCATTTTCTGCCGGCATACCAAAAGCATCCCACCCCATCGGATGCAGCACATTGTATCCTCGCATCCGTTTGAAACGACCTATCACATCGCCAATGGAATAGTTACGAACATGCCCCATATGGATTCGACCCGAAGGGTATGGAAACATTTCAAGGAGATAATATTTTTCTTTTCCGTTATCTTCAGACGCTTTGAATGTTTTTTCAGAATCCCAGGTTTTTTGCCATTTTTGCTCAACTTCAGAAGGTATATATTTTTGTTCCACTCGCAAACCCTTTCTATCCATATCTGTATAAATCTATCGTTTTATATTCATCATCTGGAAGCAGGAGGTCTCCAGTCCGATTCTTTCATATGGCATCGTTCACATGATGCCGGGTTTTTTACGCTGAATGCCATACTCGCTCCATGGCAGGCACCACAGAATAGACCCTGATCCATATCTTTCATGACCCAGCGTTTATTTGGGGAACCGGATGGGATAATCTGGTAATGGCAACTGTTACATGAATACCCCCTGTTTATGTGAGGTCCATGGGAAAATTCCACATTGCCGCTTGTTGCAGCAAGTTCGTATCGTACTGTTTTAGGAGTTCCGGGGTGGCATTTTTGGCAATCCCCTTTGACAGAGAAAGCAGTTTTTGAGTCATGACACGCACCACAAGCCTCTCCCTTTTCCATTTCAGCCATTGTAAACCGTTTATTGCCTCCCCCTGGAATAAAGAGAGCTGGATGACAATCCTTGCAGTTATAAGCAGCAATATGGACGTCGTGAGGGAATACGGCGCTTCCAGGTTTAAACTGGATTTTTTTAACAACATGGCATTTGGTACATGCATCCTTAACCCCAAAAGCGGTTTTACCGTCATGGCAAGTGCCGCATGAAGCCCCTTTTTCCATTTCTGCCATGGTATGACGTCGGCTTGACTTGCCGGCAACAAAAATTGAGTTGTGGCAATCTACACATTTAAACATTGCTAAATGAACTGAATGGCTAAACAAGGTTTTACCGGTTTCTTTAACATCAAATAGAATATTTACTGTTGAACGATGACATTTATCACAATCACCTTTTACAGAAAACGCGCTGTTTCCATCGTGACATACACCACATGAATTACCTTTTTCCATGCTTGCCATATTGTGGCGCTTGTTGTTGCTGCTGGCACTGTAAATTTTGCTGTGACATTCCTGGCAGGAGTACATCTCCAGATGTTTATCGTGACTGAAACGGGCATCATCACTAAAGAGTATCTCTTTAATCGGATGACACTTGCTACAGTTCTTTACAGGAAACGCGGTTTTCCCGTTATGGCAGGCGCCACATGAAGAACCTTTTTCCATTTCTGCCATGGAAAATCGTTTTGAAGCTTTTCCTGCGTTAAATATACTATTGTGGCAATCATTGCAGTTGAATTTTGCACGATGGCTTGCATGGGTGAAAACAACATTACCAGAATCTTTGACAGGAAACCTCACTTGTGGAATGGTCGCCGGATGGCATTTGTCACAGTTTCCGGCAACAGTGAATGCCGTCTTTCCATCATGGCAGGCGCCACAAGAAGCGCCTTTTTCCATTTGAAGCATGGAATAACGTACACTACCTGTTCCGCCGATAAAAATACCACTGTGACAATCATTGCATTTGAACATTGCGGTATGAACCTTATGCTCAAAGCGTGCATTATACGCCTTGAAAGATACCACACCGATCTCTGTATGGCACTTTGAACAATCACCTTTGACAGAAAAAGCGTTACTCCCGTCATGACATCCGCCGCATGACTTCCCTTTTTCCATATCCAGCATGCTTGCATGAATTCGATTTGGTCCCGGGATAAAACGTTTTTTATGACATTCCTTACAATCGAAGGACATTTCCAGATGTTTTTTATGACTGAAGAGTGATTGCCCAGGCATATTAATTTCAGCAACCTGATGACATTTTATACAATCACCCTTAACAGAAAAAGCGGTGCCGCCATCATGGCAACTCCCGCACGAAGCACCTTTTTCCATCTGCGCCATTGTTACACGTGGGTTGTTTTCATGACCTGTTTTAAAGATAGCATCATGGCAATCGCCGCAACTATACATTTCCAGATGTTTGGGATGACTGAATGGAACTGCCCCAAAGTCACTGATTTTAATCGGGATTATTCCAACCCTGTGACATTTTGTACAAGAATTGAGCTGTGCATACCTTGGATTGTCCTTATTGTGGCACGCCCCGCATGATTTTTTTTCTTCCATCTCCTTCATTGTAGTCGACTTGTTGTTTTTACGAATGATGTGAAAGATAGAATTATGGCAGGCAGAGCAATTGCTATTCAACCGGGAAAGATGAAGCTCATGTTCAAATGGAACTTTACCTGCTTTTTCAGTTGAAAAATATAAAGTTTGTCTAAAATCAGCCAAGACAATAAACGGGAGTGCCAAGATAGTTATAATAAAAAATAAAATTTTCAGTTTCATAAATACTCACCTTTAATAAGGATTTCACGAACAACTCGTGAGAGCGGAACGACACGATCGACAACTCCTGTTGCAACAGCTTCTCGCGGCATTCCATACACAACTGATGATTCTTCAGATTCAGCAATAACAAACCCTCCATGCTGATTTACCGTACGCACTCCTTTGCTCCCATCATTTCCCATCCCTGTCAGTACAACCGCCACCATTCTTTTACGATAAATACCGGCGCATGATTCTAGCATTACATCAACTGATGGCACATAACGATCTGTATCTGAAGGGGAAATAATTCTAGCTGTAACCTGTCCACCACAAACTTCAAAGGTCAGGTTTTTGCCACCAGGAGCAATCAGTATATGACCGGGTAAAACCAGATCACCATCCTCTGCTTCCTTTACATCAAAAGGAGATGTGCGGTTTAATCGCTCTGCAAAAGCTTTGGTAAAACCGGCAGGCATATGTTGGGAAACCACTACTGCAAATGGATATTTCTGTTCAAATGATGAAAAAATTGATTGTAACGCAGGGGGACCACCTGTTGAAGAACCGATTGCAACAATATCAATAACAGTGCTCTCTTTAACTTTTGTCTTTGATGTTGTATCACCCGAAAGTGATTTTCTTTTGTCCGATTCTGTTTCGGTTTCCTCTAAATGTACCCCATGACGTCCGGCTTTCGGTTTCATGTTAATAACCTGCAATACTTTGTTTTGCAAATCATCAGCAATATTAAGGAGGTCTGGTGACGCACCGCTGGACGGTTTGAGAACAAAATCAAGAGCCCCCAGTTCAAGCGCTTTGAAAACCTTATCCGCGCCGCTTAAAGCGCTAATGACAATAACCGGAATAGAAAAACGTGTGGTCAGTATTCTTAGTAGAGTAAAACCGTCCATTTTAGGCATTTCAAGGTCAAGAGTAACAAGATCAGGTTTCAAGGATATAATCCTGTGAATTCCCTCTTCACCATTGGTGGCGTAGCCAACCACTTCAATATTCCTGACACCTTCCAGCATTTTTGTAATTGTCCGACGGCTGAATGCTGAATCATCAACAACAACAACTCTTATTTTGCTCATGGGTTTCCTCCCATGATTTCAGGTCGTTGATAAATCATGTCGTTTTTAAAATGACGCAAGGTGAAAAATGTTGTGACGTTCATCAATGATTCAGAGTGTCCCAAAAGAAGAAAGCCGCCTGGACAAAGAGTTTTGTAAAATGATTCCACAACCTGTTTTTTTACAGGAATATCGAAATAAATTATGACATTCCTGCAAAAAATAATGTCCATCCCCCCCATCATTGCAATGCGATGGGAATCAAGCAGGTTCAGATGACTGATTGTAACCATTTCTTTTATTCTGTCACAAACTTTGAAACCATCTTCCTGTTCAACAAAAAAACGCTTTATCTGCGTTTCATCCGTCGCCCTGAATGAGGATTTTCCGTATACGGCTCGCCGTGCCTGTGAAAGCACCCGCTGGCTGATGTCAGTGCCGAATATTTCAATTTTCCAACCATACAGAGTCGGTATATCCTGAAGCAGCATTGCAATGGAATAAGCTTCTTCCCCGCTGGAACAACCTGCGCTCCAGATTCGCAATGTCTTTACATGTTTTTTCTTGATTATTTCAGGAATAATCTCATCGGTAAATGCCTTGAGTTGAAATGCCTCGCGAAAAAAATACGTTTCATTAGTGGTCAAAACATCCATAATATCCATTAGTTCCTGGTCTTTTTTCCGGTCGTATTTCAGGTATTGATAATATTCTCGGAATGAACCAAGTTTTAATGGCGCAAGTCTTCTGGCAAGCCTTTTTTCAAGGAGATATTTGGATTCATTATCAAAATAGATTCCACAGTGACTATAAACACAATCACGCAAAAGAACAAAATCTTCATCACTCATTATCTGTTCTGATTCCAATGAAAAAATCATGCAGGATCCTGTTTTGAGTTGTGTTTATTCATAATTTCATTGGCAAGTGACGCAACATCACGATCAGAGGAATCAAGCATTTGGCGGATCATTTCAAACGCTTTGACCGATGCAATTGTTCCAAGTAATTGAATGCATGTCAGCAGCAACAATCCAGTGGCAGTTGGGAAAAGCTTTTCGATATGTGAAAAACCGGTTTCAGGGGATATTTTGACCAGGCTTTTCAAAATTGCACATTGCACCCATATATCATTATCCTGGAGTGTGGAAACAAGAGCTGTTACAAGTCCGGCAGAGCCAGAATCCCCGATTGCTTCGGCTGCTGCAATACGAACATCAGGATCTTCATCCACCAGAGCCATGACAAGTATGCTTTCAACTCCAGCAAGATGTGTGATCCTCATGGCGTTAACCGCAGCCTGACGCACCTGGGGATCTTCATCTTTCACAAGCAGATTTAAACGATCTCCGTCGCCCAATGTTGCAGAAAGAAGGGCGGCAACACGTCTACGATTTGATTTTTCCGAACGGGAGAGAGTGTCTGTTACCTTCTGAATGGCGTCTCTATCAAGGTAGGCAAATGATTGTAATGATTCCGCTGCTGCATCGCATACTTCTGTTTCATCATCAAGGAGAGCAACAAGTTCTTTTATTGCATCGAGCAATCCAAGCTTTCCTGCCGCTTTGGCGGCAGCCTGACGCACTGTAGGATATGATTCAACAAGTCCTTTACGGATAACATCAATTCCTTCAGTATAGTGGCATTCAGCGCAAAGCATACAGATGGCTGCACGTACAGTTTCATCTGCTGTTCCATACAGCTCAACACCCCGTGCCATACTTTCCGGATAAAGATGTTTAATCGCCTCCAAAGTACGTTTTGCCAGGCGATCAATAGAGAAAGCGTGCAGAAACAGCTCAACTCCCCTGTTGTCTCCAATCAGATCAAGGATGTTTATAACCGCTTCTGTACGTATTAAATCTGTTGTGGAGTATGCATCCATAATTGCTGGCACGAGCTCAGTCCCACTATAATTGCTCATTAAGGTTGCATACTGCCTTTGTTTCATATTTGAACAGCGGTTGTAAATTCGATACCATGAAACCAAAGCGGCATTTCTACAACTTTTCTGTTTTGAATAAAAACCTTCGAGAAGGAGTGGGAGTGCCGAATCATCAGCAATACTTCCAAGACATTCGTACAACGGCTTGCGAAGCAGGTCATTGGCGGCAAGTTTGGTTATTTCCGGTGGAACCTGCGCCGTAGCAGCAAGTTTGCCAATCGCTGAAAGGGCGTTGAAACGGAAAAAATCAGACTGGTTATGTACAATCGATTCCAGAAGGTTTGGAACCGCAGAACTGTCGCCAATATTTCCCAATTGTTCTGCAGCAGCAGACGCAACATTCAGGTCATGGTCATTCAGGCAGGAAATAAGAGGCGCAACGCATTCATGACAATGAATGTTTCCAATTACATCAATTACAAATTTCTTTACATCTGGATCGTGATCATCAAGACGCTGAACTAATGCTGAAAGCGCCGACTTTCCAAGGCGCGTTACCGCTTCGGCGGCTGAATTACGTTGTCCTGCATTATCTTCACTACTAAAGAGTCCCAATAGCTCATTAATATGAAGATTCTGGGGGTTGGCTGCTACAAAAACATCCACTGCTTCCTTCCGCACACGCCAGCTCTCATCACCCATAGCCTGAAAAAGCAGTGGATATGCTTCGTTAAGTGGCACATTTCTTAAGGAGTTCACAGCATTACGTCTTGTTTCTTCTTCAGCCGATGTCAGTTTGGTTTTTATTTGTTCCAGCATTTCAATACCTTTTTTCAGATAGACTAGCGATTTCCCATATCATGCTGACCGATAAGAGAATCAATATCAAGAAGCATAAAAAGACGATCACCTGATAAGCATATACCGAGAAGAAACTCCATTCCGATCCCGAGAGAATTATCCAGCGGCGCTTTTATTTCTTTAACCGGCACTGTAATCACTTCCATAACGGCATCAACAACAAGCGCAAGTTTCTGTTTTGCAAGTGAAACAATCAGCAATTTACCGGCGGCAGAAGAATCAATTGCAGGCATTCCAAAACGTTTGCGAAGATCCATGACCGGTATGACAGAACCGCGAAGGTTGATGACGCCATCCAAAATTTTGGATGCTTTGGGTAAAGCAGAAAGTTTTTGTGGTTGTATAATTTCTTTTATGCGCATGATATCTACGGCAAAAAGATTATCACCAAGACTGAAACAGGCAAGCTGGATATCCTCAATATCCTTATTCATTTTCAGACCACTGCCCCATCAGGTTCTGCCAGAATTTTTTCAATAACTCCCATAATCATAGCAGATTTGAATGGTTTTGTAAGGTAAGCGTTGGCGCCTGACGCGAACCCTTTTGCCTGATCTTCCGGGCTTTTTTTGGCTGTAAGCATAACAACTTTTATATTTGCTGTTTCAGGAGCAAGTTTTATTCTTCTGCAGACTTCAAATCCATCAATATCCGGCAACATAATGTCAAGCAGGACAAGATCAAAGGAATTTTGGGACAAACTTTCAAAAGCCTCTTTTGCGTTGAGTGCCCCTACAACTTCATACCCTTTAACAGTTAAAAGTATGGTTTCAAGTTTTAAAAGGCTTTCTTCATCTTCCACAATAAGGATTCGTTTTTTAAGCATTACGGCTCCCATCAAAACAGATTAATGTCTGCAACAGTTTCAAGGTTGAGTATAATTATCATTTTACCGTCAGATCTTCCAATACCAGTAACAAAATCCCGGTCTATCCCATCCAGAACAGCAGGGGCAGATTCCAGGGTGTCTGCCGCAATACGCACAACCTGAACAATTTCATCCACAAGTAACCCGCTTAAAGCATCTTTCAGCTTAACAACGATAACCCGCTCCCGCCCAGTCATTTTTTCACGGGAAAGCCCCAGCCGATCAAGCATATCAATAATCGGAATAATTATGCCACGTAATGAAATGACTCCGGAAACAAATGAAGGGGATCTGGGAACTTCAGTTGTATCACGAGGTTTGATGATTTCCTTGATATCCATGATATTGATACCATAATATTCATCAGAAACTCTAAAACAGAGAAATTCAAGATAGTTGTCATCATAAACCTCTTCTATATCCGTAGATGCTAATGGTAGTTCCTCGTCACATCCGGCAGCAACGCGCCCGGCAAGAATGATTTCAAGTGGGTCGCGTAGCGGAACCGGATACAGTTCTTCTCTGCCTGTTATTAATTTTGATGCTGTTAGCGGCGTTACTTCGCTCATCCTGGAAACTTTTTCAGGATGATGGTTTATTTCATTAAAATCTGTGGCGATGTCTGACAACAATGAATCAACAATCTCAATATACGGTAATGAGGTTGATTCACTGTTTGGCGCCGCTTCAGTTACAGCAGATTGCGATTGCAGCAATTCCCGGTCATAGCGAGCTTTTTGTCGTATTTTAGCAAGATCCATATAAATTCACCTACATCATCAATTCATCTTTGATTTCATGAATAATTGACGAATCAATCAGCGCTGCATCGAGTCCGTATCCAACCAATAAGGCATTTGTCGCCATGGAATTGATAGTTCGCGGAACCCCTCCTGTCAATTCATAAATCCGCTGAACTGCGTCTGGAGTAAATAAGCCGGCGGTTCCCCCTGCTGCTTCAATCCTGAAATCAAGATATTCCATTGTTTCCTCCAACGAAAGTGGTTGAAGATGATAATGTAATGAAATTCTCTGGCGAAGCGGTTCATAACACGAGGCAGTAAGAATTGATCGTAATTCCGGTTGTCCCATTATCAACAGTGACAGTAGGTTCCGGTCATCAAGCTGAAAATTGGTCAGAAGCCTGATTTCATCAAAAACATCAATGGAGTCAATCATTTGAGCTTCATCAATAACTAAAACAGGGCAGATTTTACGTCCATAACATTCATATAAAGCAGCATGAATCTGATCAAGCAGAATATCTTTTTCAAATGATGGCGATTCAACATCCAACAGTCTGGCAACGGTTCTTAAGAACTCAATGGCGTTCAATCTCGGATTAACAATAAAACAAAAGCGATACCGATTACCAAGACGATCCATTAATGCTCTGGAAATAGTGGTTTTCCCACAACCGATATCACCGGTCAATACTGCAATTTCCCGTTCTTCCACAACGAATTCAAGACGGGCAAGCGCTTCCTCATGCCCACGACTCAAAAAAAGAAATCGCGGGTCAGGTGTTTTACTGAATGGTTTTTCGTGAAAGCCGAAATAATTTTTATACATTATGTTAATTCCCGGTTTTCATTGTTTCCTGAATCATTCCGGCAACATCAAGAACCAGAATCGTTCGCTGATCGCCCAGATCTGCCGCTCCTGATATTCCACGGAATTGTTTGAATGCTTCACCCAACGACTTAATAACAATATCCTGCTGTCCAAGCAGATCATCCACCACAAGCCCCAACCGTTTTTCGGCCACACCGATCACAACCACATATAATTCTTTTGTAGAATTGTTTTTACGATCAATAGCAAAAAAAGCATCCAGACGAAGAAGCGGGAGGGTCGATTCACGTAGTTGGATAACTTCTTTTCTTTCAACGGTTTTAATATCATCTTCCGTAAGTAGAAGAGTTTCAAGGACAGACGTTATGGGAAGCGCATATATTCTGCCAGCACAATTTATTATTAGCGACTTTATAATTGCGAGAGTAATCGGAAGAGTAATAATAAAACGTGTCCCTTCCCCTACTCTGGTTTCAATATCAACAATGCCTGAAATTGCAGCTATGTTGTTTTTTACCACATCCATGCCGACGCCACGTCCGGAGACTTCACTTACTTTATCTGTCGTTGAAAACCCTGGTAAAAATATGTAGTCAAGAGCATCACGATCAGATACAGAGCTTACATCAGCCACCAATCCCTTTTCCATAGCTTTTGCTTTGATTTTTTCCACATCAATGCCATTGCCATCATCTTCTACTTCAATTACAACATGGTTCCCCTTCTGGCATGATGAAATACTTATGGTTCCCTTCTCGTCCTTGCCAGCGGCAACACGCTTTTGTGGCGCTTCAATGCCATGGTCAATAGCATTGCGGATAATGTGCATCATAGGATCAGAGATATCTTCCACAATCAACTTATCCAGCTCTGTATCAGCCCCAAAAAACTTAAGTTCAACTTTCTTACCTTGCTCACGGGATATTTTACGAACAATGCGTGAAAGTTTTTCGTATAATTGCCCAACTGGAATCATACGGATTTCCATGACCCCTTTTTGCAGATCCCCCAGTTTTCTTCCCAACTCTTTAGCCGCTTTACCAAGTTCTATAGAACTTCTCGAAAACCCTTCAGCCCTCATTTTCATTGACAGATCAGAAATTGTTGAATGGGCAAGAACCAACTCTCCCACAATATTCATCAACTCATCCAGCTTTACTATGTCAACTCTGACTGTCCTGCTCATACTTTTGGCTGACTGTGAAGCATCATCAGTTGGAGAGGGAGAAATATTTACCTTAGGAGTGTCAAGTGATTGAGTTGAAACGGCAGAAACAGAATATGGCTGCGGTACGTCAGGCACAACAGAGAGTTCGTTGTTAAATGGAGAAGTTGAAACTATGGTTGAATTTGCAGCGCCCAACTGTGTAACCGTGATAGCATCACGTTCAACAGTCGCTTTAAGCTGTTCCAGATCGGTTTTTGTGCCATAAAGAATATCAAAATCAATATGGGTTTCCATATTTCCGCCCATACTTGGCAATGTACTGATAACTTCTCCAGTTTTCTTAAGTAGATCGGAGAGTTCACTGAGCTCAGCATCAAAAGTTGTCAGTTCAAATGACGTATGGATAGTGTAAATCAGTTTTCCCTTTGAAAGATTGTCAAGCAGGCGATGTTCTTCATATTCTGTCAGCGCAGATAGAACACGTTCATCAAGACCAAGCTGTGAAAGAGGAGATACTGCTGCTGGATTTTGTTCAGGCGGCTTAAGAGAATTATTGATTCGTTCCACACATGCAGCAATTTCAACAGAGTGTTCTGTGGCGTCCCCTTTCGCAAGGGAGCGAACCAAAGAGGTTAATAGTTCATGAGCTGCAAAAAGGACTGCCATCAAAGTTTGGTTCAAGGGGGTTTTCCCAAGACGCAGGGAATCGAGCAGGTTTTCCATATTATGGGAAAGTTCTGCAATTTCCGTAAAACCAAACATTCCAGCAAGCCCCTTCAGTGAATGAGCTCCCCGAAAAATTGAATTGAGAACATCCGGGTTCAGATCACCGCTGTCAGTCATGTCAGCAAGGTCTGCAAGTTCAGTCCCGATTTGCTCTACTATCTCTTCAGCTTCGGCAAGAAAATCCTGAATAGCTTTTTGTGATGAACTGTTGTCGCTCATGGTAAATACCGTAAAACGCTTGAAATTAGTTGTTTAAGTATTTCAATAATATCTGTTGGAGATTTGATGGATCAAATGGTTTTGTCAAATATTCATTTGCGCCAAGATTTCTCCCTTTGTCGATATCTTTCTGGCTACCTTCGGTGGAAATTATAATAACCGGAATAGATATATAGTTTGCGTTGTTGCGTAGATAGCTTATAAATTCAAGTCCATTGATATCAGGCATATTTATATCAGTAAGTATCAGGTCGACTTTTTCTCTCGGGAGGAGACGTAGCGCCTCAAATCCGCTAGCAGCCTCCACTATCCGATAATCGCCGCACACCTCTATGGTTGAGACCAGCATGGCACGCATAGCTGCAGAATCATCGGCAATCAGGATGGTTTTAGTACTCATTGCGGTGTCCCCCTTTCATGAAGTTGACGTTGCAGCATGCTTTTTTCCATTGCCATTCCTGCCTGTGAAAGAAAGATTGATAATGTTTCCGTGCCGGCAATAGGAGTTTGATCGGGCATATTATCACCATATAAAAATCCGATTATCCTGGACTGACTCACAATCGGTCCAATAAAAGCCTGGGGCGGTGTGCCTCCCCCCAGTTGTTCGAAAATGTGTGCATCCACAGGAGTCGGTTTTGGAGCAAATGTATATGCCTGCATCGTACGGGCCGGTTCCTGAAACATGGAAATTGCTTCCAATGGAAAATGAATGGAACGAATACGTTCATCACCGGAAACAGTCCCGCCGGAAATACCGAATTGCCCGGCTCCTGAAACCACCTTGTCATGAACAAGAAAAACGATGGCGCGATTCAGAAACTCGGAAGCGAAGCGAAGCGAGAGGAGAAGCGCTCCTCCTTGTAAATCCGGGTTATTAAGCTCTTCAAGCATACCTCGCAGAAGAGAAAGAGGGTCATCATCATCGCAAGCCCGTTCCGGAACAGGCAAATCATCATCATCTCCCATTTCCAGGCGTAACTCATCACCCAGATTAAAACGTTGCAGCCAGGTTGCAGCAGCTTCACCCGCTTCAGCTCTGCTTATTTCGTTGCACAGAAGTTGAATGAAGTTGTTAAATTTATCATTATCAGGCAGCTCTGCACGCCTCGGCTTGAGAATAAAAGCATACCCCATGTCGCATACTTTTTTTTCAGCATCGGCATGGTGATAATCAGTCATGACAATAATAGGGAGCTCTTTGAAATTATTGTGTAGCAATTCCAGAAGTTCAACGCCACCAAGAACTCCTGAACCATCCATCTTCGGCATTATGAGATCTACCAGTACGGTTGGGCATTCTCCAGCACGATACAATGTATCTACTTTTATCAAGGTATCTTCGCTACGGGTCATGGCGTAAACTTCATACCCTATTTGGCGCATCCCCTCGCTTACCGCCTGCAAGGTCGGACCATCGTCATCAACAACGACAATGGGATTTTTTACATCGGTCTTTTGTATTGACTTTGCTACTGCAGTAGCAGAATCCACCAGATCAAAATCAAAGTCCACCGAGTCATCCCGATCCAGATTCTCCACACCGGCATATCCCATTTCAGCTGCATGCCTTTTTTCATCAAGCATGCGTGTCCCTTCCATTGCAAGGAACTGCGGATTCAGCCCCTGATCAAGCATGAACTGCAACGGATCCATTCGGGTTCCATCAACTGTTTCTATATGTTCCTGAACTTCAAACTCAAAACTCCCTTCAATCCATGCAAATAGAGTAAATACAACATTCTCAATCTGTTCTCGCACAACCTCTTCAATGATTTCCCTGGAAACACCAAAATTCTTGATCAGAAGTACCCCAAGACGTTCCTTGAAACCTTCTTCCTGTTGTAAAGCCAAAGCCTTGCGTAACACAGCAAGATCAATGACTCCTTTTTGAATCAGAACTTCACCAAGACTTTGTTGATATGTGGTGGATGATGCGCGGACAACCTGACCTTGACGAAATATAACCGTCCCTTCTCTCCCTCTGCTGGCAAGAGAGAGAACGCCGGTTTTTCTGCTCAAATTGACAATTTGAAGAATTTCGCCAAGACCAAGGTCTTCGAGGTTTCCTACAAGACTCATAAAAGGTATGCCCCGGATTGAGTTGTGGGATATTTAAACGTTGAGATAATAAACCATAGACAGTATCAAGTAAAGTTTTAAGCGTTATAAACGCTCTTAAGATTTCCCCTTTTTGTCACGCCCTCTGAACATAAGCTTAAGAGGAACACCTGCAAAACCGAAAGCTTCCCGGAAGGTGTTGATAAGGTATCGCTCATATGAAAAATGAATATTTTCAGGCTGGTTTGTAAAAATGACAAATGAAGGAGGTCGAGTGGCAACCTGTGTTGCAAAATAAAAATTGACCCTTTTCCCATGGGAAAGCGGAGCGTGATGATTTTCCGTCGCTTCCGAAAAAACCTTATTCAGATCAGCGGTTGACACACGTCTGGTAAATTGTTCCATCACTTCATCAACAGCGGCCATGATTTTACCTGTTCGTTGACCTGTTTTGGCTGAAACAAACAGAATTGGGGCGTATGCAAGATACCTGAATTCGTCCCTGATTTTCTCTGTGTAGGTTCCAAATGTCGCATTGTCCTTGCTTAAAGTATCCCATTTGTTAACCACAAAAACACATCCGCGCCCAGCCTCATGGACATACCCGGCAATCCTCTCGTCCTGCTCTGTTATCCCCTCTTCGGCATTAATTACCATCAAAACAACATCAGCTCGCTCGATGCTTCGTAATGAATCAACAACGCTGAATTTTTCAAGTTTCTCCGTCGTCTTCCCACGGCGACGGATACCGGCAGTATCAATCAGCAGATACGGCTTATGGTTACAGGTAAACAGTGTGTCAATAGAGTCCCTGGTCGTTCCGGGCGTCGGGTTGGCAACCACCCGCTCAAACCCGAGCAGGCGATTAACAAGCGATGATTTCCCGACATTCGGACGTCCCAGAACGGCAATTTTTGTCAGCGCCTCGGTTTTTTCCTCTACCTCAACAGCCGGAATTGTTTCCAGAAGCGCTTCAATCAGATCAACAACTCCACGGTTATGCTCCGCTGAAATTGTATAAAGAGTATCTACCCCAAGAGAATAAAACTCTGCAGACACA
>Ga0172367_10001801_pt1 | contig 30463 bp, 29 predicted proteins | sample Lak10m_FD_114542 | JGI IMG/M metagenome (GOLD analysis project Ga0172367, IMG submission 114542) | Freshwater microbial communities from Kabuno Bay, South-Kivu, Congo - kab_022012_10m | ecosystem: Environmental > Aquatic > Freshwater > Lake | place: Democratic Republic of the Congo: South-Kivu...
AAGGGCTTTGTGAAGATGGCGAACTTTTCCAACAGCAAGAATAAGTTCAAGTATGTCTATCTGCTCACGCCCCAGGGTATTTCCGAAAAGGTGGTACTTACCAGCCGGTTCCTCAAACGCAAGATGGAAGAGTACGACGCGCTGAAAGCGGAGATTGAGCTTCTGAAGGCAGAAACCGAAAACCAACCCCGTGATATGCCCAACAAGGCATGAAACGGAAAGAACCCAGATATTGACCTGTTCGGAGCTTATATAAAGTGGATATTGGTAATCAAAAAATAGCATTAATCGGATTGGGCTATGTAGGTCTTCCGTTGGCGGTGGAGTTTGGAAAGGTGAGACCCGTACTTGGGTTTGACATCAACGATGCGCGCATCGCCGAATTGCGCTCTGGCAAAGACAGCACCTTGGAGGTCACGCCAGAAGACCTGGTAGCCGCTAAGCAACTTGAGTACAGCAGCGACCGAAGCAGGCTTGAAGAGTGTGGGATCTTCATAGTTACAGTTCCAACGCCGATCGATGCCGCCAACCGTCCGGATCTGACGCCCCTCATCAAGGCCAGCGAAACAGTCGGCAAAGCGATGAAGGCTGGGGCGATCGTGATTTATGAGTCCACGGTTTACCCCGGTTGCACCGAAGAGGTCTGCGTACCGATCCTGGAAAATGAGTCGAGCCTTAAATTCAACGAAAGCTTTTTCTGTGGCTACAGTCCGGAACGCATCAACCCTGGCGACAAGGTCAACACGCTTACCACAATCAAGAAAATAACCAGCGGCAGCACGCCCGAGGTGGCTGAAGTGGTTGATGACCTATACAAGAGCATCATCAAGGCCGGAACCTGGAAGGCCAGCAGCGTCAAAGTGGCCGAGGCAGCAAAAGTAATCGAAAACAGCCAGCGCGATCTAAATATTGCTTTTGTCAACGAACTGTCAGTTATTTTCGATCGTCTGGGCATCGACACCATCGAAGTGCTGGAAGCTGCTGGTAGCAAATGGAACTTTCTACCTTTCCGCCCGGGCATGGTGGGCGGTCACTGCATTGGGGTCGACCCCTATTACCTGACTCATAAGGCAGAGGAGGTTGGCTATCACCCCCAAGTGATACTGGCCGGCCGACGCATCAACGACAACATGGCCCGCTACGCAGCGCGCAATCTAATTAGGCTGATGCTCAAGAATGGTATCGATGTAGCCCGCAGCACCGTGGGCGTGATGGGCATCACCTTCAAGGAAAACTGTCCAGACATCCGTAACAGCAAAGTAGCTGATTTGGTCAAAGAGCTGGAAAACTGGGGGGCGAATGTCGTAGTTGCTGACCCTTGGGCAAATCCAGAAGAAGTTGCACATGAATATGGCATCCAACTGGGCAATATCGATTCATCAGCCAAGGTTGACTCACTGGTGGTCGCGGTAGGCCATAACGAATTCCGCTCAATGAAGCCCGGTGAACTCAAGATATTGTGCAGAACGGAAAAGCCAGTGTTGGCGGACATCAAGGCTCTGTACGACCGCCATGACGCAGCTGATGCCGGTTTCACAGTTTTCCGTTTCTAACTGAGTCGCGAACATAACTTTACAGGGATATCCATGCAGCACTACTCTTCCATCACAGGTCGTAAAATAAAAATCGCTGTAGTCGGCTGTGGCCGTATATCAAAAAATCACTTCGGATCAATTAAAAAACACAGCGACGAACTGGAATTAGCAGCCATTTGCGATATCGAGTCAGCAGTATTGGCTGAGCATGCAGAGAAATACAAAGTACCCGCCTATCGCGACATGGAAGAAATGCTAGAGAATGAGCAGCTCGACCTGGTTGTCCTTTGTACACCCAGCGGTTGTCACCCCGACCAGGCGGTTCTAGCGGCAAAGCATAAAGTCCATGTAATGACCGAAAAGCCCATGGCCACCCGCTGGAATGACGGTGTGCGCATGGTTAAAGCCTGTGACGAAGCCGGTGTCCATCTTTTTGTGGTTAAACAAAACCGCCTCAACACCACTCTGCAATTGCTCAAGCGGGCGGTCACCGAAAAGCGCTTCGGAAAGATCCACATGGTCCACCTCAACGTTTTCTGGACCCGTCCGCAGGCCTACTACGATCAGGGCAACGGTTGGCGAGGCACTTGGGAGTTCGATGGCGGCGCCTTCATGAACCAGGCCAGTCACTATGTTGACCTGCTTGATTGGCTGATCGGCCCGGTCGAAAAAGTCCAGGCCATGATGAGCACCACCCGTGACATCGAGGTCGAAGATACCGGCGTACTGAATGTTAAATGGCGTAACGGCGCACTGGGCTCCATGAGCGTCACCATGCTTACCTACCCGAAAAACCTGGAAGGCAGCATCACCATCCTCGGTGAAAAGGGTACCGTGCGGGTGGGAGGTGTGGCTGTAAACGACATCCAACTCTGGCAATTTGAAGAACCCCAGGACTACGACCAACAAATTCAGAGCGCCAACTACGAAACCACCTCGGTGTATGGTTTTGGGCACCCGCTCTATTACAAGAACGTCATCGACGTGTTGCGGGGTAACGCGGAACCCGAAACCGATGGCCGTGAAGGCCTGAAATCGCTCGAACTACTGATTGCCGCCTATTTGTCCGCACGTGACGGAAAAACCGTTTCGCTTCCGCTGGAATACTGAGCAACGTGGACATTGGCATCATCGGCGGCGGCATCAATGGCCTGTGCTGTGCCTGGCAACTCGCCAAGCAAGGCCATCAGGTTCAGCTTTATGAGCGCGACACACTCATGAATGCCACCAGCCGTGCATCCTCCAAACTGCTGCACGGCGGCCTGCGCTATTTGGAAAACCGCGAATTTCGCCTTGTCCGAGAGGCCCTTCGCGAACGTGATGCCTGGATCAAACGCGCACCTCACCTTGCCCAACCTTTGCGACTGGTGATGCCCATCTACCAACAGTCACGGCGGCCGGGTTGGATGATCGCACTGGGACTGTTCCTGTATGACCACCTCGCCGGCAAGAGTCAGCTTCCAAAAGCCAGGCGCTTGAGCGCACAAGAAATTGTCAGTCGCGACCCCCGCCTGAAAAGCGAGGGACTACAAGGCGGCTACGAATTCTCGGATGGCCAGATGGACGACCAGGCCTTGGGTTTGTGGGTGGCCGAGCAAGCAACGCAAGCGGGTGTGAATATTGCCGAACACACAGAAGTCACCGCACTGACCCAAGACGGCCAAATCACTACCGCGAAGGGGGCAACGCACGCGCACGACCGACTCATCAACGTCGCAGGCCCATGGGCACAGCGTCTATTGCAGACAAGCGCGCTTGATTCACCCTACCAACTCGACTTGGTACGCGGCAGCCACTTGATTCTCGAAGCCCCCTGCAGACAGGCGTACCTACTGGAAGCCCCTAATGATCGCCGCATCTTCTTCGTCCTGCCCTGGCAGGGCAACACACTGGTCGGTACGACAGAAGTCCGGCAGACGCTAACCGAACCCATCGCGTGCAGCCCAGAAGAGCAAAGCTATCTGCTGAATGCCTGGTCGCATTACTTTCCGGACATCCAGCCCAACGTCATCGGCACCTTCGCCGGCCTTCGCCCCTTGCTCCGCAGCGCCCAAGACCCCAGCAAGGTCACCCGCGAATATGCCATCCACCGCACAGGCAAGCTTGTCACCGTACTGGGCGGCAAGTGGACCACCGCCTTGGCGCTGGCCGACAAAATCAGCCACGTAATTCATTGAGAAACCATGTCAAACATCACTATTCATCCCACCGCTATCGTTGACGATGGCGCACAGATTGGCGAAGGAAGCAGAATTTGGCATTGGGTTCATGTTTGCAGTGGTGCCAGGATTGGCAAGGGTGTATCCCTTGGCCAGAATGTCTTCATCGGCAACAAGGTTGTCATCGGCGACAACTGCAAAATTCAGAACAACGTATCGGTTTACGACAACGTCACGCTGGAAGAAGGGGTTTTTTGTGGTCCCAGCATGGTGTTTACCAACGTCTACAACCCCCGCTCACTGATTAATCGTAAAAACGAGTACCAAGATACCTTAGTCAAAAAAGGCGCTACTTTGGGAGCCAACTGCACCATTGTGTGTGGTAATACCATTGGAGAGTATGCCTTTGTTGGCGCAGGTGCCGTAGTCAATAGCGATGTCAAGCCATACGCTCTCGCGGTCGGTGTACCTGCCCGCCAAATAGGCTGGGTGAGCGAATTCGGCGAAAGAATACCTCTCCCAATATTAGGAAGTGGCGAGTACATCTGCCCTCACACTAATCAGCGCTATAAGCTGACCGATAACCAACTGCAACGAGTTAGCCAATGAGCATCCCATTTATTGATTTAAAGACTCAGTACGAATCGCTTAAGCCGCAAATCCAGGCACGCATCAATGCTGTGCTTGAACATGGCCAATACATCATGGGTCCCGAGGTCCACGAACTTGAAAAGCGACTCGAGAGTTACACCGGCGCAAGACACTGCATAACCGTAGCTAGCGGCACTGATGCGCTTCTCATTAGCTTAATGGCGCTCGGAATTAAGCCTGGCGATGAGGTAATCACAACACCTTTTACCTTCGTCGCTACGGCTGAAGTCATCGTCCTGCTCGGTGCAGTGCCAGTCTATGTGGACATTGATCCTGATACATGCAACATCGAGGCGAACAAAATCGAAGCGGCCATAACTTCGAAGACAAAAGCCATTATGCCGGTCAGTCTATACGGGCAAGCGGCCGATATGGATGAAATTAATAGAATAGCCGCACGTTACAAAATACCAGTCATCGAAGACGCAGCCCAAAGTTTTGGTGCTGAATACAAAGGCAAGAAAAGCTGCAATCTTTCAACCATCGGTTGTACCAGTTTCTTCCCTAGCAAGCCACTTGGATGTTATGGCGATGGCGGCGCTATTTTCACGAGTGACGACGATCTTGCCATTGCGATGCGAGAAATTCGCGTTCACGGACAGCAGAAACGATACGTTCACACCCGTGTTGGCGTGGGTGGCCGCATGGATACCCTTCAGTGCGCGGTTGTTTTAGCAAAACTTGATCGATTTAACTATGAAATAGAACAAAGAAAAATAATTGGCGCAAGATACAACAACCTGATGGACAAACTGGGCATAAGGAGAGTAATTCAGCAGAGTGACAGAACGAGTGTTTTTGCCCAATATACGATTTTTTCCAAAAAACGTGATCAATTACAAAATCATTTAATGAAGCTTGGTGTGCCAACCGCTATTCATTACCCACTGCCGCTAAATGAGCAACCAGCCTACAAAAATATTTGCTGCGCAGACTGTACGCCGAATTCTAAGACTGCTTCCCTTGAAGTGATTAGTCTTCCAATGCATCCTGAGTTGGACATCTCAACTCAGGAGAAGATCTCTGATGCCATCTCATTAATCATTAACGATAGGTAATGTTAGTAGATGTCAAATCCAATAAGAGATGTTCCAAAATATTTGTCGATTTTTGAGACCTATCTCGGGAAAAAGATATATATATCTTTTTTTCTAACACTAACAGCGGCGATAGCGGAAGGCTTTGGAATTCTTATGTTCCTACCCCTTCTGCAAACTCTAGGCGGAGCAGTCGATCAATTTGCGACACCTTCTCAGCAGCAAACACCGGAATCTCAATCTGGACTAACTCCAGGGTTATTAAGGGTCCTTGATTTTTTGGGACTTGGGAGTTCAACCCTATCCCTGCTGGCTTTCATAACAATCGCCTTTTTGCTGAAAGGCTTACTAACATTTGGCGCAATGGGTTTTAATGCGCACCTTAGAGCCTCATTATTAAAAGTATTAAAAATTAGAATGTTTGAGGCAATTTCGGGTATGTCGCTAACTTATTATGTTAAACGTGACACTGGCCACTTTATTAACCTGGTGAATGAACAAATAAACAGGGCGATACAATCATTCTTTGATTTTTCCCAAATGGTGGCCCAGCTCGTCAATACCATAGTCTATTTGTGCATGGCTTTTGTAGTGGCTTGGAATTTCGGGGCGATGGCTTTGATCGCCGGAATTATTATTTTGGCAGTATTTAAGTCTATCAATTCTTACGTACGCGGAATTTCAAGAGAAGTCGTAAATGAAAATGCACACCTTGCAAACCTGCTGATCCAAACATTGCAATCCTTTAAGTATCTACTAAGCACCAATCAGATTGATCGTCTTGGAAACCGTATCAGATCTTCAATAAGTAGATTAGCATTATTTGAATCAAGAATGGGGCTTGCTTCGGCGTTCACTCAGTCCTCAAGAGAGCCAATTGCAGTTGTTTTAATCATGGCAATTGTAATGGTGCAGGTTGAATATTTAAACCAACCGGTCGCACCTATTTTGGTGTCGATTATTTTATTCTACCGTGGCCTAAACGCAACTTTAGCAATGCAAAAAGAATGGCAACACACACTTCAGTGCATTGGCAGCCTAGAGTATGTAAATGTTGAGTTTTCGTTAATTGCCAGCAATAAGGAATTTTCCAATGATAGAAATTTGAATCTACGAGACTCTAGTGACATAGAGCTAAAGGACGTGTCATTTTCATTTTCATCAGAACTGCCCCCGGTGCTTGTGGGCATTAACTTGAACATACCAGCGAAATCAACTGTCGCATTTGTGGGCGAGTCAGGTGCTGGAAAATCAACACTCGTTGATTTAATAACATTGGCTCAAAACCCAACATCCGGCGATATCTATATTGACGGCACAATATTCGAAGAGATTCCGTCAAAATTATGGAGGCAAAGAATTGGTTACGTATCTCAAGAAACAGTTATTTTTGATGAAACTATAGAAAACAATATAAGTATGTTTGATGAGATTAATCCTATATCTGTTAAAAGGGAGAAGGTTGAACGCGCAGTACGTCAGGCACATCTATCAGCTTTCATAAGCACATTACCCGACGGATATGACACAATGGTAGGGGAGCGTGGCGTAAGATTATCGGGCGGCCAAAGACAGAGATTATTTATCGCCCGTGAGTTATACAGAGATCCAAGCTTGCTAATACTCGATGAGGCGACCAGTGCGCTTGACTCAGAGTCTGAAATTGAGATTCAAAAAAGCATTGATGAACTAAAGGGCGCAATTACGGTTATAGTAATTGCTCACCGGCTTTCTACGATTCGAAATGTGGATAGAATATATGTTTTTGATAAAGGCCGCATTGTTGAGCAAGGAACTTATGACGAATTGCTCAGAATGAGTAACGGAAAGTTCTGCAAGCTTGCAAGCCTACAAACTCTTTGATCTGCTCTCGATTATTCCGTTCTTCTATAGTCTTTCCCCTAGTCTCGATTTATTTAATGTATAATAAGTAATCAGGCGAAATTAATTTGAAACTTTGTACCGAATCCATCGAGCAATTCGCTGATTTTGGATCGAAAGGACTCTTTCGACCAAGTAGTGAACTCGCGCCAGTGGTATTTGGCCTGCTTCCAAAGGATTTCGATCATGTTGAGCTCCGGACTGTAGGTGGCAAGTAGCAGAGGAAGGTATTGAACTCCTTCATCCAGCGCAGGGTGAGACTGTTGTCGAGGTTGTGGTGAATACGCGCATTGTCGAGGATGATGAATGTCGGTACCGGCTTAGCAATTTGAGGAATCAAGCGTTCCATGAAATCGACGAAGGTTTCGCGGTTGACCGTAGCCGTTGCCTGAGCGTGATACAGCCGTTGCCCGGCAAAGTCCAAGGCGCCCATGACCGCGACGCGCTGGTGATGAGCCGGTGTCACCGCATGCGTGCATCCAACCGGCGACCAGGCGCGTTGGACGGGCGGAGAGGCCGAGAAACCCGCTTCGTCGTAGTAGACCAATTGGCAACCGCCCTCCCGGGCCCAAGTCTTCAGACCGGCAAGTTCGTCGGCGCATGCGGCAAATCGTTCCGCATCGCGGTTTTTTTTAGACTCATGCGAGTGCGCTTGAAGCTGAATCCGTTCTGTTTGAGGATTTTGCCTAGCCGGTCGAGCGAAATGGGAAATGTTGCGCCATGAATCACTTCGGCTTGCTGCACAATTCCTCGCAGGGTCAGCGCTTGTGTCTGTGCCAATTCGCATACCGTCGTCAGCCAGGCTTCGTTCAGCTTTCTCGGACGGCCACCGGCGTGACCACCGATCAGCCCAACGAGGCCGTCTTGTTCCCAAGCGTGCCGCCAGTTGTAGATCGACTGATGGCTGACGCCGCACTGTTGCCCAATCGCCATCGGGTGTTCGCCTTTGCTCAGCATCAACAAACCCAACGCACGTACCCGCGCATCCCGCCAGGGATGATTGATCGAGAGTTGGAACAAGGTTTCGCATTCGCAGGTGCTCAGTGTCAGGGCTATTTTCATTTCGCGCTTTCGGACGTCAGGTCTTGACTTTCGAAAGCAATTTTCAATCCAGTTTTGACTGATTACTTAACAATTTTATTCTCCGAATTTAACGACTGTGAGATGTGAGATGGGACATAACAATTATGCTTGCGACTACCTGATAATCGGCGCTGGAATCGTGGGTGTAACGGTTTCGCTGGAGTTAAAAAAACGCTATCCAAATTCGAGGATTGTTTTGCTTGAAAAAGAGCGCGCGCTTGGGATGCACTCAAGTGGCAGGAATAGCGGTGTACTCCACAGCGGAATTTACTATCCGCCTGGCACACTTAAAGCCAGATTGTGCCGAGAGGGTGCAACGGAAATGGCCAATTTCCATCGAGAAAACAAGCTACGTCTAAGAGAATGTGGAAAAGTATTGGTTGTGGCTAACCCTCAGGATGATCCTCAATTAGATTTACTTGCGGAACGAGCTAGGCAGCAAAGTATTTCAGTTGAAATACTAGATGAACGACAGTTAAGTGCTTTAGAGCCAGAGGCAAGATCTACTACAGGTAGGGCAATATTTGTTCCTAGTACAGCAGTCGGCGATCCGCTTGCGGTTATGGGTGTGTTAAAGGATCAATTAGTGGCCGAAGGTGTAAAGATTATTTACAGTAGCAACATTGCGTCGGTCGATGCGAAAAATGGTCATATTCGCTTACGAACCGATGAAACCATTCATTATGGACATGCGGTGAATACGGCAGGCCTGCATGCGGATTGTGTGGCGCACCAGTTTGGTTGTGGAACGCGTTACACTCTCCTGCCATTCAAGGGTATTTATTGGAAACTAAATCCGGATTCTGGCATTCGCTTCAATCATTTGGTTTATCCCGTACCAGATTTGCGTGTTCCTTTTCTTGGTGTACATACAACCACCACGGTTGATGGCAGCACTTACCTTGGCCCCACAGCAGTACCGTCTTTCGGACGCGAAAATTACCAAGGAATGCAGGGCGTTAATGTAACTGAAGCTACGCAGATATCATTAATATTAATAAAGCAGTTCATCGCCAATCGAGATGGTTTTCGCAGATTGGCTTGGCAAGAAGGGCCTCGTTATTTCAAACATTGGTTTGCTGAGGCGGCACAGGCTATCGCACCAAATATTAATTCAAAGTATCTTATGCCAACAAATAAGGTAGGCATTCGCGCACAAATGTTCGATATGCAAGAAGGCAAGTTGGTCAATGATTTTCTTGTCGAGAAAGGACCCAAGTCAACCCACATTCTCAATGCAATTTCACCTGCATGGACTAGTGCCTTCCCGTTCGCACGCTATGTATGTGATCAATTTATTCATTAATATGTCAACCAACTGTAAATAAGGAACATCATGGATATACGTGGAAAAAAACTCGTTTTGGTAGGAGGTGCTGGGCTCATCGGTTCACACACCGTAGATCACCTTATCAAGGAGGATGTAAAGGAAATAGTAATTTACGACAATATGGTTCGCGGTAGCGTAGAAAACCTGCAAGACGCATTAAAGGATCCACGCGTAAAAGTCTACGATGTCGGTGGCGACGTCATGCAAACAGATATTTTGCAATCTGCCTTCGAAGGAGCCGACGGCGTCTTCCATTTGGCGGCCCTCTGGTTGCTGCAATGTCATGATTACCCACGTAGCGCGTTTGACGTGAATGTACGTGGTACTTTCAACGTTATGGAAGCGTGTGTCGCCAAGGGTGTCAAGCGGCTTGTTTCCTCATCATCTGCGTCCGTCTATGGCGACGCTGTTCGGGAGCCCATGGATGAGGACCACCCCTACAACAACAAGAACTTTTATGGCGCCACCAAGATCGCTGGCGAAGCCATGCTCCGCGCCTTCCACCATCGCTACGGACTCGACTATGTCGGATTGCGCTACATGAATGTCTACGGCCCGCGTCAGGACTACCATGGCGCTTATATTGCCGTCATCATGAAAATGCTCGATGCCATTGATCGCGGCCAAAGTCCCACCATTATGGGAGACGGCTCCGAAGCCTTCGATTTTGTAGCAGTCGAAGACTGCGGCCTGGCCAATGTTTGCGCCATGAAAGCTGACAGCACAGATCAGAATTACAACGTCGGAACTGGAATTCGCACATCCCTCAAGGAACTGGCAGAGCTCATTATTGAAATCACAGGGTGCAATAAGCCCATCAACTATGCACCCAGAAGCCAGGCAACTTTGGTTCGCAACCGTATCGGCTGCCCCAAGAAGGCCAGCGCTGAAATTGGCTTTACCGCAACAATAGATTTGCGTGAAGGTCTCAAGCGCCTCATCGAATGGCGCGCCACCCACAAAGCGGAAGTCGCCGCGCGTCGCAAGGCTGTGGGGTTGCCCGAATGAACTCCTTAACCAAAATGAATGTTCCAATCGCGCGCACTAGCCTTACCGAGGCCGAAATTCAAAGTGTATTGGGACCTTTGCGAAGCGGCTGGCTGGTGCAAGGACCCAAAGTGCGCGAGTTTGAAGAAAAGTGGTCCGCGTTCACAGGTGCGAAGCATTCCATTGCGGTCACTTCTTGCACCACAGCACTCCATCTCTCGCTGGCAGCGCTCGGTTTGCAACCCGGAGATGAAGTGATCGTGCCCGCCTTCACCTGGATCGCCACTGCCAACGTGGTAGAGCATCTGGGCGGCACCGTGGTGTTCTGTGATATCGACCTCAACACCTTCAACATCCACGTCGAACAACTCAAGCAAAAAATCAATCCCAAAACCAAAGCCATCATCCCGGTACACCTGTTTGGCCTTGCGGCCGAGATGAGCGAAATCACCGAGATTGCTAGGCAACATGGCCTCTGGGTTGTCGAAGATGCTGCCTGCGGTTTTGGTAGCCGCTACCACGGCCAACATGTCGGTACCTTGGGCGAAACAGGCTGCTTCAGCTTTCACCCGCGCAAGGCTATCACCACAGGCGAAGGCGGCATGATCACCACTCAGGACGACGCCCTCGCTGAAAAGCTCCGTCGTCTGCGCGACCACGGTGCTGCCATGTCAGACCTGCAACGCCACTTGGGCGCACGCCCCTATCTGCTGGCCGATCATCCCGATGCGGGCTACAACCAGCGTATGACAGACCTGCAGGCCGCTCTGGGTGCTGCTCAAATGGATCGCGCTATTGACATAATTGTCGAGCGCCAGCGTTTGGCTAGACGCTATGACGAAGCCTTTGCTTCTTTGCCATGGTTTAAAACCCCCGCCCAAGTTAATGGTCTGGAGCACGGCTACCAAAGTTATCCATGCCTGTTTAACCCAGAGCCAATCACTCAGCAATCAATACCTCGAATCAATGAGGCAAGGAATGCCTGGATGGATCGGCTGCAAAAAGCAGGGATTTCGACTCGCCCAGCCACTCACGCTGTGCACATGCTCGCATTTTATAAGCAGAAATACGGTCTTAACGCTGCTGACTTTCCGAACGCATGGGCGGCTAACGATTGCAGCATCTCACTACCGCTCTTCCATGGCATGGCTGATGAAGAACAGGCCTATGTCATCGAGCATGTAATCGGAAATCAAGCCTGATGTGTGGTATCGCTGGACTTATCAACCTGGATGGTACCCCGGTGTCGCCGGTCATCTTGCGGAAGATGAACGATGCGATTTCGCATCGCGGTCCAGACGGCGAAGGTCACTGGATTGAAGGACATGTGGGGCTTGGTCATCGCAGGCTGTCGATTATCGATTTGTCCCCCGCTGGCCACCAGCCAATGATCAGCGCCGACCATCGCTACATCCTCAGCTACAACGGCGAGATCTACAACTACCGCGAACTGCGCACGGAACTCGAAGCCGCTGGCTACTGGTTCCGCAGCAAGACCGACAGTGAAGTCGTCTTGCACGCACTCGCCCATTGGGGTACTGACGCGCTGCTCAAATTCAACGGCATGTTTGCCCTGGCCCTGTGGGACCGCAAAGAAAGGACCCTGCTGCTCGCCCGCGACCGCTACGGCATCAAGCCGCTGTATTACGCCCGCCAGGGTAATGTCTTCGCCTTTGGCTCCGAGCAAAAGGCCATCACTGCCAACCCCGCATTCGAGCGCAAACTAAACAAACCGGCCCTGCTGGAATATTTCACCTTCCAGAACATCTTCACCGACCAAACCCTGCTCGAAGACATCCACATCCTCAAGGCCGGCCACTACGCCACTCTCAAGGCCGAGTCCGCGGTCTTAAGCACCCAACAATATTGGGACTACCGCTTCCGCGAACCCGATCACCCAGCCAGCAAGCACGAATATCAGGAAGAACTCGACCGCCTGTTCCGCCAGGCCGTCAATCGCCAACTGGTCAGCGATGTTGAACTGGGCAGCTACCTCAGCGGCGGCATGGATAGCGGCTCCATCACCGCCATCGCCGCGCAATCCTTCCCTAACCTGAAAACCTTCACCTGCGGTTTCGACCTCAGTTCCGCGTCAGGTATCGAACTCTCTTATGACGAACGCCCCAAAGCGGAAGCCATGTCGGCTCGCTTCAAGACCGAACACTATGAAATGGTGCTCAAAGCCGGTGACATGGAGCGCTGCCTGCCTCAACTTGCCCACCATCTTGAAGAGCCCAGAGTGGGACAAAGCTACCCCAATTATTACGCTGCCAAACTTGCCAGCAAATTCGTCAAGGTAGTACTCGCTGGTAGTGGAGGAGACGAACTTTTTGGTGGTTACCCGTGGCGCTACTACCGTGCCGCCAATAGCCAGAATTTCGAACATTACATTGATCAGTACTATCATTATTGGCAGCGTTTGGTAGACAACCGACTGCTCAAGCAAATGTTCGCCCCAGTAGCCAATGATGTCGCAGGCGTTTGGACTCGCGACATCTTTCGCGATGTGTTCGCAACCCACGACAACGTGCTCGACCGTCCCGAGGACTACATCAACCACAGCCTTTACTTCGAGGCCAAGACCTTTCTGCACGGCCTGTTCGTGGTGGAAGACAAACTCAGCATGGCCCACAGCCTAGAAAACCGGGTCCCCTTCATGGACAACGACCTAGTGGACTTCGCCATGCAGTGCCCGGTAGGCCTGAAGCTGAACAATCTGGCCGAAGTACTCAAGATTAATGAAAACGAACCTGGCGACAAACAGGGCCAGTACTTCCAGAAGACTAATGACGGCAAACAAATTCTGCGCGACATGATGAGCCGCCACATCCCGGCAGATGTGACCCGCGCGGAAAAACAAGGGTTTTCTTCTCCCGACGCCAGTTGGTTCAAGGGGGAAAGTATCGAGTTCGTGAAGCGAACCCTGCTCAAGGGCAATGCCCGTATCTACGAGGTGCTTGACCGGCAGGCAGTTAGCCATCTCGTCCAGCAGCACCTCGATGGTCAGCAGAACCGCCGCTTGTTGATTTGGTCGTTGTTGAATGTAGAAGCCTGGTTGCGTGAAGTGATCCCATGATTGGCATACTGTCTGACGCACATGGCAATAATGGCGGATTCCACGCTGCGATTTTTCATCTGCGCAGCCTTGGAGCCAAATCCTTCTATTTTCTTGGAGATGCTGTTGGATATATTCCATCACTTGAGGTGATCGAGGCGTTGCAAACAATGGGGACGGAGGTGAAATGCATCCTTGGCAACCATGAGAAGATGCTCTTGCAAGGAGCAACGACACTGGAACGAGAGCTTATATATCAACACCAGCCATTACGCGAGAGGCTATCGAATCATCAGATGGATTTCCTGAAATCATGGCCGACCCATCGGCGAGAGATGATCGCTGAAACCCCAGTGCTGTTCGTCCACGGTAGTCCGAGCGACTATACCAATGGGTATGTTTACCCTGATACCGACTTACATCAATTTAATCCCCATGTTTCTTTTGTCTTCATGGGGCATAGCCATTACCCATTCGTACGGAGTGCGAATGGCACGACGTTCGTCAATGTTGGGAGCTGCGGACTTCCGCGGGATGATGGTCGTTTCGGCTGTGCCTGCCTTTACGACCCGGTCACCGGCAATGTACAAGTCTTGCGCTTCGACATCACTGAGAAAACGAAAGCTGTACTTGCAGAAAATCCTTCCGTTCACCCGGCTGTGCACGATGTACTTGCACGCAGGAATGAGTCAATCTTTGGAGAATTCGTATGATTAACGTATTGGTGACCGCCATCGGCGGTGGGGGGCATGGGGATCAAATATTGAAGGCGCTACGCCTTGCGGCACCAGGCCGCTACCGAATCTTCGGTACAGATGCGAAAGGAGATCGAGCACAGGCTTCTCTCGTCGAAGATTTTGCCGTATTGCCGCCTGCACGCGATCCAAGTTATCTCGACAAATTATTAGAGCTATGCCGGCGTTGGGAAATACGAGCCCTCTTTCACGGCTGCGAACCTGAGCTTAAGTTGTTTGCCGAGCGGCGGGAAACAATCGAAGCAGCGGGGATCTTCTTGCCAATCAACACCTCCCAGCTTATTCATCTGTGCATGAACAAGGCTGAACTTAACAAGCGGCTAGACGACCTGGGATTTACAGCACCGCGCTATGTAGTCGTATCTGATCCCAAGACTCTCGCATCAATCGACTGGTTTCCGGTAGTTGTTAAGCCCTCGGTCGGTAGTGGCGGATCAGCCAGTGTTTACATTGCACAAAACTTGAAGGAACTAATGTCTCTTGCTGAATATCTTGGTCTTGGTGAGGCATCTCACGACTTTGTTATACAGGAGTATGTTGGTCGCCCTGAGGATGAGTTTACCGTTGGTGTACTGCACGATTTAGATGGGCAATTCGTTGACTCTGTCGCTGTCCGTCGAGATCTGAGTGGTGGCCTTAATGTGCGCATGTCGGTTGCAAATCGGACCGGAAAATCTGAACTCGGGCCAAAGCTGGTAATCAGTTCTGGAATCAGCCAGGGGCGAATCGGAAAATTTCCAAAATTAACAGATCAATGTCGCGAAATAGCCGAAGCGCTAGGCTCACAGGGCCCGCTAAACATGCAGTGCCGCTTCGTGGACGGCACGGTGAGAATTTTTGAAATCAACCCCCGCTATTCCGGTACAACTTCTCTGCGTGCTATGGTTGGACTAAACGAGCCGGATCTTATGATCAGTTATCACCTGCTTGGCGAGAAGATTTCGCGCAACTGCAATTGGCCCGAAACAGTAATAGAGCGAACACTGACGGAGCATATCGTCAAGTCGAATCCTAAAGAATCATGATAGTAGTCACTGGAGCCAAAGGAATTATTGGACGAGCCGTCGTGGCGCAGCTTTTAACGGAAGGAATCGCAGTAAAGGAAATATCAAGAGACGTATTCGACCTTTCAAGTGGAAATAATTTGACCTCGCACATCCGAGAGCAGCCTGAGGCTGTTATTCATTTAGCTGCGGCTGTACCTCACTCATTGCATTATCCAGATACTGACACTTCGGCCGAATTGACCCGCAGCATTGACAGTTGCGTACTCGAGGCCGCTCGCACGTGGAATTGTCGGATCATATATGCGTCGACCTGCTCGCTGTACGACAAGCGATCAAATGAGGTGATGTTCGAGGAATCACCTGTTTTCGTCAGGCCTGATAGTCCTTACATGAAAGCAAAAAATGAAGGCGAAGCGTTGTTTGCAAAGCATGCATCGTTTGCAATTATGAGGGTTCCTGCGCCGATCGGGCCTGGATTACCAACATCAGTTGCCGCTAAACGCTTTTTCGATCTTGCTTCGGAAGCGCAACCCATTCGACTGTGGGGATCGGGCAAGCGAGAGCAAAACTATGTCGATGTTAGAGACATTGCCGACGTGATGATTAAAGCCGCTTTTTCCAACGTAAACGGAGTGTTTAATATCGCAGCTAACGCCCCAACAACGATGCTCTCTCTTGCGACAACCATTGTTGCCGTTGTTGGGAAAGGCAGAGTCGAGTTTGCAGGCATATCCGATCCACTCGAATATGAGCATGCACGCTTTTCCAACAAACGTGCTCGCGATTTGTTGTTCTGGTGGCCTAAGATCTCACTTGAAAATTCAATTAGATCCATGCAGAAGGCTAAAAATGAAAATTGATACGTTTCCATTTCATATTGGGCCGTCGGATTGCCCACATAATCCTGCTGGATTGCCCGATACATGGCCATTTGAATGTGGATTCGATTTTGCTTCCGGCGCACTAATTCAGCACGCAACGCCCGGCCTCTCTGAGGTGCTTGATCGAGCCTATCGAGCGGGACAGCTAGTCGGAACGCCACTCGCTGAAGATGATTTTGGGAAACCATACGCTGATGACTTCTTGGCGTTCATAAACGATACTGTGGCAAAAGGTGGCCGGACTGCGCTTGAGATTGGAGCAGGCGTCGGGTACATCACTCGACAGCTAATCGAGAGCGGCTGGCATGCGACGGGTATCGAACCAGGAAATGGTTACGCACAGCATTGGTTGCGCTACGGCGTAGACATCATTAATGATTTCTTTCCAAACTCAGCGGTCAGGGGTCCATACGATCTGATTTGCAGCTACGCGGTGCTCGAGCACATCGCTGACCCGGTGCAGTTCTTAATTGATATACGGGAGAGGTTAGAACCTGAGGGTAACCTTGTACTTTCAGTTCCAGATTGCACCGAGGAAATTGTAGCGGGCGATCCGGCGATCCTACTGCATGAGCACTTCACCTATTTCAATCCAGATACACTTTCCAACATGCTCTGGCGAGCAGGATTTAGTTCTGAAGTACGCAGATCGAGTTACGGTCGTTGCCTTTATGTTGTTGCTCGGCACCGACAAGTGGTAAGTGACACTCCGCCGCGTGGGGATTTAAAGTTTTTGGAGAGCTATTCTCGGCGAGCTGAGGAATTCATAGCGCAGGTTCGCGTACGACTTACTGAACTGCTTACCGTTGGTAGCGTGGGTATCTACTGTCCAGCTCGTGCACTCGGAGTCCTGGACCCTGCGATGCCGTTACGTTTCTTCGACGACGACAAGGCGCAACGAGGTAAATACCTGCCCCCATTCGCATCCCCTATTGAGGGTCGGGAGGCGCTGTTGTCGCAACCAGTCAGCTCCGTGGTGGTAATGTCACGCACCTTCGGAGAACGCATACGCAACAGCCTTAAAAATTCTGGTTACAGTGGACGCGTTTTGACAGTAAATGATCTTTCCTCGGGGCACCATGGATAAATTCCAAGAACCAAGAATCTGTAGTCGCTGTATTTATGACTCCAGAATTTTGAATATCTCGTTTGACGAGCAGGGTGTCTGCAACTATTGCCGTCAAGTCGAAAAGTTGATCGACGAGTTCGGAACTGGGTCAATCAAAGGCGAACGACTGCTTGAGCAAATCATTGGTGAGATGAAGCATGAAGGCAGACACAAGAAATACGACTGCATCATTGGCGTGAGTGGCGGCACAGATTCCTCATACCTATTAATTAAAGCTAAAGAATGGGGGCTAAGACCGCTGGCGGTGCACTACGACAACACTTGGAATAGTGCGATCGCAACGGTGAATATCGGTAAAGTAACGTCCGCTCTCAACATCGACCTATTCACCCATGTAGTCGACAACAAGGAGGTCGATGACATTAAGAAGGCCTTTATGATGGCCGGTGTAGCTGAATTCGATGCTGACACTGACATCGCTTTTGTCCAAGTTTTACGTAGCACAGCGGCACGATATGGCGTTAGGTACATTCTTGAAGGCCATTCATTTGTTGCTGAGGGGCTTTCCCCTGTAGGGGCTAACTATCTCGACGGTGCTTATGTAGCCAGTATTCATGACCGGTTTGGCGAAAAAAGACGACATACATTTCCCAACCTGACCTTCTACCAGTTCATGAAATGGGCATTGGTGTATCGGCAAAAATTCATCCGTCCCTTCTGGTACATGGAGTACTCAAAGCAAGCTGCGAGAACCGAATTGATCGCCAAGTCCGGTTGGGAGTACTACGGCGGCCATCACCTAGAGAACAGGGCTTCGACGTTTGCCCACACAGTCTGGCTGCCTCAACGTTTCAAGACAGACTATCGAAATTTAACGCTAGCGGCCGATGTCCGTCGTGGAGCATTGAAACGTGAAGACGCTCTCGAGCTTTTTCGACAGCCCGTTGTTGCGGATCAAGAGCTCATCGCTTATGTAAAAAAACGGCTCGAAATATCAGACGTACAGTACGAGGAAATTATGGCTGGCCCCAAGAGAACTTGGCGCGATTTTCGTACCTACAAGAAACGTTTTGAAAGGCTTCGTCCAATGTTCTACGTACTAGCGAAGGCTAATCTTGTACCAATGAGCTTTTACCTCAAATACTGCTTCCCGGCCAAAGCAGCGACATGATCACCATCGTCAATTACGGCATGGGCAACCTAGGTTCCATGCTTAATATGTTCAAGCGCATCGGGGTGAAGGTCGCGATTGAGTCCGACCCAGTCGTTATCCGGCAGGCTGAGAAACTGGTGCTCCCCGGTGTTGGCGCTTTCGACAGTGCCATGTCCTGCATCAACAGTGTGACTGGATTGCGGGAGGTGCTGAATCACAAAGCCTTGGTCGAGCACGCGCCGATCCTCGGTGTGTGTTTGGGCATGCAGTTGCTTACCCGCTCTAGCGAGGAGGGCACCCTGCCTGGCCTGGGCTGGATTCCTGGCGTCACTTCGCGCTTTCCGAAACAAGAAGGGCTCAAGGTGCCGCACATGGGTTGGAACGTGGCGTTGCCAAATGCGCAAAGCCGGCTGACCGCACAAGTGGGTGATGAACCGCGTTTTTACTTCGTCCATTCGTATTGCGTGCATGTCGATGACCCGGCCCACTCGCTGATGAAGACCCATTACGGTATCGACTTCGATTCGGCAATAGGGTGCGACAACATTTATGGTGTGCAGTTTCACCCTGAGAAGAGTCACCGCTTCGGCATGCAGATTCTGAAGAGCTTCGCGGAGTTATGACTATGCTGCGCACCCGCGTTATTCCTGCCCTCCTGCTGCGCAACGAAAGCCTGGTTAAAACCGTGCGTTTTGGCAAATTCAAGTATGTGGGTGATCCAGCCAACACCGTGCGCATTTTTAACGAGTTGGAAGTGGACGAATTATTGTTTCTTGATATCACTGCATCGCGCGAAAATCGCAGCCCGAATCTCAAGGTGCTGGCCAACATTGCTGACGAATGCTTCATGCCTCTTGGCTACGGTGGCGGGATCCGCAGTCTGGATCAGGCCAAAGCGGTGTTCGATATTGGTTTTGAGAAAGTCGCTATAAATACCCAGGCGGCGGAGAATCCGGCATTAATCGGCGAGATCGCCGCTCACTACGGTAGCCAGGCAGTTATTGCTTCCATTGATGTGAAGAAAGATCTGTTCGGCGGCCAAACCGTACGCACGCTGGCTGGCATGCGTAACACCCGCCGCGACCCGGTCAATTGGGCCGTTGCGGTTGAGAAAATGGGTGCCGGCGAAATCCTGTTGACCTCCATCGACCGTGAAGGCTCCTGGGAGGGGTTTGATCTGGAACTGGTCAAGCGCGTCACTGATGCCGTTTCGATTCCCGTTATCGCCCATGGTGGTGCCGGGACGGTCGAGCATATTGGGAAAGTAGTCAAGCAGGCTAATGCCTCAGCGGTTGCGCTGGGCAGCATGGTGGTGTTTCAGAAGAAAGGGATGGGGGTGTTGGTGAATTTTCCGGACAGCAAACTTTTGGCAGGTGTATTGGAATGAAAAACGACTTCCACTTCACCTTTGCCAATATTGAAGCACAGTACCGCGCCGCCCTGGATGCCGGTTATCAATTCATTACCTGCCTTGAATACGCAGAGCGCAAGGGTAATCTTGCTGAACTGACCATTGTGAATCGGGTTGATATTGACCTCTCGGTCAAGAAGGCCGATCGCCTGAGAGACATCTTTGATCGCTTGGGCATCAAGGCCAGTTTTTTTGTCCGCCTGCATGCAACGGAATACAACCCGTTCTCGTTCGAGAACTATCGCATCCTGAAGGCGATTCGTGATAGTGGTCACGAGATTGGCTACCACAGCGAGATTGTCGACCAGGCAGCTATCTGGGATGAGGATGCCGCCGATTGTCTGCGTCGTGATTTAGAGGTCTTGAACCATATGCTAGGGATAAAAACCCGCGGCGTTGCCAGCCACGGAGGCATGACGGGCCTCAACAACCTTGATTTTTGGAAGGACCGGCGAGCGACAGAATTTGGTGTGCTCTACGAGGCGTACGATAAGTCAGATGTCTTTAATTTGTTCGACAGGGCGTTTTACATCAGTGACTCTGAATGGACACGGTGGAAATGCTATGACAGGGGACAACTGCGGCCGGATGACCGGCGAATTCCTGAAGAACATTTCAAAGACAAACATCCTCTTGTATATATGTTGATCCATCCAGACACTTACTTTGACAGGCATTTTTATGAATAGTGATTACTCCGATATTAAGCGAACCCACATCAAGGACTTTGAACCTAGTCAGAACCTATTAGAGGGTAGTAATTGGCTTGTCGTGGTAAAGAGTCAAGACCAAACCGAACGAAGAAACCGATTACTCGCCGGACTAAAGAATGGAAAATACGGGAGGACCGAAAATCGGCCGACCGCAACAGGATTGCTGTCGCACGTCACGCTTTCTGATGGAGTCGTTCGACTCGATTGGAAACGTGAGTTTCCAGAACCCCGACATATCCTTCAACTAGATGCTGAAAATTATGCATTGACGGATGTAAATGGGGTAAACATCATTTCTAAAGACGGGAACATCAAACGCAGAATTCAAGATCCGCTCTACGCATTTTTGCACTCCATCGACAGAAATGAGATTGACCGAGATAAATTACTAATATGCTCCTCTGGTTATGACGCTGTTATTGAAACAAATTTAATTTCAGGTGAGCGGAGCTTTCTGTGGTCTGCCTGGGAAAATGGATTTAACCCCGATGAAGAGGGGAATTGGCTGGCACTTACAAAAGAATATTACACCAAAGAAATAAGTGAGGGTAAGCAGGTGATATTTGTTGACCCTTCGACGTACGGTGAGCAAGGTATTAATACAAAATTCCGTTCGGCCCATCCAAATGTAGCGGTATACAACCCCTATAATAACAATGAATCCATTATCGTTTCAATTGGTCATGGAGGCACTTTGTATGAAGTTGATTTGGTAAGTTTGGAAAGCCGCCTTATATTCAGCGGCCTTTCGCAAATGCCCCATGGCTTGATGCCGTATAATAATGGATGGGTTGTTACCAACACAACTAAGGGCGAGATCTGGTTTTTAACTGCTGACTTTACCCCAGTAGATATCTTATCCTTCAATGGATTTCCAGGAAAAATCGCGGAGTTAGGTACTATCGAGTGGCTTCAAAATACCAAACTGTCTCCTAACGGAATTTTTCTCTGCCTCGATGCGAACCGAGGTCTTGTAGCATTTGATCTCGCTAATCGAAAATTTAATCTCTTTCAACCTGATCCGGAATGGTGCTTTCAGGATGCAATAAATATATAGGTAGTTATGAATATTTTAATTTACTATCATTCTATTGATCTTGGTGGTCAGCAAACTCAAATTCTTAAACTATGTAGGGAATTTAGTCTCAACGGGCACACCACGGCTTGGTGTTACGAGGCGGGTGACAAAAACATAGTCAATGTATCCAGTCACACAAAAACCATTAAAATCAGCTTGCCATTTATATTGAAATTTAAGCTTGCTGGCTTTGTGGGAAAGTCATTGTTATTCATTCCAAAATCGGTTTTCCGAGTATTTATTTTAATTAAATATATTAGCCGATTAAAAATTGACCTTATTATTAGCAATGACCCTTACGGTAGTTTTTTGTGTGGAATTGCTGCAAGGATCAGTAACATAAAACATTTTAGGCTAATTGGTGGTGATGTTGTTACACTAGGCCCTGGTTGGTACAAAACCTATCAGATCATCAAGCATGATAAGCTCGTAGATGGATACTTTGGATGGGACAAGCCTTATAAAGACTACCTGAAAAAAGGCGTTCTACCTCACAAGTTGGCTAAATTTCAAGCCAATGCTGTCGATTGTGATTCTTTTTTTCCTTATTCAGAAGAGAAACGAGGAGAAACAAAGGCTGCGCTTAAGTTGCCAGCTAAAAAAATAATCATTGGTTGGGTTGGGCGATTAGAAGAGCGAATGCAAGCCAAATTTACAATTGAACTTGGCATACAGTTGTTGAATCGCGGTTTTAAAGAGTTTCATCTACTCATAGTCGGAGGTGGGAAATTTAATTCGAACGGACTTGAGGACTATTCCTACCCCAAGGAGCTTGAAGCAATTTGCTGTAAATCTGGGCTATCTAATTACGTAACTTTTACTGGTTGGATCCCACTGGAGAAGATGAATGAATATATCAATGCAATGGACGTGGTTCCTTTACTTGACATGGATCCGCAAGGGGGTAGCATCATTCGGGAGGCTATGGCATGTGGAAGAGTTGCGATCAGTGTTGACGGTATATCAGGTACCCAGAGAAGTTTCATGAAAGCGGATACTTCGATTCTCGTAATGCCTCCTAATTTTATTGATGCCTGCGCAGAGAAAATTATAGAACTTTATAACGATAGACAATTAATTGAGTCAATGGGAAAGCAAGCTCGCTTGTACGCATTAGAATCTATGTCATTTGCCGGCCAAGCGAAGGATATTATTAACTATTATCATCAGAAAGCAGGTATCCGTGATGTTTGCACGTGACCCTTTGATAGATGAACGGACACCGGTAAATTCCGCCAACCTAGCTGAATTTCAGCGAATTTATTATTATTTTATAGATCATTACTCCGACCAGCAAGCTAATGTCCTTGACTATGGGTGCGGTACAGGATACGGTGCTGATATCCTAGCAAAAAAATATTCTCATGTGGTTGGGGCCGATGTAGATGCTGACACAATCACCGGCTGCAAACAAAATTTTCGGTGTGCCAATTTAGACTTTATTCAGCTGACACCTCCCAGTCAACCATTCCCAAATGAAACCTTTGGCTATATTTGCTCATTTCAAGTTCTAGAGCACATTAAACCGAATGATGCCCTCGAGTATCTAAATAATATATGGCGAATGCTAAAGCCTGGAGGCACAGCTCTAGTAACAACACCTAGGTCTGAGAATTATCCAAATGGACACTCTGGAAATTTATATCACATAAAAGAGTATACTTTTAGTGAGCTCAATGCGTTGATTCGATCAACCCTTATCGCAGGTAATTTTTCGATTAGTGTCATTCCAGATGTCCTGCCAACCAGGATACATCATCAAATTAATCGATTTTTTAGCGGTAATTACGTTGCGAGATTGTTCGCGCGATCGATCGCTATTTTTCTCAGGTTCGCGAATAGATTAGGTATCGTTCGTTATAGCGATATTAAACTGGAAGACCATGGCTTAAAAACGCCTGGATCGTACATCGCTATTATAAATAAGCCAACTTAAGTGCCACATTATTGATATGTTGTCGTTAGCTTCGATTCGATATGAAACATAAACTAAGTAACCCGAGCAAACCATCCTGAAAATACGTCACGACAGCTCCCTTGTATGTTTACTTTGCTGGACAAGGAAGCTGGAATAAGGCGAGTTTGTTTGGCCCGTCTCGGCAGCTCGATCTCCCTCTGGGACGCCAAGCCCGTGGATGAGCAAGGAGCGTCGAGGCGGTTTCTCACTGACAACCCGAACGGTTGCTTGGGCCAATAAGCCCGCATTTTTGCAAGGATGGGTATGAGCGAGATGACGGTGGAGCAATTTGTTGGCGTTGATGTATCCAAAGCCACCTTGGATATCTGCATTACGCCCTCTGGACACGCATTGCATGTTTCTTATGACGAGGTTGGCGTCAGCCAGATCGTCTCGACTTTGAAAGAAGCCGGCCCGACTCTGATCGTGCTGGAAGCCACGGGCGGATTGGAGGTCCGTCTGGCTAGCGAACTGGCGGCGGTTGGCTTGCCGGTTGCGATCATCAATCCACGCCAGGCCCGAGACTTTGCCAAGGCAACCGGCCGACTGGCCAAGACCGACCAGGTTGATGCTGCGATGCTGGCGGAGTTTGCCCGAGCCATTCGACCCCAGGCGCGCCCGCTTAAGGATGCTGACACCCGTGCGCTCGATGACATGGTGAACCGCCGCCGCCAACTTATTGCGATGCGGGTTCAAGAGGCGCTCCGATTAGGCACTGCCGCGTCCAAGCCGCTGCAAAAGAGCCTGAATAAACACATCACCTGGCTGGATAAGCAGATTGCTGAAGTCGATGGCGATTTGAATAAACGGCTGCGCGAGTCTGACGTCTGGCGGACCAAAGATGATTTGCTGCGCGCCATCCCGGGTGTGGGTGCGGTCACCAGCCTGACGATGTTAGCGAAGTGTCCGGAACTGGGGACACTCAACCGCCGCGAGATTGCGGCGCTGACCGGCGTAGCCCCCATGGCCAACGATAGCGGCACCCATCGGGGTAAACGCTTCGTCTGGGGCGGACGGGCTGATGTGCGTGCCGTGTTGTACATGGCAACGATTTCAGCCATACGTTGCAACGAGACGATCAAGGCCTTTGCGGATCGCCTCAAACAGGCCGGGAAACCCGCCAAAGTTGTGATCGTCGCTTGCATGCGAAAGCTCCTGACCATCATGAATGCGATGTTGAAAAATAACGCCGCATGGAACCCCAAAAATACTTGATTTTGGACACGGTTGCTCATCCCAACCTTCTCCCGGGGGGAGAAGGAGCTGAACCCTCTCCCTTCGGGAGAGGGCAGGGTGAGGGAACGGTGTGTCCAGTTTTCAAGACGGTTGATTGAAACCACTTAATAGCGAAGAAATAAAACAATGTTGATCGATATAATAGCTGGCGCACGGCCGAATTTTATGAAAGTAGCCACAATCATCCGTGCACTAAAAAATCGGCAGGATAAGGGAGGCAAGCTCCGGTACAGGCTGATACACACAGGGCAGCACTACGATTCCCGCCTCTCTGGGACCTTCTTTGAACAACTCGGCATACCGCTTCCTGACGTAAATCTAGAAGTGGGGTCTGGCACACAGGCCGAGCAAACAGCCGCGATCATGGTGCGTTACGAAAAGCTTCTCATGGAAAAGACATCGCAGCTTTGCCTTGTAGTCGGCGATGTAACTTCTACGATGGCGTGTGCCATTGCAGCTCAGAAACTCCAAATTCCAGTCGCACATGTAGAGGCAGGAATACGATCAGGTGATTGGAGTATGCCTGAAGAAATTAACCGCATGGTTACGGATAGCATTACCAACTGGTATTTCACAACCAGTGAATACGCAAATTCTAACTTGCGTAAAGCGGGTGTCGATGAAAGTCGAATCTTCTTTGTAGGTAACACTATGATTGATACGCTGCTACTGAATCTTGACCGGTTGCAACAACCACCTTTTTGGAATGAGTTCGGTCTTGAACCGGGCAACTACCTCGTCATGACACTCCATCGTCCTGCGAATGTAGATGATCCAAAGAAACTGGGAGAAATCGTCACAGCAATATTAGATAACTGTCGTGGACTGCCAGTTGTTTTTCCTGTTCATCCACGTACTGCAAAAACAATTGAATCTGCAGAAATATTACTATCAAATCAACAACTTCACTTAATAGAACCTCAGCCCTACCTCGAATTTAACTATCTGGTAAAACATGCAAAGGCGGTTATAACAGATTCTGGTGGAGTCACTGAAGAAACTACAGTCATGGGGATACCGTGCATTACAATGCGTGACTCCACCGAACGCCCTGAAACAGTATCACAAGGCACAAATGAATTAATTGGTTCTGAGCCATCAAAATTAGCTCAGGCCTTAAACACACTCTTTGACGGAAAATGGAAGAAAGGTATTATACCTCCATTATGGGATGGAAGAACTGGAGAAAGGATAGCTAAGTCACTCGAGGCGTTGCATTCATCGAAGAAGATAAATTAATTTCGAATTATCGATAATATGGTAATTATCTCAGGAATATTATTCAATTTCGCCTACATCATAGGCGTCATATTTCCAGATGTTTCCGGCCTATCAATGTTGCCATGGATTGCTCTCGCTTTCTTGAGCATATCCATTAAAAACCTGTCGGCCAAATCCTCGCACTTTTTGGTTTTGTGCGCCATTTTATTTTTGTATTATTCTTCAATCTTTTTTTCTGATTGGGGCTTGTACTCAACCTATAAAGCACAAATGTTCGCTTTAAAGGTGGTCCCGATGATGTTGATACCGTTTATTTTGAAGGATAGATTTGATCGTTTCCTGTTAGGGTATGCCATTCCACTAATAATATTTTTGCCGATTACTTTATCAGCATCACTCCCTACCGTTGGCGCGGTGAACGTAAACGATCGACTTGAGATCGGAATATTTAATCCAATTTGGATTAGTAGAGCTGTCATCGAGTTGTTGTTGCTTGGCATTATTGTCTTTAGTTTTAGAAGACCATACCTCATTCTGATTTCATTAGTTGCCGTTCCTGTAGTCTACACAGCAGGTTCTAAGGGTCCGCTTCTCAGCTTCATCGTGGTCTTATTTATTTGGTTCCTTAATGAGAGATGGGTATCAAGAGCAGAACGTTTCAAAGCAGCAATGGTCGTTGGGCTTCTGGGCATAAGTGCGGCTGCTGCAATTATTTCTATTAGTGCCGATTCGTATTTTTATCAACGTTTTTTACTTCAAGTACCCGATGGGAGCGAGTCGATCGATCAAAGCCGGGGGGTTGTGTGGCCGTTAGTGATCGATAAAATTATTAATCAGAATCTAGAGCATACTTTACTTGGCCATGGCCTGGGGGGGTTTGAAAACTTTTTTTATGGCACAGTTACTGGTGAAAGATATTATCCTCATAACTTATTTCTCGAGCTCATTGTAGAGAACGGCCTCATTGTTACAGTAATTCTTGCAGGTGTTTTCATTTATCTTTACAGATTCTGCACTTCGCCAATTAAATATCTTTTTGCATTTGCCTTCTTCAATGCTCAGTTTTCAGGCGATCTCCTGCTAAATGAAAGCTTGTTTTTTTATGGTGCAGCAATGCTAGTCTTTAATCGTCGCCACAAGGTTGGCAGAATTAATAGCCGCCTTCCGTTTCAAAGATGTAGTAGTTTATGAAATTACTTTATTTAACCAGTGAAAGCCTAAGCTTTGACCCCATATTATCATCACAAGTTGTCCCTTTGCTTAACTGCATCAAGTTTAAGTTAAGTCCGACTTTATTGACTTTCGAGCCAAGTGGTTTTGACTTGAGCGCCAAAGAGGCTGAGTTTGGCATCAAGCTGTCACCACTAATTAAAAGAAATCATCTAACAAATCTACTTTTCCTTTTTTTATGGCTAAAAAATAATGGCCGGCAGTTTGATATTATTCATGTTAGAAGCTATCTGCCAATGACTATCGCCTTGCTATATAAGTTATTTAACCGTAAATTTAAACTGGTCTTTGACCCTAGGGGCCTCTATGCTGAAGAGCTGGAGTACTACAAAGGAAAGAGTATTGCTTCGAGTATATTCAAGTGGCTTGAAAAGTACTTTATCCGCTATTCCGACGCAGTGGTCGCCGTGTCCAATTCCATGACGAATTATTTTGCCACTGCTTACACAGGCAGTGCAAATAAAATATACGCCATCCCAACATTTGCTCAGATTGCATCTGCCGGCCATAAAGGCTTGGTGCCAAATATTCGAGAAAATTTCGGATGGAAGAACGAGACGCTGTTGTGTTACTCTGGCTCCATGGAGGGGTGGCAGTGCTTTGAAGAAATAGTATATATATTTAGTATACTTCGGACTCATTCTTCCAGGTTTCGATTTGTCTTTCTTTCAAGAAGTGCTCAAGAGATGCGAAAAAAAATTGGTGACCGTATCCCCGTGGATTCGTATGTTGTCTATTCGGCAAGCCCAGCAGATCTGCCGAATTATCTGGCGCAGTGTGATTATGGCTTCCTAGTAAGAAAGCCCCACGTTATTAATAAGGTTGCCGCTCCTATAAAGGTAAAAGATTATTTACTTGCTGGGTTGCGTCTTGTGGTAACTTCGGAAGTTGGGGATACGTCAGAGTTTCTTCTCGATCACGATTGCGGTCTTACTGTCGACTATACGAACATTTGCAGTGGAAATATTAATCACGCCCAATTTGAAGATCCTGTCCCCATTTCTGACAAGAGAAGAATATCACAAATCGCTGCGTCTGAATTTTCACTTAATGTGGCAGCCAAAAAACATTTGGCGTTATATTCGACTCTTTTGTTAAATGACGAAATTGATCATATGGTGGTCGCTAAATGATGCGGCCGGTAAATGTTATTGCAGCCGGCTTAGCATGTTCTTCGACGGAGTCGCACATGCACGTCATCGAGTGTGTGGCGCCTGTAAATACCTGGGTTGTTATTTTGGCCGGTTGTAGCGATGGTTCACCACTTGCGTCATCTGCGGTATAGCCAAGACTCCCGTCGACATATACGCATGAACTGGCTTGGTTTTTTACACGGCCTGCGGGGTGTGTGCGGAAAGTTGACACATACATGAAGTGCTTAACCTTGAATCCTGTGATGGCCAATGTTGTCACAAGTATTTGCATGGCCACCTATAACGGCGAACGCTATTTAGCAGAGCAGGTAGATTCCATTCTTTACCAGATGGGAGAGAAAGACGAATTAGTGGTCGTCGATGACGCATCCAACGACGGAACCGTTGGCTACTTGAAGAGCATTGGTGATCCCCGGATTAGGATATATCGTAACGAGTCAAATATAGGCCACGTCCAGAGCTTCGCAAGTGCAATAGGTTTGGCTCGGGGAAAGTATATTTTGATGGCCGATCAAGACGATGTTTGGATCGAGGGTAGGTTGTGCACCATGCGAGATTCGCTCTCTGCAGGTTCGGCACTGGTCTCAACCAACACCGAATTCATTGACAGCCAGGGTCGTATGATTCCGCCGCTTCATCCAGAGCTGGCCGAGGCAGACTCCTGTCGGTACTTAACCAACATAGCCAAAATATTCACTGGCAAAGCGTACTACGACGGCTGTGCAATGGGGCTACGCGAAGAACTCCGTAGGCTCGTTTTGCCGATTCCAGGTTACGTAGAGTCCCATGACCTATGGATAGCCATGGCCGCCAACGTAGCTAGATCCAACCGCCACCTAGCGTGTTGCACGTTGCGCCGCCGTGTGCACGGCAGCAACGCCAGCGTTGTTAGTAGACCATTACTGAGCAAGTTAATAAGCCGTTCCATTTTTCTCCTGTCGTTGCTGCATATCGGTCTACGACTGATCAGACGTGCTGCTGAACTTCATAGGACTCATAGTTAACATGACCAACTCAACCATTAACGACTTGAATCGAACATCCCTGATTTGCAGTCGTTGCATAATGGATACTTCGGACCCAAATATCATATTCGATGAGCACGGGTGTTGCGATTACTGCAACAACTTTGACGCGAATATAAATCCCAACTGGGATACGGGCACCAGCGGGGAGTGCCATCTCGCCCATATGGCCGAGGTCATTCGCGCGGCTGGTATCGGGACAGACTTCGATTGTATTATCGGATTGAGCGGAGGCCTCGACAGCTCATATGCTGCTTATATTGCGAAAGAAGTAATGGGCCTACGTCCCCTGCTATTTCACGTCGACGCAGGCTGGAATACCGATCAAGCCGTGGGCAACATTGAAAAGTTGGTCGATGGCTTGGGCCTGGACCTCTTCACCGATGTGGTGAATTGGGAGGCTGTCAAGCGGATGCAAGTAGCCTTTTTGCGGGCCGGTATACCTGACCAAGACTTGGTTCAAGATGCAGCTTTTTTCTCCGGCCTTTATAAGTTTGCACGCAAGTACAAGATTAAACACATCATTACGGGCTCGAACTTTTCCACAGAATGTTGCCGCGAACCTGAGGAATGGGGTGGTTACTTGGGCATCGACAAGACGCTATTCGGAGACATTTGGGCAAAGTGCGGCGATGGCAAGCCCAATGATGAGTTTCCGCTGGTGGATATTCTGGTTTACAAGTTGTGGTACCAAAAGGTGCTGGGCATGAAGGTTCACCACCCGCTGAATCTGGTCCCTTACGTTAAGAAAGATGCTGAGGATGAGTTGGAACGCCGCTTTGGCTGGCAACGCTTTCAACACAAGCACCACGAGTCCCGCTTCACCCGGTTTTATGAAGACTATTGGCTGCCGCG